>OGZX01000904.1_pt1 | contig 33200 bp, 29 predicted proteins | sample 1576881 | NCBI WGS metagenome assembly OGZX01 (sample SAMEA3541542, study PRJEB24748) | human gut metagenome | biome: human gut; feature: human-associated habitat; material: faeces | place: China | collected 2012 | reverse complement strand
TGAAATTCCTAATTGCATTACGAAGCCATTATACTTCCGATAAGTAAAATTATCACAAGATGGGGAAACGACCTGTTTTGAGCAAATTTTAAGAATAATTTCATAAAAAACCCCATAAAAGGAAGGAAATTCCCGGTGGCGCAAGTTGCGGGAAAAGTCGAAGGATGCTATAATATAATAGATTTTTTATGACATACGGGTGGAAGAGAGAAAAAAACGATCCACGGTATTTCTGATGGTACATGATACAGACCTTGGAGAGGGTCTATAAACACTACTACTTTATAATACGAGGAAGTAAATCATGGCAAACAGAATAAAGAAGAAAGAGGATACGAAAAGCAGCTATCAGGATAATGTTGCTTTGATCATGGGGGCGTTCACGCTGATCGTACTCTGCGTGCTCCCGCTTGTGTTCCACGATTTCTATTTTGATATCCTGGAGACAAAATATCAGTTTTACAGTGTTGTTGCGATCGCTGCGCTTGTGATCATGGGCGGATATGGCCTCGCGAGCGGAAAGATGCTCGAGTGGTTCTCGAAGTTCAATTTCCAGACATGGAGAAAGAGCATGAGCGTCGGGGACTGGGCGATGGTCGTTTTCTGGCTCACAAACGTGATCTCCTGGATCCTGTGCAAGGACTGGAGATGGGAGGCATTCTGGGGAACATCCGGACGTTATAACGGCGTATTCCTCATGACGATCTACATGATGACATATTTCCTTGTCACCCGTTTTTACCGGTTAAAACAGTGGTATCTGGACGCATTCCTCGCAGTCGGCGTGTTTGTATGCGTGTTTGGAATTACTGACTACTTCCAGATGGATATCCTTGGATTTAAGGTAAATATGATGGATACACAGAAATCCATCTATACTTCCACATTCGGAAATATCAATACCTATACGATCTATGTGGCAGCGCTGTTAGCAATCTCAATGATCCTGTTTACACAGGAGAAAAACCAGAAGAGAATGTTCTGGTACTACGGAAATATGATCCTGACAAGCTTTGCGCTGATCATGGGCAGCAGTGATAACGCATATCTGTCCCTCGCAGCGATCTTCGGTCTGGCACCGTTATGGCTATTTCAGACAAAGACAGGACTTCGAAGATATGTGATCTCCCTGGCGACATTCTTTACGGTGATTCTCTGCATCAACGGGATCAATAAGGCATATGCGTCATCCGTTCTCGGGATCGACAGTGCGTTTAAGCTGATCGCGGGGACGAAGTTTCTTCCGGTACTTGTAGTGCTTCTCTGGGTGATCGCTGTGGTACTTATCTTTATGAACAGAAAACCACAGGCCCTGATGAACAGGACAACGGACGATTATATGAATAAGATCGCAGTCTATATCTGGATCGGTGTGATCGCGGTTGTCTGCCTTGCGGTTCTTTTCGTCCTTTATGATGCGAACCTTGGAGGTCATGCAGATAAGTATGGCGCACTCAGCTCCTACGTTGTATTCAATGATGAGTGGGGAACCCAGCGTGGATATGTGTGGAAGCGCGCGATGGAGATCTATACAAAGAAGCTGAATCTTCTCCAGAAGATCTTCGGATATGGACCGGATACGTTTGCACTGATCATGCAGTATTATTATCCGGGCGAAATGCAGAACGGACATATGGTGATCTTCGACAGTGCACATAATGAGTACTTACATTATCTGGTAACGACCGGTTTCGTCGGAATGGCGTCTTACCTTGTATTTATGGTTTCTTCGATCGTTGCGATGGCGAAGAAGATCAAGGAGCAGCCGATCGTGGCAGCAGTGATGTTAGCCGTTACCGCGTATGCGATCCAGGCGGTTGTCAATATCAACCTGCCGATCGCAATGCCAATCATCTTACAGCTTCTTGCGATGGGAGTCGGAAGAAAGAAAACGGCCGACAAAGCGGAAGAAAAAGCTGAATAACAGGAAAATCAAAGCAGAGACAAACACAGGGAGGAACGAACAATGCAGGCAGTCATCATGGCCGGCGGAAAGGGAACGAGACTGGCGGCGCTCACAAAGGATGAGATCCCGAAGCCGATGGTCCCGGTTGCCGGAAAACCGCTGCTTTTATGGCAGGTCGAAAGGCTAAAAGAGAATGGGATCACGGATCTGATCATGGTGATCGGACATCTCGGAAATAAAATTAAGGAATATTTTGGCGATGGAGAGCAGTTTGGCGTTTCCATCCGGTATTTTGAGGAGACGGAACCGCTCGGGACTGCGGGATCCTTTTATTATCTGAAAGACATGATCCACGGGGACCGGTTTGTGATGATGTCCGGGGATCTGTTCTTCGATATTGATTTTCAGCGCATGATCCGGTTCCACGAGGAAAAAGGCGCAGTTGCCACATTATTTGTTCATCCGAACGGACATCCGTTTGACTCGGATCTTCTTGTCCTGGATGCGAATGATAAGGTAACGGCGTTCGACTCGAAGCACAATGTCCGCGATTACTGGTATAAGAACTGCGTCAACGCAGGAATTTTTGTGTTTGAAAAGAAGATCTGCGATTACGTGCCGGAGCCGGTGAAAAGGAATCTGGAGAACGATGTGATCAAAGGAATGCTGGACGCGGGAGAGCCGATCTACGGCTATTGTTCCCCGGAGTATGTGAAGGATGTTGGTACGGTTGACCGTGTGCAGCAGACACTGGCAGACATCACGCGAGGCGTGGTCGCGGATAAATGCCTGAAAAATAAGCAGCGCTGTATCTTTATGGACCGTGACGGTACGATCAACCAGTATAAGGGACTAGTATACAAAGAGGATGACTTCGTTCTGGAAGACTGTGCGGTCGATGCGATCCGGAAGATCAACCAGTCCGGAAGACTCGGGATCGTGATCACGAACCAGCCGGTTGTTGCGAGAGGTCTCTGTGGGATCGAAGATGTGGAAAATATCCATAAGAAGATGGAGACACTGCTCGGAAAAGAGGGCGTGTTCTTAGACGATGTTTTCTTCTGTCCGCACCATCCGGACAAAGGATACCCGGAGGAGAATCCGGCTTATAAGATCCCGTGCGAGTGCAGAAAGCCGAAGACCGGGATGATCGAGAAGGCGGCGGAGCGGTTCAACATTGACCTCAAGGAATCCTGGATGATCGGGGATACGACGATGGACATCCAGACAGGCGTGAATGCGGGAATGCGGACAGCGCTTGTGCTGACTGGGGAAGCCGGGAAGGATAAGAAATACGACGTGAAGCCGGATCTGGTGTGTGAAAATCTGCTGGATGCGGTGGAGAAGATCTTGAAAAGCGAAGATCGTTAAGATAAAATATGAAAACTCAGCAGAAGAGAACAGTTAAATGTTAGGAATTGCTGAGTGAAAACGTCAGAAATAAATGATATATAGCTGCGTAAAATTAAATGGACAAGAGATATCAGCATCGCAGCGAGGGTACTGGCTTGTTTGCCATAAATTTTGATGGACAGAGGCGATGCGAGCAGCCAGAGAGTAAACGATTGATAGAGTAAATCACAGGAGAACAGAAAAACCATGATCATTACACAGACCCCTTTCCGCATGTCTTTTTTCGGCGGCGGAACGGATTTCCCAGACTTTTATAAGGAACATGGCGGAGCCGTCATTTCCACGACATTTGATAAATATTGCTATGTAAATGTGCGCCATCTGCCGCGCTTTTTTGACTACTCGACTGAGCTTTCCTACTCAAAGATCGAGCGCGTGACGGATGTCAACGACATCAACCACCCGGCGATCCGCGAGGCGATGAAGTACCTGGATATGCAGGAAATCCGCCTGACTTACGAGGCGGACCTTCCGGCGAGATCGGGACTTGGAACGAGCAGTTCCTTCGCAGTCGGCATGTTAAACGCATTCTATGCATTAAAAGGAAAATATGCCGATAAGAGAAAGCTCGCAGACGATGCGATCTACTTAGAGCGTGTCCTCTGCAACGAGAGCGGCGGTGTGCAGGACCAGATCGCAGCGGCGTTTGGCGGATTAAACCGGATCAATTTTAATGCTGACGGATACGAGGTAAATCCGGTGATTATCTCCCCGGAGCGGAAGGCACAGTTAAACAATAACCTGATGCTCTTCTTTACCGGATTTTCGAGATTTTCCTCCGATATCCAGCAGACAACGGAGAAAGCGCTTGTCGATAAACAGGCACAGCTCCTTGAGATGCTGTCTCTCGTTGATGATGCGGAGAAAGTTCTGACTTCCAAGACGGACCTCAACGAATTCGGCCGACTTCTCGACTATACCTGGAAGCTGAAACGCGGAATTTCCAACCGGATTTCCACGGATTCCATCGATGGACTTTATGCAAAGGGAATGGCGGCAGGCGCTCTCGGCGGAAAGCTTCTCGGTGCCGGCGGCGGTGGATTCCTTCTCTTTTACGTAGAGCCGGATAAGCAGGAAGCGGTTCATAAGGCGATGGAAGAACTTTTATATGTGCCGTTTGAGTTTGAGAATAGCGGTACGAGAGTGATCCATTATACGCCGGAGACGTATGAGAAGAGATAGAATGAGAAACGGGAAGTTAATGTGAAACCAGTTTCAGATCGGAAGAAATTAAAAAGAAAACATTATCAGGTGGCCCAGTATCGTGAAACAAGCATATTCAGTTTTGATGTCGGTATATCAAAAAGAAAATCTGGAATATCTCCGGGCGGCGGTGGAGAGTGTTCTGGGGCAGACGGTGCCGCCGGAAGAGGTGGTGCTGGTCTGTGACGGACCGCTGACGGGGGCGCTGGATGGAGTGATCGCGGAGTATGAGGAGCAGTTCCCGGAAAATTCAGAAGAAATCATGAATTTGCGGGAAAGTGGTTTGCAGGAAAACGGCCTATCGGAAAACGATCAGCAAGGAGATACTTGTCAGAAAGGCAAGATACAGGGAAAAAATCCTCAGGAAAGTCAGAGACAGGAAAACAACAACCAGAAAGTGATCTTTCGCGTAGTCCGCCTTCCGGAAAACGGCGGTCTCGGGAAAGCACTGAATGAAGGACTCAAGTATTGTTCCTGCGAATGGATCGCCAGGATGGACACGGACGATCTTTCTGCACCGGACCGATGCGAAAAACAGCTGAAATTCCTGGAAAAGCATCCGGAGGTTGACGCGTTGAGCGGAACGATCGCGGAGTTTCAGGGAGACGCGCTCGATGGAAAAACGGCGGAAACAGCGGTGATCTCCTATAAGACCGTACCGGAAACACAGAAAGAGATAGCCGCCTACATCAAACAGAGAAATCCGATCAACCATCCGTGCGTGATGTTCCGGAAATCAAGAGTGGAATCCGCCGGAGGATATCAGCCGTGTCCGTATTTTGAAGACTACGATCTATGGGTGCGGATGTACAAAAATCATGCGGTGTTTGCAAATCTGCCGGATACACTGCTCTACATGCGGATCAACGGAATGCACCAGCGGCGGGGCGGGATCCGGTATGCGAAGTGTGTGATCGATTTTCGCATGAAAATGTACCAGGATCGGGTCATCACATTCGGAGAGTTCCTGCCGATGACGGTAGTTCGGGTTCTGGTGAGTCTGATGCCGAATTCGCTGCGACGGTTCTTATATGAGAAAAGATTAAGAAAACAACAGTAGAAGAGGCGGAAAAGCATTAGCAGGGGAATTGCAAATATAGAGGTATGGAAGTGCCAGGAGAAAACGGAAACTGTTAAGACTCCGGATAGTAATGAGAAATTTGCAATTGCTAAGACACTGGGTATTACGAAAAGACAAACCAATGAATATAGCTGTTGGAGCGGCGGGATTGTGCGTATGAACTGCTTGCAGATTGTGGAAAATCAAATCGGTGAACGCAGCTGTCTGGATGGAAAGAAGCATATAGCAGTTCAGACAACCGTGAGGACATAAAACACTTCGCAAATAAGAAATTACAAACAGGGGCATGTGAACGAAAAACGGATCACAATGCCCCTGTGGTGTATCAAAATAAGGAATTTTTAGTTTGGAAAAGTGCAACTGTGAAAAATAGGATGAAAATAACCCATAAATGGATGGAAGACCCATTTACCCAATATTGCGAAAAGCCCCATTAGGTGGTATACTGTAATAAGGACTATTTTGCTTAATTGAACAAACTAAATGAATTGAAGCAAAAATTTTCCGGGATTACAGCACAGCTTTTACCGGATCGATCAGAAAATGGTCAGCGACAGAATGCTAAGGGCAGCTGCAAAGACCGGATGAAGTTACGATTAAGGAATCATAAATGGAATGAATGCTAAAAAGATAAATAACAACTTTGAGCCATATAAGCGCGTGGTAAAATTTGCCGGCTCGGCGATCATCGTGCTCTTGGAACTGGCCGCCTATTATTATGTGTGGATGAACTACTATAACCGAAATATGACAGTGGCCTTCTGGCGGCGCGGAAACTGGCTGATCGCAGGCGAATATCTGATCCTGTCTCTGGTGCTGCACCGGCTGTACGGCGGTCTGAAGGTCGGGATCTATAAATACTGGACGCTTGTATACTCCCATATGCTCTCGATCGTCGGAGTCAATGCCTTTTCGTATGTTCAGGTCGTTCTGTTCGACAAGAAAATGCATAATCCGGCAGCGCTTTTAGGGCTCACTGCCCTGGATTTCGTGATGGTCCTGCTCTGGGCATTCGCATTTAAAAAAATCTATGCGGCGATGTTCCCGAAACGGAGACTTCTGCTGATCTACGGAAAGAAACCGATGTTCCACCTTGTGAACAGGATCGATACCCGCGACGATAAATATGAGATCGCGGAAAATATCTCGATCGACACAGGTCTGGAGCGGATCATCAAACAGGCGGAAGATTATGACGGTGTGATCATCGGAGATATCCCGGCGAGAGCGCGAAACCAGCTCATGAAACTCTGCTATGCGAGAAATATCCGCAGCTATACGGTCCCGAAGATCAGCGATATCCTGCTTCGCACTTCGGTAGAACTCAACATCTTCGATTCCCCGCTGTATCTTTCAAGAAATGACGGGGGATTGGCCTGGGATCAGGCAGTCGTAAAACGGATCGAAGATATCATCGTTGCGGGGGCGATGCTCCTTGTGACGAGCCCGTTCTTTCTTATTATCGCATTCCTGATCTGGAATACCGATAAAGGACCGATTTTCTATACACAGGAACGCCTGACGAAGGACGGAAAGATCTTCCGGATCTATAAGTTCCGGACGATGATCGTCGATGCGGAAAAGAAAAGCGGACCGGTAAAAGCGGGAGAAAAAGATCCCCGTATTCTTCCGGTCGGACGGTTCTTACGCGCAACGCGTATGGACGAGCTTCCGCAGCTGTTAAACATCCTCAAAGGCGATATGAGCCTGGTAGGACCGAGACCGGAACGGCCGGAGCTTGCGAAAGTTATCACAAAAAATATCCCGGAGTTCGAGTATCGCCTGAAAGTAAAGGCAGGACTCACCGGATATGCACAGGTGCATGGACGTTACTGCACGACCAGCTACGACAAATTGAAACTGGATCTGACCTATATCCGAAATTACTCGATCTGGCTTGACTTGAAGCTGATCCTTATGACACCGAAGGTCCTTCTTATGAAGGAATCCACGGATGGTTTCGAGGAAGGTCTTTGGGAGGATCCGGCTTTAAAAGAATAGAATGGATAAAAAGATGGGAAAAATATTAACAGTAGTCGTTCCAACTTACAACGCGGAAAAATATCTCAGAGACAATCTGGAATCCTTTAAAATTCCGGAGCTGATGGAAGATCTTGAGATTCTGATCGTCAATGACGGATCTACGGACCATTCTCTTGAGATCGCTGAGGAATATGTCCGGCAGTATCCGGATACCTATCGCGTGATCACAAAAGAAAACGGCGGACATGGCTCCGGGATCAACTGCGGGATCGCAAATGCGCGGGGAACATATTTCAAAGTGGTCGATGCCGATGACTGGGTCGGCGAAAAAGCCTTTTGTGATCTGGTCCGGATCTTAAAGACAAGCAACGCAGATGTTGTCTATTCCGGATTCTTATGGACTTACGACAATGGCGAGGCCGACAAGACGAAATTCCAGACAAAAGCAGAGATCACGATCCCGTTTGAGGGAGTGGAATACCAGAAAACGTACTCGTTTGATTCGATCGCGGACAAGCTCTATATGAAGATGCATAGCATGACGATCAAAACAGAAATTCTCCGCGAAAATCAGATTCACATTGATGAACACTGTTACTACGTCGATACCGAGTACATCACTTACCCGATCCCGTATGTAAAGACGATCTGCTTTGTGGATGGATTTGTCTATTACTATCGCCTTGGACGGGCGGGACAGAGCGTCGGACTTGAGAAGATGCAGAAGAATGAGGAGAATTACAACAAGGTACTGGAATCGCTGCTGAAATTTTACCGTCAACTTGGTAATCAGGTTCCGTGTACGGAAATCAAAAAACAGTACATTGCAAGACTGATCGCCCGTGTCATTGCCGGCAAATTCAAGATCATGCTCAGCTTTTCACCATCTGCAAAGAAAAAACAGCAGATTAAGCAGTATGATCAGAATCTGAAAACTCAATACCGGGACATCTACGACAGCAATATCAACAAGGCAGTCTCACTGCTGAGAAAAACACAGTATCATACATATTATCTGGTAAATCTGATGGTCAGGAGCATGTGCAGATAGAAAATATGCAAAGAGGTTTTTATGGACAAAATCATATCGTTTATCATACCATCCTATAATGTGGAACAATATCTGGAAAAATGTCTCTCGTCCTTTTTGAATCCGCAGGCAATCGAACAGATGGAAGTAATCATTGTGGATGATGGATCAAAAGACCGGACCGCCCGGATCGCCGGAGACTATGTAAAACAATATCCGGAGCTGTTTCGCCTGATCTCAAAGGAAAACGGCGGACATGGTTCCGCAATCAATGCGGGAACGGCAGCAGCTGTCGGGCGATATCTGAAGGTGATCGATGCGGATGACTGGGTAGTCACAGAAAACTTAAAGGAGTTTGTCGACAAGCTGGTAGCATGCACAGCGGACGTCGTTTTAAATCCATATCACCAGGTCGATATGAAGACCGGAGAAAAAACGGTCTGGAAAATGTTCCTGGACCGGTATGAAGTGACCTATACATTGGAGGATGTCGTACAAAACTGGAAGAAATTTGACCGTTGTTTTGCATTCCACGGAATCTGCTATAACCGGGAATTTTACCAGAGACACCGCTATGAATTGCCGGAAAAAATCTTCTATGAAGATCATGAATACACAACGATCCCTTGCTCGTATGCGGCAAGCATTTATCCGATCGACCTGTATCTGTATCAGTACCTGGTAGGAAACGCGGAACAGAGCGTATCGGTCACAAACCGATTAAAACGAATGAGCCATGTGGAAAAAGTAACGGAGAATCTGATCCGCCATTATAATGCACATCCGGAATTTTCAGATGCAGCGAAGGAATACATCTACAAAAAAACAGAAGGTGTCATTCTAAGCTATTATGTAGCAGGATGTATCATGAATCCGAATAAAAGAACCGGACGCAGCGATTGTCTTCGATACAATACAATGATCCGAAATCTGAATCCGGAAATCTGGAACCGCGTCAGCAGGAAGTTCCGGATTTATCTTTGGATGAACCGATTTGGAATTTCATATCCGATGTATGAGAAGATGCTGCATTCCGGGGTTTATAATAAATTGCGGCATAATCATAAACTCGAAAAAGAAAATGAAGCAAAAACGGAGGAGAATCTGAAATAACGATGAGTAAATTCATAAAAAGGCTGGAAACCTTTCAGCACTATAAGCCACTGTTATCGCAGCTGGTCACGAAAGATATTAAACTAAAGTACCGGAGAAGCTTCCTCGGATATGTATGGAGTATCTTAAACCCGTTAATGATCATGGGAATCATGGTACTCGTATTTTCTAATATGTTCCGCTTTGACATTCAGAGCTATCCGGTATATCTGATCGTCGGACAGACAATTTTTAACTTTGTCTCAGAATCAACAAACCAGGCGATGTGGTCGATCACGGGAAATGCGGCACTATTAAAGAAAACATATGTGCCAAAGTATATCTTTACTTTATCGAAAGTGACCAGTTCATTCGTCAACACACTCTTTGCATTAGGTGCAATGCTTCTTGTATTTATTTTTTGCAGAGTTACGTTCAGCTGGAATATGCTTTTTATTCCGGTTATCCTTATTCAGGTATATATTTTTTCACTGGGACTGGGAATGCTTTTAGCAGCTGGAAATGTATTTTTCAGAGATATTCAGTATATTTACAGTGCGTTTTTAACTGCATGGATGTACGTTACTCCGATCTTTTATCCGCTCAGTCAGCTCCCTGAAAATTTACAGACAGCGATCAAAACTTTTAATCCGTTATACACCTATATCACCCAGTTCCGGACGATCGTTCTTGATGTAGCCTGCCCGGATATGGGAATGGTTTTATACGGCTTTGTAGTTGCTTTTGTTACGCTGGGAGTCGGTACACTGGTCTTTTTAAAGAGCCAGGATCGTTTTATCCTGTATATTTAATTGAATGAGGACAAAATTATGAATAACGAATATGCAGTACGCGTTGAACATGCCGTCGTGCGCTTTAATATGGCCTCTGAGCGAATCGACAATCTGAAGGAATACTTTGTAAAACTGGTCCGCAGAGAGCTGATGTTCAAAGAGTTTTTCGCATTGAAAGATGTAAGTTTTGAGGTAAAAAAAGGAGAGGCCTGGGGTATCATCGGTACAAACGGATCTGGAAAATCGACGTTACTGAAGCTGATCTGTGGGATTTTAAAGCCGTATAAGGGAAAAGTTCTGATCAATGGTTCCATCGCTCCGCTGATCGAGCTTGGGGCCGGATTTGACGGTGACCTCACCGCAAGGGAGAATATCTTCTTAAACGGAGCTGTTCTTGGATACGATAAGCAGTTTATGGAACAGCATTTTGATGAGATCGTTGATTTCGCAGAGCTATGGGATTTCCTTGATATGCCGATCAAGAACTATTCCTCCGGTATGGCGGCCCGACTTGGCTTCGCGATCGCAACGGTCGTAAGACCAGATATCCTGATCTGTGACGAAGTCCTTTCTGTCGGAGACTATGCGTTCCAGCAGAAGTGTGAGCAGAGAATGAGTGATATGCGAAAGAACGGGACCACGCTTTTGTATGTGTCACATTCCATTGAGTCAGTAAAGAGTGTATGTGATCATGCACTGTGGCTCGATAAAGGAACGGTCAGAATGATCGGGGATGTGGAAACGGTTGGAGATGCCTATATGGAGGCACTGAGCTAAACGAAAGGGTTACTTTTATAAAAAAAGTATCATGGAACAGTTGTGGGAAACATAAAGATTTTAATTTCGTGTCATAAACAGAGCATTGTGCCTGACAGTGAGATCATGCTTCCGATCGAAGTTGGAGCTGATCTGCGCAGCAAGCATATTGAGGGTTATATTCAGGATAATAGCGGTGACAATATTTCTGTAAAAAATAAAATGTACTGTGAATTAACGGCACAATATTGGGCATGGAAGAATCTGGATGCAGATTACTATGGCTTTTTTCATTACAGAAGATATCTGAATTTTTCAGAGAACAAATATCCGTTAGATTCATGGCAGAATATCACGGAGGAACGCTTAAACGATACCTGCCTGAAAAAATATAATCTGAACGATGACTGTATCCGAAATCTGGTTGAAACATACGATATAGTTTTATCGGAAGAAAAAAATGTTGCAAAAATGCCGGACAGAAATACGTCTGTGTATGAGCAATATAAAAATGGAAGATCCTTAAATATCCGGGATTTGGATCTGGTGCGTGATATCATTGCTGCTAAGCATCCGGATTATCTGGATACCTTTGATGAAGTGATGAAAGGCAGGAAAACCTGCCTTTGCAATATGTATATCATGAAAAAAGAGCTTTTTCATGAATACATGAGCTGGCTGTTTGATATCCTTTTTGAGTTTGAGAAGAAAGCCGACATGAGCGAATATACGGTTGAAGGATATCGTACTCCCGGACACCTTGCGGAACGTTTGCTGACCGTGTTCTGTTGGTATACGGAGAGAAAAAAGAATCTCAGAGTAAAAAAGCTCCAGACAATCATCTTCCTGAAAACAGATCAGAAGATGACGTTAGCTCAGGCGAAAAAAACAGCTCCTGCTTTTGATGCAAACAATGTAGCAATTGCGGTTGCTGCGAATGATTATTTTATTCCGTATTGTGCGACATTTTTGAAATCGATGGCAGAGCATAGCAATAGTGATAAGAACTATGATATTCTTTTACTCTCTCAGGACGTTTCAGATATCAACGTAAAGAACGTGAAAAAAATGCTTTCTGCGTGGAAAAATATTTCTCTGCGGGTGCTCGATCCGAGTGTATTGATTGACCAATATACATTCCATATTGAGGGACATTTTAGCAAAGAAACTTACTATCGTCTTGTACTGCCAGAGTTACTGCCGAATTACGATAAAGTTCTTTATCTTGATTCGGATATGATCGCGATGGATGACGTTGCAAAGATTTATGATGAAAATATTGATGGTTATCTCCTGGCAGCGTGCCATGACGCAGATACCGCTGGATTATATAACGGATATCGTAAGGATAAAAAAGAATATACCGATAAGATCCTGAAATTAAAAGAACCCTACCAGTATTTTCAGGCTGGTGTCTTACTTTTAAACCTTGAGGAATTCCGCAAACGATATACAACAAAACAGATTCTGGACTTTGCAGTTTCGGAAAAGTGGCAGCTGCTGGACCAGGATATTTTAAATAAACTGTGTGAAGGCGCTGTCAAATATATTGATATGAGCTGGAATGTTATGGTCGATTTTGCTGGCATAAGAATAAACCAGATCATCGCACTGGCGCCAAGATGGCTGAACGAGATGTACCAAGAAGCCAGAAAAAATCCAAGGATCATTCACTACGCAGGCCCGCAAAAGCCATGGTTTGAACCGGAAATGGATTTTGGAATGCAGTTCTGGGAGTGTGCGAGAGGGACGGCATATTATGAGGTTATGCTGGGACGGATGAATGAACAATCCAATAAACCAGGTCGTATGAATAAGAGAAAAGAAAATAACAACATATTCCATAGAGGATTACAATGTGTAGAAGATCATGGAATATTATATACGATTGGTTATCTGCCGAAATACCTATGTAAAAAAATAAACGGAGATGATAGAAAATGAAAGCGTTACTTACGATCATTGTGCCAGCATATAATGTAGAAAAATATATTGCTGATTGTTTAAATAGTTTAATTCATCAGTCACAGATGAATCATAAAATTGTAATTGTAAATGATGGTTCAACTGACAAAACAGAAGAAATTTGTCTGGAATTTAAGAAAAATAATGAAGATTTAATTACATATGTATACCAGGAAAATAAGGGGCTAGGTGGAGCACGAAATACAGGAATGCGTTATGTAGACACTCCATTTTTGTGTTTTTTAGATAGTGATGATTGGCTTAACAATCGTTTTGTTGAATGTTTTAGTAAAATGATAGAAAATACAGATGAATTACCAGAATTAGTATTTACGCTTCCATGGGTATTTGATACTGTCACGAGACGTGTGATGGAGTGGAAAGATAAAGATCTGTATGATCAGATTTTTGACTCGAAATCGGGAGATTCAAGAGTAACAACAAACACGAGAAACAACCCGGAATTATATGCATTGGAAGTGAATGCATGCAGAAAAATTTATAAGACGGATTTTTTGAAAAAACAAGATTTTCAATTTCCATTAAAATTGAAATGGGAAGATGTACCAGGACATTTTCAGTTGCTACATGAGGCTAATACATGCATGGCATTGCCAGAGATTGGCTTTTTTTATCGCATAAACCAGGGAGGGCAAATTACATCTGGCGGAGGGGAATCACGCTTGGACATGATTCCGATATTCAAACAGCTGTTGGATGTTCAAAAAAGCTTTGACTTTAATTTAATTGAAAGAGCATATGTATTAAGAGTTATCATTGATTTTAGTATGTGGAGTGTAGATGTTACAAATCAGCAATATATTGGAAAGTTGCTTGAAGAACTTCATAAACTGTATCAGACTTTTCCACAAAAAGATATTAGCTATTATTTAACTAATATTTCAAAAAATAGAAAGAAGGAAAAACGATTTATCGATGCTTTATGCGGCAAGGAATATGGAGAGCTTGCTGATTATCGAATAAGAGAAAAAATAATTGAAAAACGTATCAAGGGAAAGAAAAATATTATTAGAGGAGGAATACAGTGTATATGTGACCATGGACTTAGTTATACACTGGTATTAATGTGCAGAAAGATCTATTCGGCATTTGATAAAAATTGAATGGAGATGAATAAATGAACGAGATAAGTTGTTTCTTAAACTCTAATCCTGAAATAAAAAATGTAGCACTTCTGGTTGGAGATAAATATACATATGAAAATTTAAGAGAGTTTGTTAAGGACATTAGCATTGATCATTTAGTGGTGATCAATCCATTTCCGGATTCTAAAACAAGAGAAATACGAGAGCAGATAGAGTATGATAGAAATTATATGTCTTTTAACATACCTAAATTGATTGAATTTATAGATATCAATGAATTCAACGGGATGGATGGAACTTGGGCATTATTTGCAGAGTGGATTGAAGCGGATTTATTATTGAATGTGAATAAATGGAAGCCTGCATATCTATTAGCGGATTTATGGAAAGATTATATAACAGCTTTCAAAGTATGGGAAGCTTATAAAAATTCTGCGGTACATATTTTGATTAAAACGCGTAGATGGGGCAAGGCAGATCAGATTTTAGAATGGGATAGTAGCGAAAGTGGAGATGTGGAATTAAGTGTTATTTTCCCAATGTATAATGTGGAAAAATACCTTGATCAGTGTATTGAGAGTGTGACAGCATGGAAAGCACCTTATGTAGAGTTCTTGTTTGTAAATGATGGATCTCCAGATAATTCAAGAGAGGTTGTGCTGAAATGGGCAAAGGAAGATCCAAGAATTAAACTTTTGGATAAACCCAATGGAGGATGTGCATCTGCTAGACAATATGGACTTGATCATGCAAAGGGAAAGTATATTGGTTTTATTGATCCAGATGATTATATTGACGAGAGTATGTATAGAAAACTTTTGCGTGCAGCCATGACGGGGTCCTATGACATCAGCTATTGCGGATATAACGAGTATTATGAAGACACAAAAACGCAGAAACGTGTAGACGATGCGTTGGGTGTGCCATATTGTGATGGTACTACAAATACACAGGAAATACTTAATTTAATTACATGTTGCCGTGTTGCAATCTGGCGAGGCATATATAAAGCAGAAATGCTTAAAAAGAATAACATTCATTTTTATACGGACTTGCGTAGATTTGATGATCTTCCGTTTAAAGTAGAAACATTTGCGGCAGCTAAATCGGTCATAGCGGTTCCGGAACATTTATATTATTATAGACTTGCAAGACCCGGACAAGATGTTGCGGCAGATGACGAGCGTTTATATGTTCATTTTGATATCTTTAAGTATTTGAATAAATCGATTGCTGATCAAAATGATGGATTCTTAACAGATCAGCTACAGATGTGCAAGATACAGACGCATCTGTATGCATTAAGAAAAATAAAAGATGAGTTTAAAGAATATTATATTAAACATGCAAAGGAGGATTTAGATAGTACAGGAATATTTGAAAGGACATATGAGCTTGCACGCGAAAGAATTGGTCAGGAAAATGCGGACTATTACAAAGCGATTGAACAGAATAATATGAAGGTATTTAGTGATTATAAATAAACCTGAATTGCAGAAATTGTAGAATATTCCGGACCATGGGATTTTGCTTTGTGGTAATTATGGAAACCCCAATACTGGGGACGAGTGGATGATGGATACGATGATATCCTACATTAGACGGTATACAACAAGAAAAACAACGATTATGATGGAACCTAATCGGCTGTTTGATCCATTGATATACTTGAAATAGGGGATAGAATATATCCATTATCCCAAAACAGAAGAAAGTTCTTTGCATGGTCTTAGTACAAGTACTGAATTAAATAATCAAGAATATACTTATAAATTACAGAAGGTCATAGATGGCTCAACATATTTTTCATTGCGAGATCCTTATAGCATAGAAACTTAAAAAAAGCCGGGATTTGTGCAGATAAAGTTCGATAGATTCATGATATTGTTTATGCAAATGATGAATTGGGAAAAACCGTGAATTGTTCAAGAGAAAAGATAATTCTGATATTATTCATATTGGAGTTGTGTATATTGTTTCAGAGGATACAAAACCTCAGTTCCGATATTTAATAGAGAAACTGAAAAAAGAATCTGAAGAAATGGGCAAAAAATGTAAAATTACGATTATACCATTTTATGATGATTGGCATATTGACTATCGATTTTACGCAGAAGGAACTAATGGAGATCCGGCAATAACAGTTTTACAGTATGATTCAGACATAAAATCAGTTGTTGATGTGTTTATGAAGCAAGATGTTATGGTGTGTGCAAGATACCATGCGATATTAGTGGCATTGAGCCTTGGAATTCCTTGTGTTGCATTATATTATGATACGCATCAGCACTATCGTAATAAGATTGGTTACTTAATGTAACAGTTTGGATTGCATTTGGAGAATAGCATTAAAATGACAAATATACGAGATGACCAAGCAATATTGAATAAAGCAGTCAAAACAGTAGATGACGAAAAAGTAGTAAAATTAACAAAGGAAAATGGATATATAATTAACAATCTATTTGAAAATGAACTGTAATTAGTATTTTGGAGGAAGAATATAAAAATAGACAAACTTTAGTCTAATATGGGAGAGAACATAGATGGATAATATCCTTATTAAAGACATTCTTTTTGGAAAGACTGATGCGAGTAATGAACTTCAGGAAGTAGGCAATCAATATTTTTTGAAATCATTTTTACCCTATGAGAAATATAAAATCAGTGAGTTTTTGAATGGAGCTCGATATTATATAATAGGCAGAAAGGGAACTGGAAAGACTGCGCTACTTAAGTACCTTGAATGTAGATTTGCGGAGAATGAAGAGAATTTGGTTATTCCTATTCGATTTAAATCTGATTTTGATTCGTTAGATAAAAAAAAGATTAGAACCGCAGCCATTAACGTGCAAGATGAAATTGTCGATAATGACAATGGTGATAATAGCGTTAAATCATATGTTATAGCATGGAAAGTTTATCTGATTTATTTAATATTTAAAAATCAGGAATCTTTACGAAATGAATTTGTAGTATTTGATCCATATACTGATCAATATAAGACCCTCTGGACGTTATTAAAGGTCCTTTATGGAGAAAACGATAGCAACAAAATTGTCCCAAAAATCACTAAAGGAACTGTTGAAATTTCTGCAGATTTGGAGAAAAAAATTTCAGCATCTGTAAAGTTGGAGATTGAATTAAGAGAAAAGGAAAAAACCGTAAACTATGAGCTTATATGCAAAAAAATCATTCAATTATATAAGGAATTGATTGGCGGAAGTAATTCTGCATATATACTTATAGATGAATTGGAATTGTCGATAGCAACAAAAAAGCAACGTACAGCTGATATTGAATTAATTAGAGACCTAATATTAGCAATAGACGCTTTAAATAAGATATCAAAATCACAAGGGTATAATGTGAAAATATATGCATCAATCAGATCGGACGTGTTGGATAGTGCATTGTCTAGCGGCTATGAAATTAATAAATGTATCGAAGATTTTGGAGTAACTATCGAATGGTTTCAAAAGGGAGGAAATTATACAGATAATCCATTATTGAAAATAGTTGAAACCAAAATACATGCATCAGAAATTGCTCAAAATGTACCAGAATCAGAAGATGTATGGAAAAAATATTTTGATGATAGAATAAATAATATAGAAGTTAGGAAGTACATTTTAAATTATTCATGGTACCGTCCAAGAGATATTATAAGAATGCTTTTACTTGTTCAGGATCAATGTCAATATGGAGAGACTAAAATTAATCAAGAAAAATTTGATAGAGCTTTGCGGGAATATTCTAATTTAATGTGGAACGAGCTTAAAGAAGAAATGGCATTGAAATATTCTCCAGATGATATCAAGGCTATAAAAAGAATATTAAATGGTATAAATGTTCCTTTTACATTTATGTCCTTGAATACACGAATTGATACGTACGCATCAATGTATGATTATGTGGATGCATTCAGAAAAAAAACTAAAATTCCTGAATTTTTGGAACAATTATTCGAATGGGGATTAATTGGAAATTCTGGCGAGCGTATGGTTTTTAAATTTTTAGGATACAAGGAAATAGATATTTCTAAACCTATGATTATACATACTCCATTAAGAAATTTCTTTGAGGTTGTATAGAACTTGATATAATGTCTAAAGAGATATAGGCTTGATTAACATTTGATGAAAGCGAGAATAAAAATGTTAAATGTAAATATATGGCTTGCCAATTCCGCTCAAAAAAGTATAAAACTCTTATATGGGTTTATGATATTAAGTATTCTTATATGCTGTGTTTTGTTTGTTGATATTGGCTATGGTCGAGACATTCATAACAATTATTTACCTACACTAATATTAATTCCCTTTGGAATGATTTTCATGTTTGGAATATTAACATGTTTAGAGAAAGGCGATTTTTCTTCTAAGTATATAGTTTATATTGCACTTGTACTGTTTGCAATACAGGTCTATAGTACCTGGAATTATTATTTTTATACAGATTGGGATTCTTCGACATTAACAATGTTTGCAAGTGCTTTTGCTCATGGAGAAGATGTCTCGTGGTTATCATGGTATTTTTCGAGATATCCTAATAATATTTTCTTGGGTGTCATTTTTGCAGGTATAGAGAAGATAGTCCATTGTATTGGATTACATCCTTTAGAATATTTCTCACTTATAGTGGTTCAATGTGTGATTGTGTCAATTACTGGAGTATTGCTGTTTAAAATAATAATAGGACTGTTAGATAATGAGACATTTGCCTATTTAGGGTACATATTGTACACTTTAATAGTTGGACTCTCTCCATGGGTTTCCATTCCATATTCAGATGCCATTGGATTGTTTTTCCCAACAATGATTTATTATTTATACATAAATCGTAATAAACATAAAAACAGTTTAGCGGTATGGATGAATATAGCCGTTTTCACATGGATAGGTTATAAAATAAAACCACAAGTAATTATTTTATTCATTGGCATTGTATTAATAGAAATACTCTCCTTTATAAAAGAAAAAACAGTATATAAAAAAACAATCATAGGTATATTAATAGGAATAATCATAGCTGAATTCGGAGTAAATACACTAATAAACAAAGTTCCACTGACAATAGATGAAAACCAATCATTTGGCATTGAACATTATTTTATGATGGGAATGAACCCGGATGCTATGGGCGTGTATTCTGAAGAAGATGTTCAATTTTCAAGTTCTTTTTTATCAAAAGAACTACGCAAAAAAGCCGATTTAAGGGAGGCATTTATGAGAATTAATCAAATGGGTGTTACAGGATGTGTAAAACAAGAAATTAGAAAAACACTTACAAATTACAATGATGGTACTTTTTGTTGGGGGGGGAAGGAACCTTCTTTGTAAGCGTTTTTGATGAGAAACAATTGCCAGGCAATAATTTATTACGTGGCTTATATTATACGAGAGATTATGCAGATATTGGAAGATATTATTCGGTTTGGTCTAATTTCGAACAAATGTTATGGATGACTATTTTGGTAATGAATGTTGTTTCAATATTTGCAAAAAAAGCAAATTCTGTAAATGTACTTATGTTAGGTATTGTTGGATTAACGATTTTCGAATTACTGTTTGAAGCACGGGCCCGTTATTTGTTTTCTTATATTCCTCTTTATATAGTAATATCTATTTACGGGATAGGAGTCATAAGAGAAAAGAAAATTTCAATATAGAAGACTTGAAATTATGAATGCTTGAACTATGGAGATCCGTACAGCTCTGTTATTAATATTTCGAATATACAAGTAAATTTATACTAAGAGTATCGTTAAAAAAATATATTTATTTGCAGAATAAGCTGATGAACAACTAAAAGTATATTCGTAATATAACAGAGAGGATTTTTAATCATGACAAAAATCAGAAATTTACTTTCATCCACAATTTGGATATGTTTTGTAATTTTAGCAATTTTGATGTTCGAGTTTTCAATTACAGGGGTTAAAGTAGAACCGGGTCTCTCATTTGTTATAGCAATACCAATCATAGTGTTGCTATTTGGAAGATGGGATAAAGAATGTAAAATAAATTATAAGTATATTGTGGCAATATTTTTTATTGTCGGAATTATATTTAGATCACTTCCACTAATATTAAATTGGAACTATACTTGCATTAATGACTTAAGTGATACAGGGGTTCATTATTTTGGTGCGCAGGAGTTGGCAGAAGGTTTCTTAGGAGATAATATAGTAACATATGAGAAAATGTATCCTTATCTTTTTCCATATACGTTTCTTTTATCAATCTTTGTGAGACTTTGTTTTGGACATATTGACTGCGCAATTATTCTGTCAAACCTTTTTTTCGATTACTGTGGAATTTTTTTACTATATAAAATTTTACATAAAATGAAGGGAAAAAAGAACGCAGTTTTCGGAATGATTATCTCTCTGATAAATCCGTTTTCAATAATAGCATGTTGGTGTTCATTAAATTTAATTGTAGTAAACTTCCTTTTATTATTAGTGATAACTATCTGTATAAATATTATTCATAAAAAGGCAAATAAAAAATTTTTATTAACGTGTTTTGCATTGGGAATAGCAGTTACCTTGGCTAACTACTTTCGACCATTATTTTCAGTTGTTCTGATAGCGATGATTATCATTCTGTTTATGAGATACTTAAAGGACAGAGACAGAATGCTGATATTAGGAATATTAGTAATGACCTGCACAATGGTAATATTATCGCAGATAGCCAATAGGGCAATTAATAAAATTGTGAATGAGAATGTAATGAACAATACAGGTGGATGGAATTTTTATGTTGGAAGTAATTACGAATCCAAAGGACAATGGACAGCATCAGACAGAGATTATTTCTTTGGTGAGATAACACCTTATTATCCAGCAGACATAGCGCGTGAGATGATTATGGAAAAGGGAATTGAACGCTATTCTGATTATTCATTGAAAATGTTTATAACACATATTGCAAATAAGATGTCAGTTTTATTTGCAAATGAGGGCAATGCAATATATGATATCCGGTATTGCTTGGGAATCAATAATGAAAGCGCACTTTATTTAATATGTTCAAGCATGGTGTCATTGTATTTTGCATTAATCGTATTTGGGAGTTTGTTTAGCTGTATATTCAAAAGGAAAAATGATGAGTCTATCTTATTATTAAGATTGTTATTATTGGGATTTACAGCAGCCTTTGTACTGGTGGAAGTAATGAATAGATATACATTTATTATATATCCAGTGCTAATCATAATAACCGCATTATTTGTAGATGACTGGGCAGAACTATATAGAATTTTGAAAGAATACAGTAGAAGGGAGACTAAGCTATATGCAGATAAGAGTTGAAGACAAAATAGTTTTTTGGTTTAGAAAGCATAAAAATAGTTTATTTTTTTTAATGATAAATTTTTTCGGAATACTCATAAGGTGTTCCGGATTTTCATTCCTGTCAGGAGACATGCAAGAGTTTTTACTTCCTTGGTTTAATAGTATGAAAAATGTGGGGGGGGGTAGCAGCACTTGAATACCAAATTGGAGATTACAATGTCTTGTATCAGACAATTATTGCGCTGATAACATACATTGATTGTAATCCGATTTTTATGTATAAGTGTATTTCAATATTATTCGATTATGCGCTGGCTGCATCAACAGCATGGTTTGTTTCAAAAATCACTAACAATAAAATTTTTGAAATTCAATTTAATATAATATATGGTGCAGTTTTATTCTTACCGACAGTTTTATTGAATTCATCTTGTTGGGGACAATGTGATTCTATATATACAACATTTCTGATTTTGACTTTATTTTTCATATATGATGAAAAATATGTATGCGCATTTATAATGTTAGGATTAGGGTTTGCGTTTAAACTACAAATGATTTTTATTGTGCCATTTATTATTAGTTACTATTTTTGCACTCAGAAATTTAGCATACTACATATCAGCATCTCAATAATTATATTTTGGCTCACAGGGATTATAACTTTTATAAATGGGAGAAACTTACTTGCTCCTTTTACAATATATGCCAGTCAGACAATAACATACGAGCATGTGTATATGAACTTCCCTAGTTTTTGGCTAATAGTTGGAGATGATTATAACAGTTTGAAATCTTTTTCTATTATTTTCACAATGGTACTTCTTGGTACAGGAATGTACATAATGCTATCTAAGAAGATAAAAATGGATACGCTGGAAGATTATATAAGCATTGCCGCAGGATTTGTTTGGACATGTTTAATGTTTTTGCCGGCAATGCATGAACGGTATTCATATCCACTAGATATTTTATTGCTGATACTGGGAACTTTGAATAAGAAATATTTAATATATGCAGTTGTATCTGTAATGTTAAGTACAATTACATATGGTCATTATTTGTTTGGAACAGAGGGAATAACGCAGTATCACGCAATTCTGTATATATTGATCTATATAAAATATATTAGAACTCTATTAAATAACAACACAAAAGATCAGGAAGGTGAAATTTGAAATGAATAGCATATTATATATTGTCATCCCATGCTACAACGAAGAAACCGTTCTTCCCATCACATCAAAAATGTTTTTAGACAAGCTGACATCATTGATTCGCTCAAATAAGATCTCTGATAGTAGCCGAATCTTATTTGTCAATGATGGTAGCAAAGATAAAACATGGGAAATCATTTGCAACCTGGCGAAGCAGAATGAGCATTTTATCGGCATTTCCCAGAGCCGTAACCGCGGACATCAAAATGCGGTTCTTGCCGGTTTGATGGAAGCAAAAGACAAATGTGATATTACGATTTCCATCGACTGTGATGGTCAGGATGATATCAATGCCATGGATGAAATGGTCGAGCAGTACCATCAGGGATGCGAAATCGTCTATGGTGTCAGAAGCAGGCGTGATACGGATACATTTTTTAAGCGTTTTACAGCGGAAGGCTTCTATAAGCTTTTAAACTGGATGGGAGCGGAGGTTGTCTATAATCATGCGGATTATCGACTGGTTTCAAGCCGTGTCCTGAAAGAATTTGCAAATTTCAAGGAAGTCAATCTGTTCCTGCGCGGAATGTTCCCACTTGTCGGCTTTAAGAGCACCAGCGTGTATTATGAGAGGCATGAACGAATCGCAGGGGAAAGCCATTATCCGCTTTCTAAAATGCTGGCACTTGCTTTCGATGGAATTACAAGTCTCAGCGTAAAGCCGATTCGGATCATCACAGCTCTTGGAACTGTGATCGCCGGACTGAGCTTTCTCGGGGTGATCTGGTCGATCGTCATGCGGCTCATGGGCAATGCGGTTGCCGGATGGTCTAGCATGACGTGCATTATTTGCCTCCTTGGGGGGGTGCAATTAATTTGTATAGGTGTTCTTGGAGAATATATCGGAAAAATCTATATGGAAGTAAAGCATCGTCCGAGATATATTATCAGTGAGCGGACGGAGGAGAAGAAGGATACAGACGGGGATACAGAAAAATGATAATGCGGTTATTCAAAAAATATCAGCAGCCAATTTTATATCTCTTTTTTGGAGTTTGTACGACTGTTGTCAATATTATTACATACTATCTGTGTGCGCATTCACTGCGTTTCTCTGTTGTAGCAAGTACCTGTATCGCATGGGTCATATCGGTACTGTTTGCGTATATTACGAATAAATGGTGGGTATTTGAGAGCAAAAATGTTCAGCTTCGTGCTATGGTGCAGGAATTTGTGTCATTCGTATCATGCAGATTATTTACCGGGGCATGTGATCTGCTGATTATGTATGTTTTTGTGGATTGCATGGGGATGAATGATCTTTTTATTAAGATTGCTTCAAATGTGCTTGTTGTAATTTTAAATTATGTGGCGAGTAAACTGATTATTTTCAGGAAGAAATGATAAGGCAGGAAATACAAAAGAGTGGAAGCAATAATCTGGATCGCAGCGGCGATTATTGTATATTTCATAGGAACCGGAAAGGAAAATGAGCAGAGGAAGGGACGAAAAGAAAAATTTTATCTCGGTTGTTCTCTGCTTGCAGCGATATGTGCAGCGCATTCGCGATAAAAGTGGTATTCCATATCCACTATCTGTTAATATGGATGATCTTGACTTATGCGCTGATCGCGGTGCAGTGCAGCCGGATGCTGTGGATTTTTATCTGTATTCCGGAGAAACGGAACTGGGTTTATTCTATGTCGATCAAGATGGCGGTCGGCATGGGAATCTTGGCATTTTACTATGTGAATCTTTCACATGATGTGATAGGTTTTTCAAAGATCGCGAACCAGTTTCCGCCGGTGAGTACAGGGATGGCGGATCTCATGATCCTTGCGGCAACTGCGATATCCCAGTAAGCAAAACAAAATAGATTTTTTGCCACAAAAAAAGCAGGTTCTATACGGCCTGCAAGGTGTATTTATAGTATTCAACTGTCAAACTCCCGCGCCCGGCGTTTTTGAATAATTGCCGATTATGTAATAGCATGATATAATACAATAAAGCAAATTGGGAAACGGTGGAACTTATATGAATGTTGAAAACTATATTGAATCACAGTACAGAGAATTATTATCATGTAGTCAAATCAATGCAGAATACTCCGATTTATATAAATCATTTAGGAACCAAAAACTTCGAGAAATGTTTATGACCTTACATCATGATCTGGTTGGGCTTTTTAGAACAATGAATGAAAGACTACCAACCGGGGAACATGAAGCGCACTTTTGGGCAGAACCGAGTAGAGATTTAATTAAGAGAATTGAAATTATATTCAGCTTAGTAAGTTCACTAAAAGAAACTCCTTTAGCTTTTCAAATAGACCCATACTATTTAGATTTACTCACGCGCTGTCGAGAGTTTCTTAGTTCAAGTGGCGGCAGTGCATTACCGCCCAATATGGCAAAGGTCGAATTATATTATACGCTTCCTATTTTTCTGCCCCTTAGTAGCATAACCATTTCACATAAGCAACAAGATTTTACATTTGAGCTGAAGCTGATCGGAAGCGGTTCTTATGCTAATGTTTATAAATATAAGGACACTTTTTATAATCGGCCTTTTATTTTGAAGCGTGCAAAAAAGGAACTTACAGATAAAGAAGTTGCCCGTTTCAAAAGAGAATTTGATGTAATGAATGATCTATCTTCTCCATACATACTTGAAGTCTACTGCTACAATCCCGATAAAAATGAGTATATTATGGAATATATGGATTATACACTGGACGGATATATCGCTGCTCATAACTCCACCTTAACAATTATACAGCGAAAAGGAATCGCCCAACAAATATTACGCGCTTTTGATTATCTCCATTCAAAAGGACATCTACATCGTGATATAAGCCCTAAAAATATTTTGATAAAAGAGTACGACGATACCCTTGTAGTTAAACTTTCGGATTTTGGACTTGTAAAAATTCCTGATAGTACGCTAACAACGGTTAATACGGAGTTCAAGGGTTATTTTAATGATCCTGCACTGGTTGTCGAGGGGTTTAACACTTATAGCATAGTTCACGAAACTTATGCTCTCACCAGAGTTATTTATTTTGTGATGACAGGTAAAACTAATACAGAAAAAATTGCGAATCAGAATTTACGAGCTTTTGTCGAGAGAGGATTGAACCCAGATAAATCCAAAAGATTTCAAAATATTCGCGATATGGTTTCAGCATTTAAGACCATATAGTACTAAAGTCTTTGACAAAGAGAACTGCTGAGAAGCTGACGCAGACAGAAAAAATCATGTTTGATCCGAAAAAAAAGGAATTCTATCATAAAGACTTTCCGAAATGTGCACTGACTGCGGATCAAGTTACAGTTGCTGAAAGTTCTCAGGCTCTTTTTGCGGATATTTCTCTTGACGAGCTGCTTTCTTTTGAAAGTCAGTTGTATGAGGATGTGACATTTGCAATGGAGCATCCGACAGGAAAAAAGATATTTGGGATTATTCAGGGGTGGAAAAGTTTTATTGACTTTGATCATGATACATATTTTCACGCCAGACCGCTTGAAGAGGGAAAGCCGCCGTTTTTGGATCAGGAAATGTTGAAAGCACCAACAAATGTATCCTCTCATGGACGATATAATGCGATTGGGAAGAGCTGTTATTATGTTGCGGAGACAAAAGAGGGTGCTATGACGGAAATAAGAAAGCATAGTGGCGGAAAGACCATAAATATCCAGGTAGTTGGATTGAGACCGGTAAAACATGCAAAGATGATAGATTTATCGGGAGAAATCAAGGGAACAAACCGCTTTATGGAACATATGCGTTTTACAGTGGAAAATGAGATCGGAAAAATTGTGAAAAATTATCTGCTTCCAAATTTTGTGGCTTCGTGCTGTAAGAGAATTGGAATTGATGGGATCAAATACAGAAGTACGGGGTATGATTGCTGTGTCTTGTGGAAAGATGACTATTTTGAATTTGTGGATGGGAGCAGAGAGATTGTTTGTGGCAAAACTTGAAATAATCCGGTGCAAAAATGTGGCAGATATAGAATCATGGAGCTGATTCAGGTATAATTATATTGCTCTTGCTTACAAGCATAAAAGTAATGTTTGTAAGCTGTTTATGGTCTGCATGAGAAAATGCAGGAAAAGATGCGTTAGAATTAGGAATAGGATGGAAATACAAAAGAGTGGAAGCAATAATCTGGATCGCAGCAGCGATCATTGTATATTTTACAGGGACCGGAAAGAAACAGGGGCAGGGAAAGGAGCGGAAAGAGAAAGTTTATCTCGGCTGTTCCCTATTCGCAGCGCTATGCTGTGAACTCGCGATCAAGGTGGTGTTCCATATCCACTACCTGTCGATATGGCTGATCCTGACTTATGCGCTGATCGCGGCGCAGTGCAGCCGGATGTTGTGGATCTTCATTTGTATACCGGAGAAACGAAACCAGGTTTATTCCACGTCAATCAAGATGGCGGTCGGCATGGGGATCCTGGCGTTTTATTATGTGAATCTCTCGCGTGATGTGATCGGCGTCACGAAGATCGCAAACCAGTTCCCGCCGGTGAGTACGGGGATGGCGGATCTCATGATCCTTGCGGCGACTGCGATCTGGATCTATGGAACGGACGTACTCCGGCGGTTTCCGGAGTGTGCGAGAGCGTTCTACTGGATCTTTCTGGCGATCACTCCGTTTCTTGCATTTTTCCTTGAGGAACTCTGCTGGAACCCGTCGGTGACGGGGATCAGCCTTTTAAACGGGGAGCTGAACGTCCTGATCTATCTGATCCTGGAAGTGATTTTTGTGTGCGTGATGCAGGAAGGGATGCTCGGGCTTCAGGCGCTATATATCTTTGCGTGGTTTGTCGGTGCGCTCAATTATTATCTCCTGAAGTTCCGTGGACAGCCGTTCCTTGCAACAGATATTTTTGCACTGCGGACCGCGATGTCGGTCGCAGGGCAGTATACGTTTGAGGTCGCGGAGGAACTGGCGTTTACGTTTCTGATCCTGTATTTTCTGTTTACCTGTATGTGGGCGCTTGGAAAGATGGAAATCTTTCAGAAGAGAGCGGGAAAGAAACGGATCCTGATCAAGGGCTGCGGAGCGATCGGGGCGGCCGCGGCGTTGTTTTTCTGGATCAGCAGCTATGATTTCCCGGATACTTACAATATTTGGATTGATTTCTGGGCGCAGGTAAATACATATCAGACAACCGGTTTTGCCCCGGCGTTTATCTCATTCTGGCAGAGGATGAAGATCAGTAAGCCGGATGGGTATACGGAGCAGAGTGCGGAAGAAATTTTGGATGAGTACGGGGCGGCGGAAGCTCCTGCGGAAACGGAGAAGAAAGATACCGGCGAGCAGCCGATGATCATTACGATCATGAATGAATCGTTCAGTGATCTGAGTGTTCTGGGACCGCTCGCATGTACGGAGGATGATCTTTCGTTTTTCCATTCGCTGAAGGATGATCCGCATATAATCGAGTATGGATGGGATTATGTTTCAACCCGGGGCGGCGGGACATCCACGACGGAGTTCGAATATCTGACGGGGGATTCGATGACCTATACAAATGGGATCAATCCGTACTCCAGCTTTGATTTTACGAATGTGCCGTCCATGGTCTCGATCTTAAAGGAACAGGGCTACCACACGATCGCAATGCACCCGGAAAATCCGGAGAACTGGCGAAGAAGTGTTGTGTATCCGAAGCTCGGGTTTGATGAGTTTCTGTCGATCAGCGCGTTTGAGAACAGCGAGCGGACGGTCTGGAACCGGGTGTCTGACCTTGGGGATTATCAGAAGCTGATCGAGGTCTATGAGGCGCAGACGGAGCCGACCTTTATTTTTAATGTCACGATGCAGAATCATGGCGGATATGACGGGATCGGGGAGCTGAAGCCGGAGGAGATCGTCGATGTCGATGAGGAATACAGCGGGTATTCGGATCTTCAGATGTATGAATCGCTGATCGCGAAAGCGGATCAGGCGCTCTCGTATCTGATCTCCTATTTTGAGCAGGTGGACCGGCCGGTACTTATCTGCTTCTTCGGGGATCATCAGCCGGCGTTGAATGGGGACTTTGAGAATGCGCTCAGGGAAGCCGGGAGAGAGGATACGGATACGGATCTTACGATGACGGAGAAGATGTATACGGTGCCGTATTTTATCTGGAGCAATTATGAGATCCCGGAGGATTATTCGATGAAGAATTCCCGGGGAGAAGATGTGGTCAGCACGAATTATCTCGGGACGCTGGTCCGGAAGTATGCGGGGCTGAAGCTGTCCGCGTATGACCGTTACCGAATGAACCAGAGAGAGCAGATCCCGGTGTTTAATTTCGCCGGATATATGATCGCGGATGGGGACTGGCATGATCTCTGGGCGGAGAATAGTTACAAGGAATGGATCGAGAGGTACCGGACGGTGCAGTATTATGCGTTGTTTGATAAAAAAAGGAATGGAAAGTATTTTTGGGGGAGTGAGGAAAAACAATAGGGCCACTGCTTTTATAAAGTATTAACTTGTGGTGAAACATAAAGTATGCTATGATGTGGATAGCAACTATTCGTATCGATTATATATTGAAAAAAGTAATATGAATACAGACTATGTAGGAATAACCGGATATCATGGAACTAGTTCCAGACATGCAGAAAGCATTGCCAAGAATGGGCTTGATCCGGATAAAACACACGAGAGACCAAACCACTGGCTAGGACAGGGTGTGTATTTTTATGAGAATTTCGGACTTGCAAAATGGTGGGCAAACGACATAGCAGGAAAAGCATATAACTATGGAAGCTTTCCGATTGTATATCGGGCACAGATTGAGGCATCAAAAGAAGAAGTTTTGGATTTAGATGATTATAGGCAGTACGATCTGTTTCTGGGACGGCTTTTGGATATGCAGAAAGAAATCGAAAGTGATGATTGTGACAGAATGCCGATCTTTAACCCAGAGCAGCAGAGAGCTGTGTATTTTGATTATTACAGGAAAATGTATCATATATCGGTAATTATGTTTACATTCAGCAAAGATTGTGCGAAATATGGTGCGTTTCGTTCCGGCGCTGATTTATTACAGCAGAAAAAGTTAGAGAAAGCTCTTGGACTTGCTTACCATGAGAAACAAATTTGCGTATCAAGAAAAGAATGTATAAAAAGTATAGAAGTACAGTATACTGGAGAAGATGAGGTGATTTAGATGTTTAACAAGGAATTGTTTTATGCGTTATGTGACAAATATGGCGTGGAACTCAGCAACCAGTATGACAAACCTATGTTAAAAACAAATGGTGAAATACGAGAACTTGTAGAGCAAGATGTAAAAGGACTTCTTCCGCAGTATCAGGGGACAGTTTCCTATCAGAATAACTGTAATACTTATAAGATAAAAACAAGTTATATGTATGCACCCCAGGAACTTATGATTGCGTAGAGGGGAAGAAAGGAACCAGATTATGAATATTGCTACAAATTATGAGAGTCCGTTGGTGTTAAAGAATATCATGATTACAGAAGGGACTTTTAAACGCAGTGAAGATTCATTGGAAGATGTGGAATTGCAAGTAAATGTGTCTCATAATGTTAATCAGATTTCTGATAGAGAATATAAAATCATACTGGAATTGAGCGTGGCAGACCCACAAGGGAAATTATCTGTGTTTGTAAAAGGCATGGCCATATTTGAGACAGAGCAGAAAACACGGACCTTGATTGAGCGAAATACTTTGGCAATCATGTTCCCGTATTTTCGTAGTTATGTATCGACTTTAACGACGCAGCCAGGCATGATGCCGATTGTTTTACCGGCGATGAATATTATAGCAATGCTCACAGAAAAGGATAAATAAGGGAAGTTGGCAGCCAATGGGCAATTATGTCCAGAGGCTGCCTTTGCATATAAGGAATGGATCAGGAGGAACATCACAAAATGAAGAATGTAACACTTGTCATTATGGCCGCCGGAATCGGCAGTCGTTTTGGCGGCGGAATTAAACAGTTGGAACCGGTTGGGCCGAATGGAGAGATTATTATGGATTATTCGATCCATGATGCGCTGGAAGCGGGATGCAATAAGGTTGTCTTTATTATCCGCAAGGATATTGAGAAGGATTTTAAGGAGATTATCGGAAAGCGGATCGAGAAGCTGATTCCGGTCGAGTATGCATACCAGTCGGTGGATGAACTCCCGGGAGGTCGGAAGAATACCTGGGGAAGAACGAAGCCGTGGGGAACCGGACAGGCGGTCCTTTGCGTGAAGGATATCGTGAAGGAACCGTTTATCGTGATCAATGCGGATGACTATTATGGCAAAGAGGCGTTTGTAAAGCTGTATCAGTATATGACAACGGAAATGGACGTGGATGCGCCGGTTTATGATATCTGCATGGCAGGATTTATTCTTTCCAATACGCTGAGCGAGAACGGCGGCGTGACTCGCGGTGTCTGCACGGTAGACGGGGACGGATATCTGCAGCGCGTGACGGAAACGTATGAGATCCGGATGAAAGATGGAGAGTTGACGGCGTGCGATGATGAAAAGAAACCGGTTTCCGTAAATGCCGGTCAGCATGTTTCGATGAACATGTGGGGACTTCCGCCGAGATTTTTGGAACTGTTAGAGGGCGGATTTGCTGGATTTCTGGACGAACTTGGCGAGGATGCCATGAAAAAGGAGTATCTGCTCCCGAAGATCATCGATAAGCTTTTAGCGGAACAGAAGGCCCGTGTGAAGGTCCTGGAGACGGGAGACCGGTGGTTTGGCGTTACTTATAAGGAGGACAAGCAGGTGGTTGTGGATTCGATCCGGGAGCTGATCGCGAAGGGCATTTATAAGGACGAACTGTTTTCATAATGGTTACAGGTCGGCGGAAAAGGTTTGATCGGTCTGGGAATGCGTTAAGCGAGTAGAAATGTTCTGATGGCTGCTTGCGGCTATAGGTAAGATAAAAATTCAATGATTTTGTGAAGGAGAGAGAAGATGTACGATTATTTAGTAGTAGGCGCCGGTCTTTACGGCGCAGTGTTTGCACATGAGGCGAAGAAACATGGAAAGTCTGTTTTAGTAATCGATAAGCGTCCGAACATTGCGGGAAATGTTTATACGGAGGACATCGAGAAGATCCATGTACATAAATACGGTGCACATATTTTCCATACCAATAACCGCAAGGTCTGGGAGTATGTGAATCAGTTTGCAGAATTCAATCGTTTTACGAATTCCCCGGTAGCAAATTATCATGGGGAGCTGTATTCGTTGCCGTTTAACATGTATACATTTAATAAAATGTGGGGTGTTGTAACGCCGGAGGAAGCGGCTGCAAAGATCGAGGAGCAGAAGAAGGCGGCCGGGATCGCGGAGCCGAAGAACCTCGAGGAGCAGGCGATCAGCCTGATCGGAACGGATATCTATGAGAAGCTGGTAAAGGGATATACCGAAAAACAGTGGGGCAGACCGTGTTCGGAGCTTCCGGCATTTATCATCAAGCGTCTTCCGGTGCGCCTGACGTTTGATAATAACTATTTTAATGCGTTATATCAGGGAATTCCGATGGGTGGTTACACGAAGATGGTTGCCAATATGCTTGAGGGCGTTGAGGTGAAGCTTGGCGTGGATTATCTGGCGGAGAAGGAAGCGTATGACGCGATGGCAGAGAAGGTGATCTACACAGGTGCAATTGACGCATACTTTGGCTTTAAGCTTGGCGCTCTAGAGTACCGTTCTGTCCGCTTTGAGACCGAGCTTCTTGATAAGCCGAATTTCCAGGGCAACGCGGCTGTGAACTATACGGATGCGGAGACTCCGTGGACGCGTATCATCGAGCACAAGTGGTTTGAGTTCGGAAAAGATGATGAGGGAAACGAAATTCCGAAGACGGTGATCAGTCGTGAGTACAGTTCCGAATGGAAGCCCGGAGATGAGCCGTATTACCCGGTTAATGATGAAAAGAATGGGATTCTCTATGCAGAGTACAAAAAGCTTGCAGAGGGCGAGCAGAAGGTCGTATTCGGTGGTCGCTTAGGTGAGTATAAGTATTATGATATGGATGCGGTGATTGCATCGGCGCTGGATATGTGTGAAAAAATACTGTAGGAAACGGAAGGTTAAGAGGACGGAGAACACCGCAGGGAGGGAATAGAACTTGTAAAGGCAATCGTGGAGCTTCTGGAAGGAATCACGGATGGCTGTGCGGAATGTTTCCCGTTTGAAACGATAGAGGAACTGAAAAGAGAATACTTGGAAGACATTTAATAATTGCTCCCACACCCACGATGGTTAAGTACAATTGGAAAAAGGCTGACTTGAAATTTTAAATCCCAGTGCAGTGGTAAATTCCACCAGACATTAAAATTCCTTGATTTTATTGAATTATAATGTAAACGCTCCATAGCAAGTACCTGTTCCTCCACTCCTTTTTCTGCCATAATAGT
>OGZX01000892.1_pt1 | contig 33541 bp, 29 predicted proteins | sample 1576881 | NCBI WGS metagenome assembly OGZX01 (sample SAMEA3541542, study PRJEB24748) | human gut metagenome | biome: human gut; feature: human-associated habitat; material: faeces | place: China | collected 2012 | reverse complement strand
GCATGTATTTAACACACCCCCTTCCCCCTCTCAAGAGGGGAATAAGAATGACTTTTGATACACGTTCTTTTTTATGTATTCCTCTATAAACGCCTCCCGGTAACTGTTCCCGATCGCAATTTCGTACTTCCCGATAAAGACATCATTATTGTCGAACGACTCGATATGCGTCGTGTTGACGATATACGATTTGTTTATTCTCAGAAAGGTGTTATGCGGCAGCAGTTCGTAGATCGATTTCAGGTTCATCCGGGTAATGATACGCTGGTCGACAGTCTGTATCACGACATAATCTTTCAGCCCTTCGACAAAAAGAATGTTCCGGAAGAAGATCTTGAAGAAACGCCGTTCGGCTTTCACGAACATACAGTCGTCTATCACCGATTCGATGCTGCTGTTTTGCGTATCTGCCGTCAGGAGGCGATGGTAGGCGACGGCTTTCTCCACCGCCTTCCGGAAACGTTCCTGCTCGATCGGTTTGACGAGGTAGTCGATCGCGTCTACTTCATAACTGTCCAACGCATATTCGATATAGGCGGTTGTGAAGATCACGAGTGTATTCCGGTGGATCGTCCGGGCAAAATCCAGCCCGTTGATTCCCGGCATTTTAATATCCAGAAAAACCAGGTCTACCGGATGTTGTTGCAGGAACAGCCCGGCTGTGGCTGCGTCGCCGAAACTGCCTGCCGGATGCAGTGCCGGGGTTTCCTGTATCAGTAATTCAATGGCTTTACGGCCTAACGGTTCGTCATCTACTATAATGCAATTCATAATTTTATTTGTAAATAGATTGTATATGTTATCTTGTTTTCTTCTATACGCAGCGTATGATCCTTCCCATACAGAAGTTGCAGGCGCCGTTTGATATTGGCAAGCCCCAGACCTCCGTCCCGCTTTTCCTCCTGACTGAAAGAGGGTTTGGAATTGACGCATATAAACTGCAGGCATCCTCTTTCCACCTTAAAAAGCAGATGGACATACGACAGATTGCGGTTATCGTTGTTGTGCTTCACCGCGTTCTCCACAAACGGTATCAGCAGGAGCGGAGGGAGCGAGACTTCTCCGACCGGACCTTCACGGGTGATGATAAAATTGAAGTTGTCCCGTCTCAGCTTTTCCAGATTGAGGAAATCGCTCAGGAACAGTATCTCGTCTTCCAGCCGGACCGACACGGCGTTACGGTCGTTCAACTGATATTTTAGCAGTTCGTTCAGCTTGCGGAGAACTTTGGCCGCCTCCTCCGGATTTTCCTGTGTCAACACATTGGCATTGTTCAACATATTAAAGAGGAAATGCGGGTTGATCTGATTTTTCAACTGTTCCAGTTCCGATTGCATCGTCGTTTCTTCCAGTTCCTGTATCTCCTGTGCATAAATGATCCAATGTTGGAAGAGCAGGATAGAAGTAGTACCGGCAATCGTCAACGCCAGCGAAAAGACCGAAGAAAAGAAGTTCAGGACAATAATCGACCAATCCGCTTCTTTCAAATCTTTTTGAATATCATCATTCGAGATCAATTGCAGGCATATAACTAACAGGATAGTCAGAAAAACTACCGCCACCATCATCATCAGATAGGGAATGAACCGGTTCTTGAACAGCAAGCGCGGAACCAATATATATACGTTTGCATAGATAGGAACCAGAAATATCACCATCAGGAGAGATCCGACAATAGGATGATCTCCGAATGGGTATTCATTATAGAAATTTGCAATTGCCATGATAAGACTCACCGCCAGTAGTAAAGAATGGCGGAGGATATGGTATTTGCGATCGATCAGAAGTTCTGCTATTGCATTCATCGGCTTAAAGTTAAATACATATTAATCCTGTTTTCCGTATCGCCCTGCACTTCTTCCAGGGAGTATCTTTCGTACAGCAGTTCCAGCCGGCGGCGGATATTGTCGAGCTTGGACACATCGCAGTTCCGGACGGAACTGGCACAGCTGAAAAAGAGTTCTCCTTTCTCCACCCGGAAGGTCAGATGGATGTAGTATTCTTTCTCCGTACCTCCGCTCTGATGGATAAAATATTCGACGAACGGGATAAAAAGCAGAGGCGGGACCAATGAGAAATTGACCGGCCCCTCTTTCGTGATCGTAAAACGCAGCATCGGGTCCAACATCTTTTCCAGATTCAGGAAGTTTTCGAGGAAAGCAAGATCGGCCGACAGGAATACTTTCTCCCGGCTGCTATCGTAAAGCTGATAGCGGAGCAGTTTTCCCAACTGGACGAGGATCACGGATGTCTGCCGCGGGTCTACGACCGCCAATTCCGTCGCCTTGGATAGCATATTCAGCAGAAACTGCGGGCTGACCTGGTTCTTCAGCCGTTCCAGTTCCGAATGGAGCTTTTCTTTTTTCAGCTTGCTTGCCCGCTGCCCATAGTCGAGCCAGTGGCGAAGCAACGTGATCATCGAGGGACCGATGCAGCAAATCATAAATAGCAGAAAGTTCGACACGATCTCCAACGGAAAGAAACGGTTCTTATAGAAATAGGAATATTGCCCGAACTCCACTCCGTATGATTTATAGGTACAATAATCGTATAGAAATGCGGTCAGTATCAGGAAAGCAACCACTAAGAAAAGTGCCAGCCCGTATAGTCCGTACTTTTTCTTCAGCATTAATCGGGGAATCAGCACATATATATTCAGGTAGATCGCCGCAAGAAAGAGAATCAGGGAACCGGCACTTTCAATCAGGATGGCACGGCGGAAAAACACATTGTCTTCATGGAATGTGAAATTTGCCAGGTTGATCGAGATCATCGCCACAAAGAAAATCAGGATCAGATGCCTGTATATCCTGTAGCGTGGCGCCATCAGGAAGTTCATCAGCATGTCGTCCGAGATATTTTGTTTTATCAGCATATTTGTCTTTCTTTTTCTTCTGTCCGATAAAGATGGCTATTTTTCTTAGAACCCGTACTTGATTGCCGCGCTAATATAAGGTGAAAGCGAGAAATGCGGATCGAAATCGCTTCCCGTATCTTTGAAGAAGGCTTTCAACGTACGATCTGTAGAGAATGCAGTCCGGTAAGGAGAGACGCCGAGCGTAACGGGAAGAGTCAGGTTTTTCCCCAATACAAACTCCGGTTGTAGCCCGGCTACGATATATTGTTGGGTGAACATCTGCTTTTTACCCTCTTTCTCCGTAAAAGCAAGCATACCATCCATGGAGGCGATCAGTTTCAGGTTGAACGACTCGTTGAGCCGGACGCCGCACGACATCTCAATCGCATTCACCATGGATATTTCCACCGTATAACGTCCCGTGAGTGTCCAGTTTATATAAAAGCCCGGGAAAACCATCGGATAGCCAAACGTACTGTTCAGCATAATCCCTCCACCTATATCGAGATTAGGCTTCAGATGACAGACAAAGAGAACGCCTCCGCTTCCCATCAGATCCTTGAAAGAGAATTTGGAGAACGTACCGGCATCCGTATAAATCCCGATCCCGACGGAGGCGATCAACGACCATTTTTCACTGACCGGGCGCATATGCATCAGCCCGATTTGAGCATCGAGGATGGAAGAGAGGCCAATCTCGGCGGATAATCCCTTATTATTCATTGAGGTGTATGAACCTCCGCACGTAATGCTCCACGCAGAAAGCAACTTCTCGCTCTCATCCATTTTAACTGCAACCGGGATATTAACCCCGACTTGTACGACTTTAGCGTCTCCTCTTCCTCCAGTCTTATTATTGTCGATGTCCCGGAAGTTTGTTGCAGACATATATTCCGTTTTCAAGAACACTTGCGCCAACAGAGGTTGGCCGCTAATCGATCCCACAAGAATCAAACTCCATATTAAATGCTTCATATTCTCTCTTTATAACTTGCCTGCAAAACTATAAAAGCTCGCAATACTGTTATTTTAAAGAGATGAAAGGGGAAGATCGATAGAGGAAATGTCAGTTTTAGTATACTTTCGTACGGATTTCGTCTGCATCGACCTTCTCTGTTTGCGTCAGGATGATCGTGCCGTTTTTATCGGCAAGGAAGACGCGGGGGATGGTGTTATCGGCAAAAAGGGAGTAGACTTTCCGCTCCGGGTCAGGAAAAAACTCCATATCGAAATCGTGTTTCCGGAAATAGGCAGATGCTTGTTCCTCCGTTTCGTCGCGGGCAATCAGGAGGACACGGACAGACAGATTGTCTTTATATTCCTTGTATAAAGCGGCTATATCCGGAAAAGCCTGCTGGCAATCCCGGCAAGTCGTACTGAAGAAGATGATCAGAGCGCTCTTGTCCTTCAAATCATTTATCGATACTGTTTCATGTTGGTTGGCGATGCTGAATGTGGGTAAAGGATCGCCTTCCTTCAAGGCAAAATTACCGGAAGCAGGCAAATCTTCCCGGACGCAAGCCTGAAAAGATAACAAGCTGATTATGCAGAGCAAAAGATATTTCATGTCGACAAATATATAGTTTAATCGTCAGACTTCGTGTCTTGTTGTATGGTTATTTGTTTATTTCCTGTATATTTGCCCTTCGATTTCTAATAAGAAAAGTAAAATGGCAGAAGTTACACCTGTAGTCCGGTTTATGCTGATTGGTACATTGAATGCGCTGATTACGGTTGCTGTAGTCTGGTTGATGATGGATGAATTCGATTGCAATTATATAGCAACGAATATCACGGCCTATATCATTGCCCAGATCAATAACTTCTTCTGGAGTAAATACTGGATATTTACTTCCCGTAAGGGGAAATTCCGTCGCGAGGTCCCCTTGTTCCTGATTGCTTTCGGTTGTGCCTATTTCGCCCAGTTCCTTGCCTTGCTTCTGATGGTCGAAGTGCTCGACCTGAATGAATACCTGGCTCAGTTTCTGGGGCTTTTCGTGTATGGAGCTGTCAATTATCTGATGAACAAGCGGGTGACTTTCCTGCACCGGTAACCCGCTTATCGCAGGCGGAATCATTATCAAAAGTGAGAACGACCACTTACTTCATGGAGTTATTGTGCCGTAAAGGAAGGAATACCCCGGCAGATAGAGCGAACAATGCGGTATGCGCGACACCTCAATGCCGACCCGCTATTCATGTCACAACTGTAACATGCTTCTTCATTGCTCGATATTGCGGATAAATTTGGCAGGAACACCTCCTACGATAACATTGGTCGGAATGTCTTTCGTCACCACGGAACCTGCCGCCACAATGGCATTGTCACCTATGGTTACGCCTTGTAGGATGGTAGAGTTGGAGCCTACCCATACCTTCCGCCCAAGTACAATGGGAGCAGGCATCATCGACGCGCGGCGTTCGGGGATGAAGTCATGATTGAGTGTGGCAAACACTACGTTGTGACCTATTAGACAGCCGTCGCCCAGCGTTACTCCACCGTGATCCTGAAAGTGGCAACAGGCATTGATGAATACATCCTTTCCCACAGTTATATTTTTTCCGAAGTCCGTATAGAAGGGTGGAAATACACGGAACGAGGGGGCAACCTGTTTCCCGAAAAGCCGGGAAAAGAGTTTCCGTACTTCTTCTTGCGTATGGAATGAGCCGTTCAGCTCAAAAGTCACGCGCCGTGCTTCGTCACTCATTTTATCCATGAAGTTGTAGATTTCTGCCGTATCGAGCGGTTTCAATTGTTTAACATGTTCCAGAAAATTATCCAGTGTCATAAAATTGTTGTTTAAATGATTATTCGGGTACAAAGGTCGGCAGTAAAAGTTATCTCCTTTGTACCCGGATTACGGATATTATAACCTAAATTACAGGACCTGTATAATATCCGCCACCTCCGCCCGTGCCTCCCGGATCAAATCCGCAGGGGCAAGCTGTATCTGCAAGCCCCGTTGTCCGGCGCTTACATAGATATGGTCGAATTGTTCGGCTGTATGGTGGATATATGTCGGGAAATGTTTCTTCATACCGATGGGGGAGCAGCCGCCGCGAATATAACCGGTGAGAGGGAACAGCTCCTTGACCGGGATCATTTCACAGCTTTTGTTGCCGGAAACTTTGGCGGCTTTCTTCAGGTCAACCTCGTTTGCTCCGGGGATGACACAGACGAAATAACCGCTTTTATCGCCATGCAGGATCAACGTTTTGAAAACCTGTGCTACATTCTCACCTAACTGAGCGGCAACGTGTGTGGCGCTCAGATCGTTTTCATCTACTTCGTAGGGGACCAGCTGGTAGGCTACTTTGGCCTTATCTAGCAGGCGTGCTACGTTTGTCTTGTTTATTTTCATCGCTTATATTCCTTTCATAGAAAGTTGAACCCGCTTACGGACGAGATCAACGCTTAAAACCTTTACTTTCACATGTTGGTGGATCGAGACGACCTGGGTCGGATCGCTGACGAAACGGTCAGCCAGTTCGGAGATGTGTACCAACCCGTTTTCCTTTATGCCCACATCGACGAAGCAACCGAAGTTCGTGATATTAGTGACGATGCCCGGCAAGACTTGCCCTTCTTTCAGGTCTTCGATCGCCTTGACCGTCGGATCGAAAGAGAACACCTGGATGGCCTGGCGGGGATCGCGTCCCGGTTTGTCAAGCTCTTCCATGATGTCGAGAAGTGTCGGCATACCGACTTTGTCCGTGACGTATTTCTTCAGGTCGAGCTTCTTCTTCAACTCCTTGTTGGAGATCAGTTCGGCAACCGTGCATTTCAGATCTTTTGCCATCTGTTCCACGATCGGATAACTCTCCGGGTGAACAGCTGAATTATCCAACGGATTCTTACCTTCCTGGATACGAAGGAAACCTGCGCTCTGTTCGAATGCTTTTTCACCCATGCGGGGAACTTTCAGCAGTTCGCGGCGGGATTGGAAAGGGCCGTGCTCGATGCGGTAATCCACGATGTTCTGCGCCAGCGTTGGACCGAGGCCGGAAATATAAGTGAGCAGATGCTTGCTGGCTGTATTGACATTGACGCCGACCAGGTTCACGCAGCTTTCTATGGTCTGGTCGAGGCTCTTTTTCAATGCGCCTTGTTCGACGTCGTGCTGGTATTGGCCTACGCCGATGCTTTTCGGATCGATCTTAACCAATTCGGCAAGCGGGTCCATCAGGCGGCGGCCGATGCTGACGGCTCCGCGAACCGTCACGTCGTATTGCGGGAACTCGTCGCGGGCTATCTTGGACGCCGAATAGATGGAGGCGCCATTCTCGCTGACAACGAACACCTGCACCTTACGGTCGTAGCGGATGTTGGTAATGAACTGTTCCGTCTCCCGGCTTGCCGTCCCGTTGCCGATGGCGATTGCGTCGATGGCATAGGTCGAAACCAGCTGGGCTACTTTTGCCGCTGCCTTACCCTTTTCGTTCTGGGGCGGATGCGGATAGATGGCTTCGTTGTGCAATAACGCCCCTTGTGCGTCGAGGCAGACCAGTTTGCAACCGGTCCGGTAACCGGGATCGACTCCCAACACGCGCTTCTGTCCTAATGGGGGAGCCAGTAACAGTTGGCGCAGATTCTCGGCAAACACGCGGATCGCTTCTTCATCGGCTTTCGCCTTGCTGAGGTTGGCAAATTCGGTTTCTATGGAAGGCTTCAGGAGGCGTTTGAACGAATCGTCCACGGCGGTTGCCACCTGTTCGGAGGCTTCATTCCGGCCTCGTACGAAACGGCGTTTCAGACGGTCCAGACAGTTGTCCGTATCCGGCGAGATGCTGACACGCAGGATGCCTTCGGCCTCTCCCCGGCGAAGTGCCAGCAGACGGTGCGAACTGGCTCGGTTCAGCGGTTCGCTGAAGTCGAAGTAATCACGATATTTGGCTCCTTCTTCCTCTTTTCCTTTGATTACTTTGGAGGTGATGATCGCTGTATGTGAAAAAGAATTACGTACGGTGTTACGGGCCTCTTCGTTCTCATTCACCCATTCGGCAATGATATCGCGGGCTCCCTGCAAGGCTTCCTCGGCGTTCTTCACTTCTCCCTTTATGAATGCCTTTACCCGTGCGAGCAGGTTCGGCTCGTTTTGCATCATCACGACTTTGGCAAGCGGTTCGAGACCTTTCTTGCGGGCTATCTCCGCCTTGGTAACGCGTTTTGGTTTGTAGGGGAGGTAGATGTCTTCTATTTCGGTGCTGTCCCACGAGTCCTCGATACGTTTTTTCAGTTCAGGGGTCAGCTTCCCTTGTTCTTCTATAGAGGAGAGGATCGTCTCTTTTCTTTTTTTCAACTCGGTCAGTTTATCCAGCTGGTCCTTGATATTGCCTATCTGTACTTCATCCAGCCCTCCGGTTACTTCTTTCCGGTAACGGCTGATGAAAGGGATGGTTGCACCCTCGTTCAGCAATCCGATTGTCCTTTCCACCTGTCCGGCAGGGATATTCAAGATGCGTGAGATGAGTGCATGGAATGATGTTATCATATAACTTATAATTTCTTTACGTTTGAGTTACAAAGATAACAGTTTGGTGTTTATTTAGCTTCCGCTTACGAGTTCTTTCTCGAAATATTTGCAAGTGACGTTTATTTTCAAGACATTTGCCTCCAGAATGTTTTTTCTTATGTCATAAAAATTGTATGTATGATGTCTGTCTTTCCTGATGAAAAAGTATTAGAACAAGAATATAAGGATTTATCCGGTTTGCTTTCGAATATAGTTAGTTCCGTCCCTATGTATCTTTTTGTAAAGGATACCGGTAATGATTTCCGTTATGTCTATTCGAGTCCGATGATGGAACAGTTATATGGGCAGTATCACGGAGATATTGTCGGAAAAACTGATTTTGAACTATTTGACGATCCCGTAGTGGCACAGGCTTTCCGGGATAAGGATCTGGATGTGTTGAAAAGCCAGAAGACACAGCGGTTTGTTGAGCAAATGATAGACAGAGAGGGTGTCCTTCGTTCGATCGACACGATGAAGATGTTAGTTCCCCGCGAAGGAAAAGCCCCTTATTTGTTGGGAATGTCCTGGGATATCACCCGTCAGCAACAGATTGAAGAGGAACAGCAGGAAAACAACAAGCGTCTGGCTCTTTCCTGTCAGGCCGGTAAGATATATCCCTGGATTTGGGATGTAATCAATGAGACAGCCGAGCTTTCTTTTGCCAAAGATGGAGAGATTATTCATACGTTTATTACCCATGAGAGTTTTACTGAAAAGATACATCCGGATGAGCAACAAATGTATCGGGATGTGGTCAATGCTTTTGCACGGGGAGAAACCGATTCGCTCCGCCTGAGTTTTCGTTGCCATTACTTCTCGGATGAATATGTGTGGCTGGAAAAGGTCGGGGAAGTCTATGAATATGACAAGGATGGCAAGCCATCCAAAGCAATTGGTATTCTGCGTGATATCACAGTGGACAAGCAACATGAGGAAGATGTCCGGGCCAAACATCTGGCAGAGGAAAGCGACCGGATGAAATCGGCCTTTATCGCGAATATGAGTCATGAAATCCGTACGCCGTTGAATGCGATAGTTGGTTTTTCAACCTTGTTGGCGCAGGCTGATACGGAGGAAGAAAAGCAGGAATATCTGCAGATTATCCAGTCGAGCAACGAGTTTCTGTTGCAGCTGATCGGGGATATTCTGGACATCTCCAAGATCGAATCCGGCAAGTTGGAATTTGTGTACACTACTTTCCGCCTGAATGAGATATTCCAACCGCAGGAGCGGGCCTTTTCTCTGCGGGCCGAACCGGGTGTAAAGGTTTGTTTTGAGACTGACGGCAATGATTATTATATCGAATCGGAAAAGACGCGGTTAACGCAGGTGATTACCAATTTTCTGTCTAATGCGATTAAGTTTACCTCTTCCGGTTCCATCCGCTTCGGATATAGAATTACGGAAACGGGGATTTATGCGTATGTCACAGATACGGGAACCGGTATTGCGAAAGAACATCTGTCGTCTGTCTTTGACCGCTTTGTCAAATTGGATATGTTTAAACAGGGAACAGGGCTCGGGCTTTCCATCTGCAAAACCATTATTTCTATGTTGAAAGGGGAAATAGGCGTCGAGTCGGAAGTAGGAAAAGGGTCTACCTTCTGGTTTGCGATTCCTTGCTCACCGGTAAAAGTTTCCTAATCAGGTTGGTTCAGCCGGATGATCCGGTCAGCCAGTAAACGCAGTTCTTCCGGATTATGGGAAGTGAAAAGGATCGTTTGACTGCTTATGGCCTGCCGCTGGCGAATACGTCCGATAATCCGGCTGCACAAGGCTTCGTCCAATCCTTTGAACGGTTCGTCCATCAACAGGATCGGGGAAGGATAAGCGAGGGCGCGGGCGATTGCAACCCGTTGTTGCTGCCCGAAACTCAATTCATGCGGGTAACGGTTTTCCAGACCATCCAACTCCATCTCTTTTAATAAGGAAACGGCTTGTTGCAAAGCGGCCTCTTTTTTCAAGTGACTCGCTAAAGGGAAAGCGATGTTTTCTGTTGTTGTCAGTTGGCCAAGTAGTTCCGGCTCTTGGAATACGCTGGCTATTATTCCTCCTTTACAGTTTTTTTCGATCTTTCCTTGCACCGGTTGCAAAATACTGCCGGCAAGGTTGAGCAATGTTGTCTTGCCGGTTCCGGAAGGAGCTGTGATTCCGTAAATAACTCCTTTCTCAAAGGTATAGTTGAAATGGGACAACACAGTCTGTGTGCCGTATTGGAATGAAACATTGTCCATCCGGATTTCGCAACAACCCTTCGGCGCCAGCAATTCGGAGGTATGCTTGTTATAACATATAGGAAATTGTTGTCTCCCTAACCAACTGATTCCTTTATCGAAAAGATAACTGATCAGTATCGCTACAATCGTCCACGCCATCAGTTCGGGAACGGCAATGAAGACTTGCGCCTGTTTCATCTCTCCGCCGATACCCGGGCTGCATTGCGCCAATACTTCTCCCATGATAATAGCACGCCAGCCGAAGCCGGATGCAGAAGCGAGGCCGCTATACAGAAATGGTTTCAATTGCGGATAGATGACTTGCGTCAACCTGTTCCATCGTCCGATCCGGAATTGGCGGGCCATGATTGAAAGCTCTTTCCGCTGGTTGCGGATTCCTTTTGTCAGGTTTTCCGTAAGGAGCGGAAACATGGTCAGGAAAGCAATCATCAAGGGAATACTTTCCGGGCGTAGGAAAATCAATGCCAGAAGAATAAAGGATATAACCGGAACGGACCGCATAATTGCCAGCAAGGGACGGAACAACTCGTATATCCATTCCCGCTTATTGAACAGGAAAGCGATTCCCGTAGCAACGATCAAAGAGATCAACATGCCTGTAATGCCCCGTAGCAGAGTGGCTGCAACAGACTGATAGAACGATCCGGATGTGAAAAGCATAACCAGTGTCTCCAACAGGCGGGGCGGTACTAGGTCCGGCAAGCCGACAAGCATTGCCAGCAGTTGCCAGGCGAGCAATAAAAGGCCGATTGATATGAGTGTAAAGACGCTTTTCTTCATGATCCGGCTATTTATAAAAGCCTTCGTCCGGGAGTTTCCCGCCGAGGGCTTTCGGTTCATATTCTTCTATCAATTGCAAGAAACGGACTATGTTTTCTTTTGCTTCGGAGGCAGGCTTATAATCGATCTTACACCGTTCAACGCTTTCGGGAGTCAGCATTCCCGGTGCAAAGACACCTTCCGTTTCCAGTATGCGGATCGCCTGTTCCGGATGTTCGGTTGCAAAGCGGCAGGAAGATTGGAGCAGGCTGTCTATTTCGGCCTGTTTCCCTTTCAGGGCAGGAGCATAGAGCACTGCTGTCTGGGCGAACCCGGAAAAGGCGGAATCCGGCCTGTTAAGGTCTGCCAGGATTTGCAGCGTGCTGTCCTTACGCAAAGCCATGCTCAGGAATGGTTCTCCCAAGACGGCGTTGTCCACCTTTCCGGCCAGCAGTCCTTGCATCACTTCGCGTGCAGTCGTAAATATGTAGTTTCGGGAATAATCGAGTTTATGCCTGTCGAGATAATAACGTGTGAGGATATCCGGCGTAGTTCCTGCACCGAATATATGCAAAACGGGCTTATTCTCTTTGGAAGTTTCTTTGGTGGGTTTACCGACCAAGTAGAGAGTGCCCCATACCGGACATCCGGCCAGATGGTATTGTACACCTTTATTATGCAGGTTGGCAGCGCTGATCATAGGCAGTACGGCGATATCGGCTTCTCCCTTAATCATTTCAGCCTGCATCAAGTCAGGAGAATCGACCAGCCGTACAAGAACCGGCTTGCCGTCTATTTCCGGAGCATTCCCCATCCATTCGGCAAAAGCAATGGCAGACGGGCCGCGAAGGACGGAGACGCGTATCGCTTCGGCTTCTTTCTTCGGACTGTTACAACAGCATAAAATAAACAGCAAACAAAGGCATCTGAGAAATGTCATCGCTTCATAAGTTTCCGGCAAACTTAAGCAAAAACTTGCGATGGATAAAAAAGTTTCACCTTTTTCTTCAGGGTGAAACTTTAGTTTCCTGCCGGTGAAACTTTTGTTCCCTCGGGGAGAAACTTTTGTTCCATGCTTATGAAACTTTTTCTTTATACCTGTGTAAGGGATGATGGATGGGAAGCGATGTCTTAATGGAAGGAATGTATATAAAAAATTAAAGGCTGTCTCACGACAACCCCTAACCAACTTTGTTAACCTTAAATCTAATACTATTATGAAAAAACCACAGTGCAAATATACGGGTATTCCTGTAGCTGTCAATAGATAATGTATTAAATTTTGTTCTTTCGCTTTTAATAAAAGCTAATATCTTTAAATCGCTTGCTTTTTATACGTCATCAGGCTTACCAAAACCATTGCAAGGACTGATAACGGCAATGCAAACAGGATCGGATCGATGGCAAACCAGGGGTAAACATCGATCAGGACATCCCGGCCAAACAACATTTTGCACAGGCCAACCGCACCTGCTTCTGCTTTATGGAGGAACAGCATCGCAAAAAGACTTGCCAATGCTCCCGTCCATAAACTGGCAAGTGCTCCTTCTTTGGTCGCTTTCTTCCAGAAAAGGGAGCAGAAGTAGGCGGGGAGGAAAGTAACGGCACAAACCCCCATGAACAGGGCTGTTCCGCGTGCGATAATACCTGCACTCAGCGTATAACAGATAATGTAGCTGACCAAAATGGCACAAAGCACGCCGATGCGTACGCCCATTGTCGAGTTCGTGTTGCTCTTTTTATGCCCCAACCCGGGGAAAATATCGGCACCGAAAGAAGCTCCCATTGTATGGAACTGCGCACTGAGCGTGGACATACTTGCCGACAGGATACACAACATAAACACGGCGCTGAACCATTCCGGCATCGCCCGGCCGATAAACAGCGGGATAATTTTGTCCATATCCTTGATCGCTTCGGAAGCAACCACGCCTTCCGTTTTCAGGAAAAACAGGTTCGACAGGGCACCGACATGATAAATGGCCCCAACTGTTACGATCAGGAAGACACAGCCGATCAAAACGCCCCGGTTCAGCTGCTTGGTGCTTTCCACCATCATAAAGCGTACCACCAACTGAGGCTGTGCCAGACAACCGATACCGACGCCCAGGATCAGGGAAGTCACCAGCGTGTACCACTGTGGAGATCCGGTTACAGGCATTGCTGTCCATCCCTGATGCCCCAACTCTTTAAAGCGTTCCGGAACGAGTGGAGCTATCTCCGTCAGCTTATGGTTGGCTTCGATGAAACCCATATCCATCACCCGGTAGAACCAGAAGAGGAGGAAAAGCATACAGGCAAACATGATAACAGCCTGCAGGGCATCCGTGTACAGCACACCTTTGATACCTCCCGTGATTACATAGGCAGCAACAATAAGGGTGAAGATCAGCAAGGCCAGATGCAGGTCTATATGGAACATCTGTTCGATAAACACAGCGCCTCCCTTCATCACGACCGCTGCATACAGCGGCATGCCGATAAAGATAACAGCGGCGATAAAAACCTGTATGGAGCGAGACTTATAATGCACTCCCAATAATTGCGGGAAAGTGCGGGCGTTATACTTTTCGCCTAATTTGCGGGTGTTACGCCCGAAGACGATAAAAGCGATGACAACGCCCATAAACATATTCAACAAACACAGCCATTGGATTCCCATACCGAACGTGGCGGCAACGCCCCCGAAGCCGACAATGGCCGATGCGGAGATGAATGTCGCCCCGTATGAGAGGGCCATGATAATAGGGTTTACTTTCCGTCCCCCCAGCAAATAGTCGCTGGCATTTTTCGTCTGTTTGTATCCGATGTATCCCAGCCATGCCAGGATAAACATATAGATGATTACTACGATACCTAAAGTCAGTGTGTTCATTTTTCCGGCTCTTGTGAGTTAGTACTGTCTTCGTCGCTTTTATTCCAATGGGTTACGCCAAACCAAATGGAATAAAAGAGGCATATTAAGGCTAACAGATAGGCAAGCCAGATGCCAGGGTCGCTAATTCCGAACATGTAGAGTTGTTTTTATAATTTAATCAAATCGCTTTCGCAGATATATTCCAGATTCTGGCGGCGGATCACTTCGCGGGCTGCTTCCCGGTTGTTTGTGCGCAGGATCAGGATCGATTTCTCTTTGACAGAGAAACAATACATATATTCGATGCTCAATCCTGCTTTTGTGAAGCAGGACAATGTCTGTGCAAAACTGCCCGCACAGGAATCGGTGACGATTGCCAACACGTCGGTCAGGTTTGCGCTGACATTATTACTTTTCAGTATTTTGTATGCTTCCTGCGGGTCGCTGACGATAATGCGCAGAATACCGTATTCGGATGTGTCGGCAACGGTTGCTGCAATAATCCGTATCTTTTCTTCGGCCAGCATTGCGAGGATTTCACTGAGCTTGCCGTATTTATTTTCCAGGAAAATAGAAATCTGATTGACTGTCATGATTGTGTTTATTTAAAGTTCATATTCTATTAGCAAAGTTTGCGCAAGTCTTTTACACGGACCGCCTTTCCTTCCTGTACCGGTAAAGAACCTTTGGCAACAAGTTTCAGGTGGGGGGTCAGGAGCAACTCGTCTTTCAACTGGCGGGGGATGTCTTTTGCCAAACGTTGCAGCACGCTGTAATCGTCGGTAAAGAGATCGCTCAGTTCAACTTCGATCAGCATTTCGTCGTTGTTTCCTACCGTTTCGATTGTGATCAGATAGTTGCTGCCCAGTTCCTTGAACTGCATCAAAATCTTTTCTATCTGGATCGGGAAGAGGTTGACGCCTTTCAGGATGATCATGTCGTCGCTGCGGCCTTTGAAACGTGCCAGCCGTCTGTGCGTACGTCCGCAAGGGCATTCTCCAGGCAGGAAGCAGGTAAGGTCGCGCGTACGGTAGCGGAACAAGGGCATGGCTTCTCGGTTGATAGTGGTCAGGACCATTTCCCCGACTTCGCCTTCTTTTACAGGCTGCAAAGTGACCGGGTCGACAATTTCAACGATTACGTTGTCTTCCCAGATATGAAGCCCGTTTTGTTCCGTACATTCGAATGCGACACCCGGACCGTTCATTTCCGACATTCCGAAACAGTTATATGCTTTTACGCCTAACAGCTGTTCGATGCGGCGGCGCTGTTCTTCCGAATGGGGTTCGGCGCCGATACAAACGGTATGCAGTTTGGTGTCACGACGGGGGTCGAGGCCTATTTCATACATCACTTCCGCCAGACGGGTCGCATAGCTGGGTATGATATGGAGGCAGGTCGTTCCGAAATCTGTAATAAACTTAATCTGCCGTTTGGTATTCCCGGCTGCGGCAGGCACTGTCAGGCAACCTAATTTTTCAGCTCCGTACTGGAATCCCAAACCGCCGGTAAACATACCGTAGCCGGATGTGTTCTGGAAAACATCGGTGTCGCGTATGCCGACCATATACATACAGCGTGCAACCTGGTTCGCCCACTGGTCCAAGTCTTTTGCCGAGTGTAGTACGACAGTCGGATTACCAGTTGTTCCGCTGGATGAATGGATACGTACGCAGTCTTTAATAGGTATGGCAGCCATACCGTACGGATAATTGTTGCGGAGATCGTCTTTCGTTGTAAAAGGAATCTTCTGCAGATCGTCCAGGGATTGAATACTATCGGCTGTTATACCGTTTTCTTTGAATACTTTACTGTAGAAAGGAGAGTTTCCGGCTAATTCTATTGTCTTTTTCAATCGCTCCAACTGTAATTTTTCCAGATCTTTGCGATTCATGGTTTCAATATCTTTCTGCCAATATTCCATCATTTTTTGTATTATTATGTGTTCTATTCATGAAATTAGACTGCAAATGTATCTTTTATTTTGGATAGATTGTATATTTCTGGTCAAAAATGTGAAACGGGTTACTTTTTTGGTCATTGAATAAAATATTATTCCTATATTTGTTGATGCAGGTGAATAAAAAATTGTGACCCTTAAATTATTTTACAAATGAGTAAATATAGCGGTTTCTCGAAAGAAGAATTGATCCATCGTATTGAAGTTCTGGAGTCTGGAATGACCTTTTACGAAAATCAGCAAAAGTCTGAAATTCAAGACGAAAACCTTTTGAATCAAAGGAAGTTGAATTTCCTGAATATTCTTATGAATACAATCTTATCAAATATTTTCGTGGCAATATCCGTGAAAGATATTTTTGCCGGATTCAAATACATCTACTTTAATAAGGCCGCGGAACAATTTACAGGAGTTAAAGCGGAAGATATAATCGGAAAGACCGATTTTGAATTATTCCCTGATTCCCGTCGGGCGCATGAAATGCGTACGGAAGACTATTCCACGATCAAAAATGGAAGATTGGAGAAGTTTATGGTTGAATATGAAAAGCCGGACGGTGGGATTCGGATCGTAAATAATATCCGTTTATTGATTACCAATCCGGACCCGGAGGCCTCTCCGTTGATTTTAACTATGATGTGGGATATCACCGAACAAAGGCAGAACGAATTGAACCTTATCAAGGCACAGGAAGCCGATAAGATGAAGAATGCCTTCATCGCAAATATGAGTCATGAGATCCGGACTCCCTTAAACGCGATCGTCGGCTTCTCTCATTTAATCACGGAAACAGATAATGCCAGCGAAGCTCAGGAATACCTTTCTATTATCAGTAATAGCAGTGAACAGTTACTACAGTTGATTAATGATATGCTCGATTTTGCCAAAATAGAGTCGGGCACGCTCAACTACAATAAGTCATGGGTGGATTTGAAAGATATTTGCCATAACATATATGTAGGTCAATCTCTGAAAATGACATCGGATGTCGCTTTGTTGTTTAATGAAAGTCTTTTGCCTTCCGTACGAATATTTACAGATGCACAGCGAATAGAGCAGGTACTGAATAACCTGATGTCTAATGCACTGAAATGTACAACTTATGGATTTATATCCTTGTCTTACGAAGTAGAAAAAGAATATGTCCGCATATCTGTTACCGATACGGGTGTCGGGATTGCTCCCGATAAGTTGTCTTCTGTGTTTGAACGCTTCGTAAAACTTGACAGTTTCCGCCAGGGAACAGGTTTAGGGTTATCTATTTGTAAAATGATTGTGGAGAAGTTGGGAGGCGAAATCGGCGTTGAGTCTGACTTGGGTAAAGGCTCTACTTTCTGGTTTACACTTCCTATTGGTTCTGAAGAAGAAAGTCTTGACGCGAAAGAGAATGTGGATATTGTTTTTGAAAAAGACACTGTACTTGATGCGCTGCCGGGGCAATATACGATACTGATAGCAGAAGATGTGTTGGAAAACTATTTATTATTGCAGGCTATTCTCAAAGGGAAATACAGGTTGTTGCATGCCGTAGACGGAAAGCAGGCTGTGGAAATGTACCGCAAATATCATCCGGATATTATTCTGATGGATATTAAAATGCCGGTAATGGATGGTTATGCTGCAACACAAGAGATAAGGGCATTATCGACAGATGTTCCGATATTAGCTTTGACGGCATTTGCGTTTAAACAGGAAAGGGAGCAGGCAATGGAATATGATTTTACCGATTATCTGACTAAGCCGGTAGATGTTCCGATGCTGAAACATAAGATTAAGTATTATTTAAATAAGACAGAAATATGAAAAATGTATTTTTATTCCTGGCTACAGGGTTTGAAGAGATTGAGGCTTTGGGGACTACGGACATTTTGCGCCGGGGTGGTGTAAGAGTATCTACCGTATCGATTATGGGAGAACTACAGGTTATGGGTGCCCATAATATACCGGTAGTTGCGGACTACCTGTTTGAAGATGCGGATTTTAGTGCGGCAGACGCATTAATATTGCCCGGTGGAATACCAGGCAGTAATCATCTGAATACATGTACACGGCTAAAAGAACTGGTCATGCAGAAATATCAGGAGGGAAAACTTATGGCTGCCATTTGTGCCGGTCCGATGGTATTAGGTGGATTGGGTCTGCTGAAAGGACGTAGAGCCACTTGTTTCCCTTATTTCGAGCCGACGATGGTCGGAGCTATACCGACAGAGAACGGAGTGGAGCAAGACGGAAACATTATAACATGTAAAGGGCCCGGCTTTGTATTTGACTTTGGATTGACAATTCTGAAAAATCTTAAGGATGAAGAGATTGCAGAAGAAGTTGCGGCAGCTTTGCTGGTCGCTAATCCTGAGTCGCCAAAGGCTGAATCGTAAACTTCCGGGGATAGTTGAACGCGATTGCCAATAATGCGCCGGCACCCAATAAATAAGGATAGTAAAGATATTGCATAATCTCGATAGGAGAGACGTGTCCCAGGCCTGCAGCCATCAGTAACTGTGCCCCGTATGGAATAATTCCCTGTACGAAGCAGGAGAATATATCCAGCAGGCTTGCACTGCGTCTCGGATCTATTTTGAAACGGTCTGCAATATCTTTGGCTATCGGGCCGGCCATAATTAAAGCAATGGTGTTATTGGCGGTGCAAAGATTAGCAAAACTAATTAAGGCGGCGATGCTTATCTCTGCACCTTTTGAGGAACGGATACGGGAAGTCAGTTTCAGTATGATCCAGTCGATGCCGCCGTTATAACGTATCATTTCCAGCATTCCGCCAGCCAGCAAAGTCACGATGATCAGTTCGCCCATATTGGTAATGCCAAGTCCCATCGAGGCATTCCATCCCCAGATATCAAAACCGCCGGTGGCCAGCCCGACAATACCGGAAAGGATAATCCCGATCATCAGCACCAGCATGACATTCAGACCACAAATCGCAGTTACCAATACTACCAGATAAGGCAGAACCTTGATCCATTCGATCGGTCCTGTTTCATAAATACTGTCTACTCCGCTACCAATCAATACATATATAATACCGGTCAGAATTGCAATCGGAAGTGCAATACGGATATTTACCTTAAACTTATCGCTCATGTTGCAACCTTGCGTACGGGTTGCGACAATGGTTGTATCTGAAATAAAGGATAAATTGTCGCCAAACATGGCTCCACTCACAACGACACCCAACATCAGCGCGTCAGGCATGCCTGTTTTATCTGCAATCCCGACGGCAACGGGAGCCAAAGCAACGATTGTTCCGACGGAAGTCCCGACTGAAATCGAGATAAAGCAGGCCGCCAGAAAGATGCCTGCCGCCAGCAGATTACCCGGCAGGATAGACATTGCCAGATTCACGGTCGCATTGACAGCCCCCATCGCTTTGGCGGTTTGTGCGAATGCTCCGGCAAGGATGAAGATCACCACCATCAGCATTATATTGCTATTAGCGGCTCCACGGCAGAACTGTTCGATCCGGTTATTCAGTTTTCCCCCTTTGGAAATGGCTATAGCAACTACCGATGCTATCACAAATGCGACTGTGATAGGCATCTTATAAAAATCTCCTGCAATAATGGAGACAACCAGATAGGATAATAGAAAAACAACCAATGGTGTCAATGCCCACGGGTTAGGGGCATGGTGTAATCGTGAATTATTTTGATCTGCCATCATTAAATCGTTATGTTAGAAAGTGAATCGCAATGCGATTCTGATACCGCCCTTCTTGATGTCGGGATGATTCAAGTAAGTCAGACGTCTGTAATAATCGATACGAAGTATCTTGAAAATGTTTTCCAGACCGACACTACATTCCATATAAGGCGTATTACCCAACGGCTGTGTCCCTTCCGGCAACAGGAAAAGACCCGGTGTCAAGGTCGGATTGTTTTTATCTGTCAGTCCACCGTATATCATATTAAAAGATACAACCTCGCGCAAACGCAACCAGTTAATACCCGGAATGCGGTTTAGAATCCAGCCTTTCAGATAGTAAGTAGCATTAAACGATACGTACTGGTCCGTTACAAACTCCAGCGCATTCATCATATGGAATGCTTCCGGCTGTATAGTGACGGATTGGTTGGTATTGGGCAAGATTAACAGAGGAAAAGGAACCTTATCCCAGACCTTACCCGCTTTCAACTGTGCATCGATATGTCCGAATGAAGACAACCAGATACGTTTTTCCGCGCTGATCTCCGTATGATTGTAGTTATAGTCTCCTCCCAACACACCTTTAATGCCTAACTGGTGGGAGAGCTTGAAGACTGGAGCGTCTTTGGACAGGTTGAACACGGATTCTTTACCTGAGCGTCCGTTGTAGGCCCGTTCACCCGGAGCGAAACGCAGCTGTGTTCCGATCTCGGAAGTTGTGAAATCTTTCAGGTGGTACAATTTGCCGGCATCGTCTCTTTCGATATATTGGAGTGTCCCGGCTGCTTCATTGTTCTGGTTCATCAGCCATGATTTCCAGGACAGCCCATTCAGCCATTCCTTCTCGTATTGTAAAACGCTTTTACGGATATATTGCATCTTCGTAACAGGTTCACCCACTTTCCAGGCGACGAAGATATTATCCTTGCTTGTGAAAAGAAAGTCCTGACCGGGCGTATACACATCATATTCCTGGATAAACGACAGGTTGTTGACCGGATTTTCCCCTTCGTGATATTCCTTTTTGTTGAAACTATGCGTCAGCTTCAGATTGTATTTTAGTTTACGATCGTTTGTTCCATAAGCCAGATAGCCGCTGGCAAACCAGTAGGGACTGAGGTTTGCAGTTGTCATGCCTCCGACACGCATACGGAAACCTTCCAGATGGTTTGCGCTGAAAGTCGTATTCATCGGGCCAAAATCGAACTTGGTCACTTTTTTGTCGTTCGCAGTCGGGATATAGCCTGTAATCAGAATCTCCGCAGTCTTGATAATCGCATTGAAGGCGGGAACCTTACGCAATTGCGCCAATAAGTCTTTCAGGGCGTCTTCCTTCTCTTTCAGCGGAATAGGGCGGTTGTGCGTCCAGAAAGTGTCAGGTTGCGAGGTCGCTTCCGGCAAGAGGTGCAGTGCACCTAAAAGGCCAAAGACCGAATCGGCATTCTGGACATTGAAATTATAGTTGTCGTAATTCCTGAGCTGGTGGGCATATAGTTGCTGTGTCCCTTTCACTACATAGAAATTGACGAAGGTGTTTTCCTGGTCGATCACCCATGTGCTGTCCGGCATCCGTTTGAATTCCTGTTCGATGCGGAGTTTGTCCACCCAGTTCAGGTTGATGTTTGCCGGCGTGTTCAACAGTACTTTTTTGACTGCATAATTACCGTCGAGGGTTATATAGAGCCGCCCAGTAAATCCGTAGCTTTCACTGTTTGCCGGAACAAAAGCTAGATCCACGCATTTATCACCGCCCACATCGAGCGTATCCATAATATAATAATGGTAGTAGGTGGTAGCCAGCGTTGACGACAAAGGACTGACGAAACGGTTCAGAAGAATCGGGATATTGTTGTCAAAGATATTGACGCTCTTGAATATTTCTTCCAGGTTGGAAGTGATGCCGCCCCCATCATCCAGAGACTTGTCAATGCCCTGCATCCGCTTGGCCCTTACGATTGTTTTCTCTGTTTTAGGATTTTTCCGATAGTAGAAATCCGACAGGTTTTCACGGACGGAAACAGTCAGGATCGGTTTCCCGTTGAACTCGGATGTATCCAGATAGTTCTTGATAAACTTAAACTTCTTTAAAAACTTGTTTTTATCGAGATTCGGATTGAAGTTATCTAACGACAGGCTTAATTTTTCATATATCTCTGTCTGATATTCCGGTTTGGCTTCGATCCGGTTATTGTTTTTATGTGCGATTACATTTTTAATAAGCTCTACGGCCGGATTATCTTTCCGTGTATATTTTTCCCGCTTCGGCTTTACCACAACTTCCGATATTTCGAAAGCTGTCGGTTTAAGCAGAAGTACCAGATTCTCATTTTTCTGGCCGGGTTTCAGATCAATCATCTTGGTGTCATAGCCCAAAGAGGCGGCTGCCAGTCTGGTATATCCCTGGTTGTTCTGAAGAGTAAATGCTCCATCATCATCTGTCATGGCTCCGATAGTCGATCCGTCAAAATAAACGGATACAAACGGAAGCGGCTCTCCGGTGATCGAGTCTTTTACGATACCGGAAGCTGATGTAAAACTCTGAGCATATAATAAGGAGAAGCCTGTTACTGACTGTAACAAACCTATTAATAATATATAACGAATGAATTTCACCATGTATTTAACGTTGTTCCTTCTCGGAAATGCGAGAAGCAAAGGTAAGATTTTTCTTGGTTGGGAACGTATGGTAATATTAAGTTTTTTATCTTTTAATATTTATACAGGATAGTAAAGGATGCGTTTATACATAATTTCTATCTATATTTGTTCTATTGGATGGAAATACAGGATACAGGTAAAATAGTTTATTAGAGATTAGGTTATTAGCTTTTCTTGAAACCTTGAAATAGAGTAATGATAAAAAAATTGAAGCAACAAGTGATTCAAGCCGTTTGTCTGGAAGATGTTGTACAACGGTATGCGGAATTGCATCGTGGAAGTAAATCTGGAAAGACATTGAGATGTAATTGTTTATTTCATCGAGATGAAAGTAAATCTTTTAAAATAAAGGTGACAGATCAAACTTACGAATGCAGTGTATGTAAAGAAACAGGGGATGTTGTACATTTAGTACAACAATTAATGGGCTGCGGGGAAATAGACGCTTTGTTTATTTTAGCAGAGTGGTTCCATATCCAGATAGATAAGCCGGAACGGCTTATTTATAAGGGTAGACATTCGAAAAGCAGCAGTAAGCAGAAAGAAGGCTTACTGGTTAAAAATCAAAGGGAAAAGGTATTTAATATGATATTGGAATCCTTGTCATTCTGCCAATGTAGTAATCCATTTTTTGTCTATGCACACAAAAGCCTGGAGTTGGGAGTGGGGCCGGAGGCTCTTCCTGATACCTATGCCTGTTTATCGGGTTGTATGCTTTTCCCTGTCCGGAATGAAAGTGGTATGTTACAAGGCTTCCTGAAGTATACGTCGGGGGGAAAAAAAGAGGAAGAATGCCTTTGTGTTCCCGAATCTTTAGCCGATACTGAACTCTTGGGACTCTACCAGGCAGCCGGAGCAATCAAACGATGTGGTTTTGCATATCTGACATGGGGAAGTAAGGATTTATTGACAATGCATGTTGCCGGTTTTACAAATACGGTGGCTTGCTGTAGCCCTGCTTTGACTTACCAGCAAATCGAATTGCTTTTAAAATATACGAATCAGGTTGTGATTATTTATTCCGGCGAAATATTCAAACAGGTTAAAACGACAAAAGCTATTGGTCGCTTGTCTTTTCTCTCTGTATCTTCATATCGTTTTCCTTTGCATAAAGGATTGTCTTTTTTATATAATCAAATGGGACTGGAGCGATTTGAGTATTTTGTCCGTCAGTCTACCCGTTTGAACTATCTGAATACAATGAAAGACAATTTGTTATCCCGGCTGAAGAGTGTGACAGAGCAGTTGGATAAGGTGAAAAGCCTGGAGGAAAAAGTTCAGCTACGGTCTGATTTGATTTATATGCGAAACAAACTTGATAAACTGGCGGATATTTTAAATCGGAACTGGGAGTATTTATATTGGTATTTTAGATAAACCGGTTATATAAAAAAGATGAAAGCACATACACGAAAGAGAGAAATTGTAATAGTGACTTTAATCGGGTCGCTTGTTGATTTTCTGCTGCTGGTTTTTAAATTTGCAGCAGGTGTTCTGGGACATAGTGGTGCCATGATTGCGGACGCTGTACATTCTCTCTCTGATTTTGTAACAGATGTCATAGTTCTGCTTTTTATCAATATATCATCCAAGCCAAAGGATGAAGGGCACGATTATGGACATGGTAAATATGAAACGTTGGCTACTTCGATCATCGGTATAGTTCTGATGTGTGTGGGAATAGGTCTGTTCTGGGAAGGAGCGAATAAGATATTCGGGTTTTATTTTAAGGGTGAACAACTTGAAAGTCCGCGTAAGATCGCACTGGTCGCTGCTGTCGTATCTGTTTTAGCGAAAGAAGCATTGTTCCGGCTGACTCTCCATGTCGGCAGGCGGGAAAAAAGCCAGGCGGTGATTGCCAATGCCTGGCACCATCGTTCGGATGCTTTCTCTTCTATAGGAACGGCACTTGGAATCGGAGGGGCCATCCTGTTGGGAAACAATTGGCGTGTGCTCGACCCGATAGCGGCAGTTGTCGTCAGTGTTTTGATTATAAAGGTGGCCTTCCAGTTGGTTGTACCTGCAATAAATGATCTGTTGGAGAAGTCGCTGCCTAAAGAAGTGGAAGACGAGATCCTTTCTATCATCAATGAGACTCCGGGTGTGAAGAACCCGCACAACCTGTGTACACGCCGGATTGGCAATAATTTTGCAATCGAAGTACATATTCGTGTGGACGGGCAGACAACCGTCAGCCATGCACATGAACTGACAAAAGAGATCGAACAGAAATTGCGTTTGAAATACGGTCCGGCAACTCATATTGTTCTGCATGTCGAACCGGTAAAATGAATGATTATGAATGATACGGTAACGTTATATAGAGGAGAAGTCTTCGACTTTACAGATTCGCCTTTAAACAGGACGGACGCTTTCCGCTATTTCCCCGATGGGGCTTTAATCGTGAAGGAAGGGATAATAATCGGCTGCAGGCCTTTCAGGGAGATCAAAGACCGCTATGCCGGTTGTGAGTTGATCGATTATTCCGGCAAACTGATAATGCCGGGCTTTATCGATTCACATATTCATTATCCGCAGGCCGGGATTATCGGAATGTACGGGAGACAGTTGCTCGACTGGCTGAATGACTATACTTTTCCCGCTGAACAGGCTTTTGCTTCTCCGGAACATGCCGAACGGATTGCGCGCTTCTTTGTGCAGGAGCTGTTCCGAAACGGGACAACAACTTGTATGGCATATTCAACCGTACATCCGGCCTCGGTCAATGCGCTTTTTTCCGTCGCTTCGGAATATAATATGTGTATGATAACCGGAAAAGTCCTGATGGACCGTAACGCGCCGGAAGGCCTGACCGACACAGCCGGACGGGGAGAGGTCGAAACCCGTTCCCTGATCGAAGCCTGGCATAAGAAAGGGCGTAACCACTATGCGATTACTCCCCGATTTGCAATATCCTGCTCAAACGAACAACTGATGGCTGCCGGCCACCTGCATGAGCAATATCCGGATACTTATATCCAGACACATCTTTCCGAGAATAAGGAGGAGATCTGTAATACCCTTTCTTTGTGCCCCGGCTGCCGGGATTATCTGGAAGTGTATGAGCGGGCGGGGTTGGTTACAGACCGTTCGGTTTTCGGCCATTGCATTCATCTTTCGGATTCGGAATGCCGGCGTCTGGCCGAAGCCGGTTCGGTTGTTGCCCACTGTCCGACATCCAATCTCTTCTTAGGAAGCGGTCTATACAATATGAGACAGGCTAACCGCATCGGAATGCAGACCACACTGGCGACCGATGTCGGCGCCGGAACATCTTATTCTATGCTCCGTACGATGGGCGAATCTTATAAAGTACAGCAACTCAACGGGTATCCCATGCCTGCGCTGGAATCCTTTTATAAATGTACTTTAGGAGCCGCAAAGGCGCTCCATTTGGAGGATGAAACAGGCAGCTTTGAAAAAGGCAGGAAAGCAGACTTCATCGTTCTCGATTACGCCGCTACTCCTTCCCAACAGATACGCAGGGAGTATCTGGAACGCAACGGTAAGTGGAATTTGGAAAACAAGCTCTTCGGTTTACAGACTTTAGGGGACGACCGGAATGTTACAGCAACCTATGTAATGGGAAAACAGGTGAAACAGGTAAAATAGTTTCTCCCTAATGAAACTAAAGTTTCTCTCGGGTGAAACAAAAGTTTCACTGGCGGGGAACTAAAGTTTCACCCTTAGGAAAAAGGTGAAACTTTTCTACGAATTTTTCAGAATACCTGCATCTCGTTCCTGACTGTCGTCACGCCGATCAGACGGTCGTAGCGGGCACCCATCGGGCGGAAGTAGACGTAGATGCTGTATTCGTTTTGTGTCTGATAGAAATTGCCTTCTATCGGTCCTGTCTGTCCGACCGTAGATCCTGTCGGGACAAACAGGTACTGGTAGTTGTAACTGCCTTGCTTCAACAGGACTGCCTTTTCGTATTGGTTTGTTTCCGCGTTATAGCTCATTTTACTCTTTTCATCCAATACATTATTATATAGCTCGCCGTTCAGATAGACGTTTCCACCGGGCAACGGGTCACATGCAAGCGTAAAATGCACGATGTAATAGTCTGCCTCCGTGTCGGGATCGTTACAGCCGCTGCAACGGATGAAGAAACGTCCGTCCTGGTCCTGGTCGTACTGATAGGTTCCCTTGTCCCGTTTATAATCGGTCATCAACTCCACATTGTAATAGGGGTTGTGATAAGAAATGTCTTCGACATGCATCCCGTTATATTTGTTGCTCAGGAACTCCATACGCCGGTATTCATTCCCGGCAGGGAAAATCAGGTTGCGATTGTAAGTATAGGATATCTGGTTTTCCAGAATGCTCATCGGCTGCAGGTCGGTGACGGCATTATCACGCCGGTTGTCCTGATAGACATATATTTTCAGGTCTGTTTGCGGATAGGTGATCGGGAAATTCTTGTTGTTGATGGTGAAGCTGACCTGCTGATGGCTCTGGTTGGTGTCAATGTCCGTATTCCCGCTGACGGAAGCAGCGATGTTGACGACAGGCTCGGCCACCGAGAAACAGGCTGTGAACACGATCTGGTCCGGATTGTCTTCCTTATAGACCTGTATGGCGTAATTTCCGGAAACTTTGAACTGGACGTCGTCGTTCGGGAGCAGCAGGCGGTAGTTGGAATATTGGGTGGTTGTCCCGATGGAATTGGCAAAATCGTCGATTGTCATTCCCTGGAAACCGTTCATGTATTCGATGGGGCTTAGCTGCGATTGTGTCCAGTCGGCATTGCAGTGTATGACGTTGTAGGCATACCGTGTATACCCGCTGCCCAAGCCGTCGAAATTGATTTCGATCCGCTCGTCGCCGCCCAAAGCGATATAGGGCTCGGATATCAACTCGCCGGCCACTTTCACCTGAAGCGTTTTTATCTGTTTGTTGTTGACATCGGTAAAATACTTCACCTGTGCATTTGCCCCGATGGAAAGGGCAAAAAGCGACACAAAAAGCAAACTGTACACTCTCTTTTTCATATTTCTTTCTTTGACGATGCAAAATTATGGAATTATTTCTTTAATTATTTCCTTTCACCTGCTTTAAAGCATAAAAAATTGCTTACTTTTGCGGGAAAATTACATATAAACAATTTTAGTTGTATCATGGCAAATGTGATTAAGATTAAAAAGGGTTTAGACATTAATCTGAAGGGCAAAGCTTCGGACGTACTGTTAAACGGGGGGAAAAGCGATACATACGCGATCGTTCCCGATTATTATAACGGTATTGTACCTAAAGTTGTTGTCAAAGTAGGAGAAAAAGTCAAAGCCGGTTCTGTATTGATGATCGATAAGAACCGCCCGGAGATCAAGTTTGTTTCGCCTGTCAGTGGCGAAGTAACTGCCGTAAACCGAGGAGAGAAGCGTAAAGTGCTTAGCATTGTTGTTAAGCCGGATGCGCAGATCGAGTACGAGGACTTCGGCAAGAAAAATGTGGCTTCTCTGAAAGGAGAGGAGGTTAAGGACGCAATCCTGAACGCCGGTTTGTGGCCTTATATCAAACAACGTCCGTATGACATCGTCGCTTCGCCGGCAGATGCTCCGCGCGACATCTTTGTTTCTGCATTCTACTCCGCGCCGTTAGCGCCGAACTTCGATTTCATCGTAAAAGGTCAGGAAGCAGATTTCCAGACAGGGTTGGATGCACTTGCAAAGCTTACCGTCGGTAAGGTTTATGTAGGTGTGCGCAAAGGTTCTTCCGTCAGTGTGAAAGGTGTTGAAACAGTGGAAGTGGAAGGTCCGCATCCTGCAGCGAATGTAGGGGTACAGATTAATCACATCAAGCCTGTCAACAAAGGCGAAGTGGTTTGGACGGTAAATCCTGCCGATGTGATCGTGATCGGTCGTCTGTTCAATAAAGGTGTTGCCGATTTCAGCCGTCTGGTTGTGCTGACCGGTTCCGAAACGACAGAAAGAGGATATATCAAGGCTATCTCCGGTTGTACGATCGACAGCCTGGTTGCAGGTAAGATCCTGAAAGGGAACGAAGACGTCCGTATCATCAGTGGTAATGTGCTGACCGGTACGAAGGTGATGAAAGACGACTACCTGGGCGCTTACGACAATCAGATTACCGTAATCCCGGAAGGCGACGAAACATACGATTTCTTCGGTTGGGCTACTCCCGGCTTTGGAAAATACAGTGTCAGCCACTCTTTCCCGACCTGGCTGATGGGTAAGAACAAAGAGTATGTAATCGATGCCCGCATCAAGGGTGGCAAACGCGCCATGATCATGTCTAACGAATACGAAAGCGTATTCCCGATGGACATCATGCCGGAATACCTGCTGAAGGCAATCATCACGTTCGATATCGACAAGATGGAAAACCTGGGTATCTACGAAGTGGCTCCCGAAGATTTTGCACTTTGCGAATTTGTTGACACATCCAAGCTTGAAATCCAGAAGATCGTTCGTCAGGGCTTGAATCTGTTATACAAGGAAATGAATTAATAACATTAAAAAATTAGAATACATTGAAAGCGTTAAGGAATTACCTCGACAAGATTAAGCCTAACTTTGAGGAAGGCGGAAAGCTGGCGATGTTCCGTTCTGTTTTTGAAGGTATCGAAACATTCTTATTTGTTCCGAATGCAACTTCCAAATCAGGCGTACATATTCATGACTCTATTGACTCGAAGCGTACGATGACCGTGGTTATCATAGCTTTGTTGCCCGCTTTGCTTTTTGGTATGTATAATGTCGGTTATCAGCATAACCTTGCGGTTGGTACTGATCCGGGATTTCTCATGACTTTTATTTTTGGTTTTCTGGCTGTATTGCCTAAAATCATTGTTTCGTATGTAGTAGGTTTGGGTATCGAATTTGCGGTTGCCCAGGTGAAGAAGGAAGAAATTCAGGAAGGTTTCCTGGTTTCCGGTATCCTGATCCCGATGATCGTTCCTATTGACACTCCGCTGTGGATGATCGCTGTTGCCACTGCATTCGCTGTTGTTTTTGCAAAAGAAGTATTTGGCGGTACGGGATATAATGTATTTAACGTAGCGTTGGTTACACGTGCATTCCTGTTCTTTGCCTATCCGGCAGCCATGTCGGGCGACCAGGTGTTTGTCCGCACAGCCGACACGTTCGGTATTGGTGGCGGCCAGGTTGTGGACGGTTTCTCCGGTGCAACTCCGCTGGGACAGATTGCTATTGCAGGCAAGGAACTGATTAATTCGTTCCAGGCTGTCGATGTTCTCGGACATCCGATTTCCACATGGGATATGTTCTTAGGGCTGATTCCGGGTTCAATCGGTGAAACATCCGTATTGGCAATTCTGATCGGTGCCGTAATCCTTCTGTTTACAAGAATCGCAAGCTGGAAGACAATGGTTTCCGTATTTGTCGGTGGTGCTGTCATGTCATTGATCTTCAATATGGTCGGAACGACAGTTTCGATGTGCGTATCTCCGCTGGATCAACTGTTTCTGGGCGGTTTCGCATTCGGCGCCGTGTTTATGGCTACCGACCCTGTTACTTCAGCCCGTACGGAAACAGGTAAATATATCTATGGCTTCCTGGTTGGCGCCATGGCTATTATCATCCGCGCGTTGAACCCGGGTTATCCCGAAGGTATGATGCTCGCTATCCTGTTGATGAATGTATTTGCTCCGCTGATCGACTACTACGTAGTGGAAGCTAACATCAACCGTAGATTGAAACGTGTAATCAAATAAAGTAAGAAGGAGTATGGCTAAATATAAATGTAAAGTATGTGGATATATCCACGAAGGAAATAAAGCTCCGGATGTTTGTCCTATATGTGCAGCTCCTGCTTCCGATTTCGAAGAAGTGAAAGACGAGGCTGCAGCCAAGAAGGGTATGAACCGGGATAGCAATGTTTATACGGTTGTATATGCTTCGGTAATGGTTGTTCTGGTAGCCGTCGTGCTGGCTTTCACTTCCCAGTCGCTGAGAAGTTTCCAGCAGAAGAATGAAGAAAACGACAAGCGCCAGCAGATTCTGCGTTCCATCAACGTAGCGGTTTCTGCCAATGAAGCTGAAGCTAAATATTCGGAATTGATCAAGGAGGCATTCCTGGTAAATGAAAACGGACAGAAGGTGGACGGCGATGCTTTTGCTGCCGATGTCGTAAAGGCTGCTACCGAACATGAATACCCGGTTTTCGTAGCTAATGTAGACGGCCAGACAAAATACATCATGGCTTTGCATGGTGCCGGTCTGTGGGGCCCGCTGTGGGGATATATTTCCGTAGATAGCGATAAGAACACGGTGTACGGCGCCGACTTCAGCCACCAGGGGGAAACTCCGGGTCTGGGTGCCGAAATCGCCAAGCCGGCGTTCAGCAATGAATTTAAAGGCAAAAAGCTGTTTATGGATGGAACATTCAAATCTGTTGCCGTAGTAAAACCCGGCAAGAGTGTGGAAGGCCAGGATTATGTTGACGGTATTTCCGGCGGTACGATCACCAGTAAAGGTGTCGACGCGATGTTGTTCAACAGTTTGAGTGGTTATGTCAAATTTTTAACCTCACAAAATTAAGAGAAGATGGGATTATTATCGAATAAGAATAAAGAAGTTCTGTTAGGCCCGCTTAGCGCCAACAACCCGGTTGTCGTCCAGATGCTGGGTATCTGCTCTGCGTTGGCTGTAACATCAAAACTGGAGCCGGCTATTGTAATGGGTATTTCAGTAACGGCTGTTGTGGCTTTTGCCAACGTAATCATTTCATTGATCCGTAATACAATTCCTAACCGTATCCGTATTATCGTACAGTTGGTGGTTGTCGCTGCGTTGGTGACTATTGTCAGTGAAGTGTTGAAAGCTTTTGCTTACGATGTAAACAAACAGCTTTCCGTGTTTGTCGGTCTGATCATTACCAACTGTATCCTGATGGGACGTCTGGAAGCATTTGCTTTGGGTAACGGCCCGTGGGAATCATTCCTCGACGGTATCGGCAACGGCCTCGGGTATGCGTTGATACTGGTGATCGTCGGTTTCTTCCGCGAACTGTTAGGTTCCGGCACACTGTTAGGCTTCCAGGTAATTCCGCAGGCATTCTATGACTTCGGTTATGTGAACAACGGTTTGATGATCTTGCCTCCGATGGCGTTGATCGTGATTGCTGTGATTATTTGGGTTCATCGTGCTCGTAACAAGGAACTTCAGGAAAATTAATGCTAACTATTAAAAGAATAATAGAATGGAAGAATTATTAAGCACATTCGTCCGCTCGATTTTTGTAGACAACATGATCTTCGCATACTACTTAGGTATGTGTTCGTTCGTGGCTGTTTCCAAGAATGTGAAGACAGCTTTAGGATTAGGTATAGCAGTGACATTCGTGCTCTTGTGTACACTGCCGATCAACTATATGCTTGAAAACTATGTACTGAAAGAAGGTGCGTTGAGCTGGTTGGGTCCGGATTTCGCAAACGTGAATCTGAGCTTCCTCGCTTTCATCATCTTTATCGCCGTTATTGCATCTTTCGTGCAATTGGTTGAAATGGTTATCGAGAAGTTTTCACCCTCTCTGTATGCTTCCCTGGGTATCTTTTTGCCGCTGATCGCTGTAAACTGCGCGATCCTGGGTGGTTCTCTGTTTATGCAGCAGAAAGCATTCCCGAATGTAGGTGTTGCAACTGTGTATGGCTTAGGTTCTGGTATCGGATGGTTGCTGGCTATCGTAGGTATGGCTGCTATCCGTGAAAAACTGGCATATTCAGACATTCCCAAACCGTTGAAGGGTCTTGGTATTACCTTCATTATCACCGGTTTGATGGGTATGGCCTTTATGTGCTTCTCAGGTCTTAAGATTTAAGTATTAACGCATTAAATAACAGATAAAGATGATTTTATTAATGTCGGGCGGACTTACAATCGCAGCCAGTGCAGTTGTTTTCCTTGTGATAACACTGATTCTGGTAGCCGCACTTTTGTTCGCTAAAGCAAAATTGGTACCATCCGGAAATGTAAAGCTGGAGGTAAATAAAGAAAAAGAAATAGAAACTCCGATAGGCGGAACGCTGTTGGGTGCTTTGCAGAGCGGAGGTATCTTCCTGTCTTCTGCCTGTGGTGGTGGTGGTAAATGTGGCCAGTGCCGTGCGCAGGTAATCGATGGCGGAGGAGAAATCCTGCCGACTGAAAAGGGCTTTTTCTCTCGCAAGCAAATCAAGGAACACTGGCGTTTGGCATGTCAGTGTAAGGTAAAGGAAGATATGGTCGTTCAGGTTCCGGACGAAGTATTCGGCGTAAAGGAATGGGAATGCGAAGTGATCTCCAACAAGAACGTGGCTACTTTCATCAAAGAGTTTATCGTGGCATTGCCTAAGGGCGAACACATGGACTTCCTGCCGGGTTCTTATGCCCAGATCAAGATTCCTGCATACTCAATGGATTACGACAAAGATATCGACAAGAACCTGATCGGTGACGAATATCTGCCGGCATGGAAAAACTTCGGTCTGTTCACGCTGAAATGCAAGAACGACGAGCCGACTATCCGTGCTTATTCTATGGCTAACTATCCTGCGGAAGGCGACCGTATCATGTTGACGGTTCGTATTGCCACACCGCCGTTTAAGCCGAAACCTCAGGTGGGCTTCCAGGATGTGATGCCGGGTATCGCTTCTTCTTATATCTTTACCCTGAAACCGGGTGATAAGGTGACGATGAGTGGTCCTTATGGTGATTTCCATCCGATCTTCGACTCCAAGCGCGAAATGATGTGGGTCGGCGGTGGTGCCGGTATGGCTCCGTTGCGTGCGCAGATCATGCACATGACAAAGACGTTGAAGACGACAGACCGCAAGATGTCATACTTCTACGGTGCCCGTGCACTGAACGAAGTATTCTACCTGGAAGACTTCCTGGAAATCGAAAAAGAATTCCCGAACTTCACTTTCCATCTGGCGCTCGACCGTCCGGATCCTGTAGCCGATGCAGCAGGCGTGAAGTACACGGCCGGTTTCGTTCACCAGGTAATCTACGATACTTATCTGAAGGATCACGAAGCTCCGGAAGATATCGAATATTACATGTGTGGTCCGGGCCCGATGTC
>OGZX01000886.1_pt1 | contig 33666 bp, 20 predicted proteins | sample 1576881 | NCBI WGS metagenome assembly OGZX01 (sample SAMEA3541542, study PRJEB24748) | human gut metagenome | biome: human gut; feature: human-associated habitat; material: faeces | place: China | collected 2012 | reverse complement strand
AAGAGGGGAAACAGATACTCCCGGCGCTGTAACCACAAACACGAAACACACTCATAAATCATCATTTATGGTTCAATATAAAACCTGTTCCGCTGCGATCCCACGTCGGAGTGCGGGAACAGGATAGCTCAAAACTGCAAAATTGTGAGCTCTTCCGTTTTTCTGTATCATAGTAGTGGTTTGGGTAAATCATAGTTATGATACGCCAAAACCATACTGATGGCTATAATCTCAGATCAGCCTTATATAGTAGGTTTACATTTGTCAATATCCGAATCAAAAATAGACTGTTTCATTGCTTGAACCGCCGTCTTCCCAGGGATTGATGCTGCCGGAGAGGTGGATGTCTTTGGCTTGTAGGGTGAATTCGTATGTCTGCTTTTTGCCGGCCTCGAATGCTTTGGTGGATTCGATGCGGTAATCTTTACCACTCATGCGGACGACAAAGACGGGTTTGGCTATCGGGCATAAAAGACAATCGGTAATGATGGTCTTTTGTTCCGGAACTATTTCGATGTTCTGATCCTTGATGAATGTATAGTTGCTTTCGGTGGCTGTTTGCGTCAGTTTACCTGTTTGGATGTTGAGCTGTATAGCGGGCGAATAACCTGCCAGGGAAATACTTTCCAAAATCATCGTTTCTTTGATGTCATCGGCTTTCTCGAATTTGATGGTAATAGCGGAGAGAAGGTGGTTGAATGCGAGATTTACCACGTCATCGCTTGTGGCTTTACTCCGGTTCAGGACGGGAGTTGCCCACATGATATCTTCTTGTTTGCTTAGATCGAACGGAATACTTTCGGGCGTATTGGTTCCCGATTGGGTATAAGGATAATAGGCGTAGAAGTTAAGTAGGGTGTCGGGATTGATGGGGTAATGGCTTTCAACAGTGGCAATTAGTTCGTTACTTCCAGCCTCTTGTGTATAAAGGGTGTTTGTTAAATCTTTACGAAGTGTAGTGTTCACATTCCCGTCATTCTTGTGATGCCCCCAGGAGAAGATTCCGATTTGGGAGTTGGCGGGAAGGGTGGCGTCGGTAATGATGGCTTTGGTAGTGAGGGTTTGGATGCGGGTGGAGAAATGGATAGCATCCTTATTGGTTACTAATTCCGGTTCATTTCCGCAGGATGAACATATACAAAGAAAAATGAATAATATGTTATTACAATAATTCATATGTAAAGTATGTATAGGTAGTATAGAGATACTGATAGCATAGATACACCAATCTGTGCTATCAGTATCTCTATAATTTTAGTTATATTTTGACTCTTAATTACATTACATCTCCTGAACCTGTTTTTTGAGTCCAATCTGTAACAGAGGCAGTAGTAGTCACTTCTCTTTGTTTGAAGTTCAATGTGATAGTATAAGAAGTTCCTCCATTTGTATCTGCACCATCAACTGTGACTGTAACATCATTGAAACTTCCCTGGCTTGTAACTACATCTAATGTTAATGTTGTAGTGGATAAGGGTTTGATCATAATTGGAGAACCTGCAGAAGCAAGAGTGCCAATTGCTTGACCTGCTGTAATTCCTGAAATTGACAAGTCCTCAGCGGTCTTGTAATTAATAGTTCCAGTTGTAATGTCAAAGCCGATAGGCAATTCTGCGTTTTTAACTGTTATAGATGTTAGAGTTACATCTCCTTGAAGAGTCGCATCCTTCTGCACTTTGAAATTTAATTGGGATAATTTGTGAGCAAAAGTAAGTGCGGCAGTTTGTGCGTTATCTCGTGTTCCTGCATCTACAATTTCTGTCATCATTACATCTTGATCTCCTGCTGTATTTTCAAAAGAAACAGCTCCTCCTGTTGAAGTTCCAGTAGGAAAATAACCTCTAATATAGGCATGCTGAGTCGCCTCCCCTTCATAATATTGCTTTTCTGTTAATGTAATTGCTACGCCACTGGCATTCCCTGCTATAGCTGCATTTGGCGTAGTAGTCCATACAGGAGCTGTAGCTGCAGCAGTAGGTTTTGTTGTTGCATTCCAACCTACGATAGAAGGCGTAAAATTATCACTGTTTGTTATCACTGCTTTTGTCTCTATTCCGACGACCCCTGCATTCAACTTTATCTCCACCTTGTCCTGAATACCACCAGTAACCTCATCAATTACATCATTGTCACTTGAGCAGCTACTCATAGCTGCCATGCTTGCTATAGCAAGCATACTTAATACTAAACTTTTCATAATATTCCTTTTTTAAATTGTTATTTACCCTATAATCGTTAATTAAATATTCGTTGTCTATTCGATGATTAAACTGTCTCCCGAGGTTACTTCCCAACGGTTGATTGTTACTGTGAAATTGGGACCAGGGGTGACATTGGCTTCTATTGCGACGTCTATATTATGCCCTTCGGTATCGTCTAGGGATGTGCCTAAGTCTATTGTTGACGAGGCAGTGCTCCCATCGGATAAGGAAAAGTCTAATGTGACCTCGTGGGGCGGAACTGCATCCGGCAGTTCTTCGCCTTCTCCTTTCTCTTTCGGTTTTCCCAGCATCAGGATGTTTGCACTGACTCCTTCCTCTGAAGGGGTGGTTTCAAAAGTCTGGTCTGTCGTTGCATTTGCTACAACTTCCTGTTTACTCAGGTTGATGGCGCTCGACATGCCGCTGATGGTTCCTTTACAGCTTGTGATATGCTCCATTCCTTCCACCTTTACTGTGATGGACAGGCTACGTACCAGAGGCTCGGGCTTGAATGTTATCGGTTCGTTGCTCCCCCTCTTTATTTCCAATTCTTCGATTGCGATTCCGTATAAAGGAATTGTCCCATTTTGAATTCCATCGGCAGCCTTTGTTGCCGGAATATACGCTTCGGCTGTTTCGAAATTGTTCATGTTTTTGAAAGCAATATTGGCAGCATCACAATTGAATACTAAAAGTTTGTAACGTGCCGGCGGTAAAGAGAAGCGCAATCCGTCCGCATCATCGTCCATTTGAATCATCGAGCCTCCGTCTGTGGGATAGAAACAATACCGGAGCCGTTCCGGAACCGGGAATCTTTTCAGCAGACTATCCCATTTGAAGGAATACTCAACATTACCTTGTTCTTCTACATCCGGAGTTTCGTTCGTGCTGCACTTAACCAGTGTGACGATTAAACAGCAGACCATACAGGCAATACCTGTCTCTATGTAATTCCGAATGTCCATTTGCTTCAAAAATACTTTGATAATCAAAACTTACTTGTTGTTATGATGCAAATGTACAGGGATTATGGATCGGTTGAATTGTTTTTTCTGATCAAAGAGTTGCAAAACTTGCGATATATGTTGATTTTTATAGGTTTTCTCCCCTTTCGTTGCGAATTGCACGTGGAGATTTGCCGAAATTAGCCCGGCAGAAGTGGGAGAAGTTGGATAATGACTCGAATCCATACTTGTAGCAGATCTCGGAAATGCTGATGTCAGTGGTGATCAGGTCGCTCTGTATATCCTGGCACTTCTTCTTGACCATCCACTGGTAAGCAGGTTCGCCGAAAGTGTCTTTGAAAAGACGGCGGAAGGTGGGGGTACTATACCCCCCTAATTGTGCAAAAGACTCCACGTCTTTTGCTTTCAGGTAGTTTTGCATGACGAAGTAACGGAATGTTTTACTATACCTATATATAGGTGCATAAAAAGCCGCTATCTCCTTGATCGTGTAATAGCAGTTGAGCAGGAAATACAACTCTGTCTGTTTAGCCTTCAGAAGTTCGGCACACAGGAGGTCGTTGTTGAGATACATTTTCAACCCGTTGATGAAAAGGCGCAGGGGAAAGCACATCTCCATCACGATCGGTTCCATGGGAGATTCTTTTGCTAGTTCCAGTCCCCGGTTATAACGTTCGGTACAGATACTCTTTGGAGTCTCGAACAGATAAAGGATACATTCCGTCTGTTCCAGTATGCGGAATTCCACACGCGAACCGATCGGCTGCATGATGAACTGTCCGTCATGGAACACGGTGCCGGGATGTTCTTCGCTATTTACCTGCACGCGTCCGCTGATCAGAAAATAGATCGTGTTCTGCGAGCACCGCTCCTTCGGGATTATCATACCTTTGAAGTAAGAACGGTACTTGAACAGTTGCTTCTGGTAGAGGGAACAAGAAGAACAGTCAGTATATTTCTGACAAATGAAATCAGACATATGTGTCCGGATTTAGAGTTTGACCTTTTTACTTTTACCCTGGTTCTCGTTGTGGAAACGGTCTACGGCTGTAACGACATAACGGTATTTGCGTTTCCCATTGTCGTAAGGCAACAGATAACTTGTTTCCCGTGTGATGGTTACTATCTTTGACGGATCGCCGAGGTCGACCGGTTCCTTATCTTCAAAACGATAGATGACGAAATAGCTTGCCAGCTCCGGATTGGTTTTGCTCTGTTCCGCCTGCCAGTGCAGCAGGTAGCCCTGTGCCGTCCATTCCGTTTTCAGTTTCCGTACCTCCTGCGGGGCGCGATTGTGCATGTGGGTATAAGCCGGGATCAGCGCCGGATAACGGTGGTAGTTGCGTTTCAGGCTGTCGGCCACGCCCTGGTTGTTCCAGAGGATCTCGTTTGCAGGCCAAAAACAGTTTCCGCTGATGTGAGGCAGGGCGCGTTCGTAACGCATCTTACGTGTCAGCTGTCCGGCTTTCATGGTACGGGCAACGTCCTGTCCGATGTACAGATGTCCGCCGTTGGCATTCTTGTCCCACCATTTGACGAGGGTGATATAGTCGGCTGCGGGGTGTCCGATCTCCCAATATATCTGTGGAATGTTGTAATCGATCCAGCCTTCTTTCACCCAGCGTGTGACGTCGGCATACAGGTCGTCGTAGTTCTGCAGGCCGTTCGTTTCGCTGCCCGAACCGTCGGGTGTACTCTTTTTATTGCGGTAGATTCCGAACGGGCTGATGCCGAAGCGCACCCATGGCTTGGCCAGCAGGATGGTCCGTTTGATTTCGCGGATCAGCGTGTTCACGTTCTCCCTTCGCCAGTCTCCGCGCTGTGCAGCCGTATAGCCTTTATTCAAGCCGTATTTCCGGAAACTCTTATCATCCGGGAAAGGCATGCCGGCCGCCGGGTAGGGATAGAAATAGTCGTCCATGTGAATGGCGTCTACATCGTAACGGCTCACGATGTCGCGCACGACACGACAGATAAACTGCCGGCTTTCCGGTAGTCCCGGGTCGAATAATATCTGCTTATTATAGGTCACAAACCATTCGGGATGCTTATTGTATATATGTGAATCGGCAAAACGGGTATTTCCGGCCGTGCTTGCCCGGTAGGGGTTCAGCCAGGCGTGAAACTCCATATTCCGCTTGTGGCATTCTTCGATCAGGAAAGCCATCACGTCAAAGTTCCCGGCCGGTGCAAGCCCTTGCTGTCCGGTGTAGAAGCGGCTCCAGGGTTCTATATCCGATTTATAGAAAGCGTCGGCTTCCGGGCGTACCTGGAAGATGATGGCGTTGATCCCGCATTTCTGCAGGTAGTTGAGTTTGCGGACGAAGTCCTTCCGCATCTGTGCGGGAGTCATATCCTTATATTCCCCCTGAAAAGCCGTTTGTATCCAAGCTCCGCGGAACTCCCGCTTTGCTTCTTTGCCAGCCGGTTGTTGTGATATTTGTTGTGTCGTTTTACAAGATGTTACTGCGCAAAGCAGTATTATCAAGAACCAATAAAGGTGTTTTGTCGCCATGAATGTCTATTGATTTTGAGATTCTTTGCTGTTTGTTTCCCTACAATTATTGGCAAAGATAATAAAAGTTTGAAAGTGAGGAAATGACTGGCTATTTCTTTTCGCTGATTAATTGCGGTTTTGTATGAATGGAGAATTTATATTTATCACCTCTGTACAAAGAATGTTCTATTTCCACTACTTTTTGGTTCTCGCAGATCACCGCACTGTCTAAAATGAATATGGAGAGAGGGAGAGCGTTCTCAAAGTAATTGTTCTCTTCTTCCGGATAGGTAACAGTCGTACTCAATGTTCTTTGCACGCTATCTAACTTCAACCGATATTTGTCTTCGTATATCTTCACGAAAGCCTGATTTAATTCCATCATATTGATTTTAGGGCAAAGAGCCATAGATACATACCGGGTTTCATCTTTCAACAACAAATCATCAGCATATCGTAGTCTGCGTATTTTGAGCACATCACCCTCGATGATATAGTTTTTCCCATTGATATTAATAGATATTCCGCTGTCGATAATTGTCTTTTCAAGTGTCACATTCTTAGGTGTGAAACCTTCTTTTATCAAGTTGTCGTTAAAACTTTCCTTTATAGCATGGAAAGAACCCAATATACGGGTGAGGTGTTTGTCTTCAGAACGATTCAAAACAAATGTTCCTTTTCCCTTGATCCGGCTGGCCCAACCTTGTAATTCTACTTCTAAAAGACTTTTTCTGGCGGTAGTATTGCTTATCTTATACATATTGATAAGTTCATTTTCCGAAGGGACTTTATCGCCCGGCGATAGTTCCCCGGCTTCTATTTTTGCTATTATCGCTTTACTTATCTCAAGATATTTAGGACAACTGCTTTTCATATTCCTTTTAGATGTTTATGCTGAAAAGAGCTTTATGCACTAACATTCGTCTCTTTTCAATGTGATTTCTATATTGCAAAGGTACAATGTTTTATCTTGTCTCCAATTATTTTTCAAAAAAAACTATATAAAACTTGTTTTTTAAATAATAGTATCTATATTTGCGAAACAATCATCTTAGTGCGTTAAGTATATCATGAAGAAAAGGAGAATATTTTGGATTGTTTCACTAATGCTGTTATTTGCGACAGCATTGAGCTTTATGGATCGTCAGGTATTGTCGATCTCTATCATCCAGATAAAAGACGATTTACATATCACCGATACAGAATATGGCTTTATCAATTCAGGCTTTCTGATCAGTTACGCAGTTATGTTTACATTGGGAGGTGTGTTGATCGATAAATATGGAAGCCGGTTAGGATTAGCATTTTCTGTCGGTTTCTGGTCTTTAGCAACGGCTTTGCATGCGCTTTCAACGAACGCATTTCATTTTGGATTATTTCGTTTTCTGTTGGGGATAGGTGAAGGTGGCTGTTTTCCAGGAGCTATAAAAGCTGTAATAGAATGGGTTCCCAAACAGAAACATGCTATAGCCAATGGGATAGCGATCGGGGGTTCGGCAATAGGGGCGGTAGTGGCGGTTCCGCTTTGTGCTTTCACCTTGAATTATACGAACTGGCGTGTACTTTTTCTAATTAGTGGAATTTTAGGATTGATATGGGTGTTATTTTGGCTACGGATAACGAGCAGACATGCCAACGATCGAAATATCAAGCCCAAAGCCGCTTCTCCTTCATTGAAGACATCCGATTTTATAGAATTACTAAAAAACAGAGATGCTCTTTTATTTATTCTGATCCGTTTTTTGTTGGACCCGATTTTCTATTTTTACATGTTTTGGATACCCAAGTACTTAAATGAGTCCAAAGGCCTGTCCCTGGATTTGATCGGTAACATCTTATGGATTCCATTTTTAGCATTAGGAATAGCAAATGTAATAGGAGGTTGGCTTTCTGATAAAATCCAGCAAAGGACAGGGAATACAAACCGGGCACGAAAGATATCTATGGGTCTTGCTGCGACTTTGACCTTTCCTGTTTTATTAGTAGGAATATTGGATTCATCCACATTGATCATAATCGTTATGTCATTAGCTTTCTTTGCCCATGGCATTTGGATTACAAACTATATCACTTCAATCGGCGATGTTTTTGGAATAAACAAATCATCTACTGTTGTAGGATTATCCGGTACGGCAGGGGCGATTTCATCTTTTATAGTGAATCCACTTATGGGATTGGTGATTGCCAATTATACATATACTCCTTTATGGGTTTATTCCGGGATTATGTATCCGGTAGCTTTTCTTATTTTTCTTTTCTTCCTGCATGGTCTCCGTACCAATGTCGGGAAATAAATAGAATAAGTCGTGTTTCATACATATAACTGTATCTAAAGCAACATAGTGCGTTAATTAAAAAATAAATATGCGTTAATATGAATACCAGTAAAAAAAAGAAGAAGGGGAAAGCACGTATCGGTGTCTTTAGTGTCGGATATGATAAGTATTGGTCACAGTTTCCCGGCTTATTGAAAGAACTTCTGGCGAAAGAGGCAGAATTCATTCGTAAGATACCAGAAGAAGGTATAGATATTACTTGTTTTGGTATGATCGATTCTCCTGTTGTCGCCTATAATAAAGTGAAGGAAATTGTGGCAGCAGATCTGGACTTTCTATTCTGTGATATGTTGACTTATGCAACATCTGGAACTTTCGGTGTGATTGTCCGATCGGTACAGTGTCCTATTGTATTGGTTGCATTACAACCACTGAAAGCATTGGATTATAAGCAAGCGACTACTTATATGCAATTATTGAACGATGATATTTGCGCTTTGCCGGAATTTACCGGAGTCGCAGCCCGGTTAGGGAAACCGATTCCGGAAACAATTATCGGGAATTTGTATGATGATCCATTTGTGGATAAGGAAATTTATGAATATTGCCAGATCGCAAAGGTATTGCACAGCCTGAAGAATGCAAAGTTAGGATATATAGGACATCCCCTTAATTCCATGATGGATATGAATACGGACCCGACTATGTTAACCACATTCTTCGGCTCCCACGTTATTTTTTATGAGCCGAATGAGCTGCTGCAGCAAATGGAAGGTTTTTCGGATGAAGAAGTGAAAAAGAAAGAAGTTTGCATCCTTGATTTCTTTGATACTCCGGATCCGATTTCAGATCCGATTTCGATGAAATTGAGAGAAGAGGACTTGATGCTTGCGGCAAAAGCCAGCCTTGCACTGGATCAGTTTGTCGATGGTAACGAACTGGATGGTTTAGCTTATTATTATGACGGTGCAGAAGATAGCCTCATCCGCCAGCTAATGTCTAATTTGATCGTGGGTAATTCTTTATTAACAGCGAGGCATATTCCAATGTGCGGCGAGTCTGACTTGAAAACATTGATCGCATTAATGATTATGGACCGGTTAGGGATCGGCGGTAGTTTTGCCGAGTTCCATCCGATCGATTTTACGGATGGTTTTGTGCTGGTCGGCCACGACGGGCCACATAATATTTCGATAGCCGAAGGTAAACCCGTCTTGAGAAGTTTGAAAAAATATCACGGGAAACCGGGTAATGGAGCAGGCGTGGAATTCAAAATTAAAGAAGGGCCGATTACATTATTGTCAATAAATTCAACATACGATGGAAAATTCAAATTTATTATTGCGGAGGGCGAGTCTGTAAGCGGTCCTATTCCTCCCACAGGAAATACAAATACACGAGGTTTCTTTCAACCGGATGTACGGACCTTTTTGAAAAGGTGGATTAGTGAAGGGCCTACACATCATTTTGCGTTAGGTATCGGGCATCATGCGGCAACTTTGGGAAAGGTTGCTAAATATCTGAATCTTGAATATAAGATTATATCAATTAATTAAAAACTATTTCAATTTAAATCTGAGAATCATGGAAAAACAGTTTCAAATGACTGGCGCTTTACAAATCGGTCAACGGCAATTAATCCGTTTGGCTTTATCGATTTGTTTTGCTCTTTATGGTATAGTAATAGCTTATGCTTCCCCCAGTACGGTGAAAGGGAAAGTAACCGGTACGGATGGTTATGGTATTGCAGGTGTAAATGTAATTGAAAAAGGCACGACAAACGGAATCATTACGGATGTCGAAGGACAGTATATTTTAAATTTGACGACAGAGAATCCTGTACTTGTATTTTCTTTTATTGGATATGAATCACAGGAGCTCCCTGTTGGGACTAAAACTGTTATCAACATTATATTGAAAGAAGATATAAAAGCACTTGACGAAGTTGTGGTTGTCGGATATGGTACACAAAGGAAAAAAGATTTGACGGGTGCTATTGCTTCTGTGAATAGCGAAGACCTGGGGAAAACTCCGGCATTAAGTTTTGACCAGTCACTGCAGGGGAAAGTGGCAGGTGTACAAATCTCACAAACGACCGGAGCACCGGGAGGGAATATTAACATCATGGTTCGCGGCATCAGCTCTATCACCGGATCTAATTCCCCCTTATATGTAATAGACGGATTCCCTATCGGAACAGGAGGTGGAGGTTCCGATTTGTCTAATTTCTCTAATAGTAGCTACTCTTCAAGCGGAATGGCAAATGCGACAACGGAAAAGATTAATCCACTGAGTACGATTAACCCTTCTGATATCGAATCTATAGAGATTTTGAAAGATGCATCAGCCACAGCTATTTACGGTTCTCGAGGTGCAAACGGAGTTGTCTTAATTACAACAAAAAAAGGGAAAACAGGAAAAACTACCATAAATGTAAATGCATCCTTTGGAGTACAACAAGTTGCCAACAAATTAGAATTGCTGACACCCCGGGAATATGCAGAGTTTGTTGCAGAGGGAAGGGATAATGCCTGGATTTATGCAGGCGGCAAGGCCAGTGATCCGAATGATGTCAGAACTTCAAATGCATGGGTAAGACCTGAATATCGTAATCCAGCCTCTATTTCAAATGATGGGACAGATTGGCAAGATGTAATATTCCGGTTAGCCTCAGTCCAGAATTATCAGGTTTCTGCAACAGGAGGAACTGAAAACATAAAATATATGGTGTCATTGGGCTTTTTTGATCAGAAAGGTATTGTAATCGGTTCCGATTTCCAACGTTTTAATGTCCGTTCAAATATAGAAGCACAATTGACAAGACGGTTAAAATTCGGGACTAATCTCGCCGGTTCATATGGATATGGAGACTTTGCACGAACAGAGGGGCACTTAGGATTAAGAGGAATGATTCAGTGCGCATTAGCATTAAATCCGGGCATGCCTGTTTATGCAGAAGACGGAAGTTACAATTCTGAGTTTGATGATCCGATGGGAGCCCCTGTGGAAAATCCGTTATTTATTGCGGAAAATTTCTCGGATAAGAGAGACATGAAAGATTTTATAGTGAATAACTATTTAGATTATGAATTTATACCGGGACTGAACTTCAAAACATCTTTCGGTCTAAAGTTTAATCTGAATCAAATAAACTTATGGAAATCTTCATTAATTGGAACATATGCCGATAAATCCAGTCCGGCAACGGCTTCTTCCATAGATAAAAAAGGATTAAACTGGTTGAATGAAAACACCCTGACGTATAAAAAGAATTTTAACAACAAACATGATTTGAATGTCGTTGCAGGCTTAACGGTACAGAAAGATACTTATAATCAATTATCTGCCGGAGCAACCGACTTCCCGACCGATTATATACACTATTTGTCTGCAGGCACGATCAACTCGGGTACACATCTGAAATCCGAATGGTCCATGGTCTCTTTATTGGCAAGAGCGAACTATGCTTATGACAATAAGTATATGCTGACAGCAACTGTCCGCAGAGATGGAAGTTCCAGATTTGGAGCAAACCAGAAATGGGGAACTTTCCCGTCCGTATCGGTCGGTTACCGTATCTCAGAAGAGCCTTTTATGAAAGAGATAAGGGCACTATCCGATTTAAAGTTAAGAGCCAGCTACGGAGTTGCCGGAAACAACAGTATCGGTAACTATAACCAAATCGCATTATTATCCGTATCTAATTATGTAGATGCAAATAAAATATTGCCAGGATTGGCTCCCAGTACGTTGGCTAATGATGAATTGACTTGGGAAAAATCCAAACAAACAGATATTGGTATAGATTTCGGTTTATTTAATAATCGTGTTTCTGTTGTTGCAGACTGGTACTATAATCTGAAAACGGATTTATTGCTAAGTGTAAACCTTCCCGCTGCCTCCGGCTTCGGAAGTGCGATGCAGAATGTAGGTGAAATTGAAAATAAAGGGTTTGAATTTGCTTTAAATACGGTAAATATAGATACGAAAAACTTCTCTTGGTCAACAGCCTTTAATATTAGTGCCAATCGCAATAAAGTAAAGAAACTTGCAACGGAAGATGGGCGGATCGTTTCCGACAAATTCATAACAGAGGTAGGGCAACCTATTTCCAGTTTTTACATGATGCATGTCGTAGGGGTCTTTAAAGATGAAGCCGATGTTGCAAAAGGCCCTGTTTATAGTCCAAATACGAAACCTGGTGATTTGAAGTTTGAAGATGTTGACGGCGATGGTAAAATTACAACTGCGGATAAAACAATTGTTGGTTCTCCCTTCCCTGATTTTACCTGGGGACTAAACAATGAGTTTAGATGGAAGAACTTAAGTTTAAGTGTATTTGTCAATGGCTCACATGGCGGGAAGACTTATTTTGGAGCCGGAGAGACTCTCTTAAACAGTGCGGGGGTACAGAATCAGTTAGCGATTGTCAATGAACGCTGGAAATCACCGGAAGAGCCGGGTAACGGATATATCCCGAGAGCGATACGTTCCGATTATGCATTGGGAATGACCGCCAGTTCCAGATATTTGTTTGACGCTTCCTACGTACGTATCAAAGATATCACATTATCGTACGATTTCCCCGGAGCAATAACACAGAGAATAGGGCTGAAGGGATTGAATGCCTATTTCAATATATCCAATGTATATACATTTACAGATTATCCGGGTTATGACCCCGAAGCCAGTCAATCTGGCGATTCTGTGACTTCTGCCGGGATAGATGGTGGTGTCTATCCTACTCCAAGAACATACACGTTAGGTGTAAAGGTCGCTTTTTAATAATTGTTTAAAATAAAGATTATGAAAAATAGAGTAATAAGATATTTTCATCTTTTGTTAATATCAATGTGTACAATGTCTTGTTCTGATTTCTTGACATTGAAGCCTGAATATCAGATGAATGAATTAGGTTTTTATCAGAATGAATCAGATTTTGAAACAGCTATCGTCGGGTTATACTCCGGTCTACAAAATTATGGGCAGAATCTAATCTGGGTAAATGAATTGGCTACGGATAATGCTGTTTTTCAATTGGCTAACGCGGAAACAGCCGTGACCGGATTCGATTATTTGAATTTATCAGCGACAAATCCTTATGTAAGCACTTACTGGAGTAACTCGTATGGAATGATAAGTCGTGCAAATGGTATTTTAAATCGCCTATCCAAATTTGATTTCGGCTCAAAGCCAAAGATGCAGGGTGAATGTAAATTTATCCGTGCGTTAGCTTATTTCCAATTAGTCCAACTGTTCGGTGATGTTTCTATAACAGAGTTGGAATTCTCAAGTCCGAATCAAATTGCAGACTATGATTTTAGCCGGAAACCTGTAGAGCAAGTTTATCAATTGATTATCCAGGATTTGACAGATGCGGAAAGCCTGCTAACAACAGATGTCCCTAAAAATAAAGGGAAAGTATCGATTGGTGCTGTAAAAACGCTGTTGGGTAAAGTCTATTTGACAAGGCATGAATATGAGAAATCAGCAGAGAAACTGAAAGAGGTGATAGATATGCATGTCTATTCTTTGGAACAAGATTACGGCTCACTCTTTTCCGAAGGGAACGATGACAAATCAGAATCGATATTAGAAATAGAATTTGCCTCAGGTAATCAAGGCGAAGGATCTAATTTTGCGCATCATTTTTATCCGAATGTAGTAAATATGGATGTCTTTATTGGTGGCATATTGGGTGGAGGAAGATGTGTCCCGAGTAAATTTTTATATGACTCATATACAGAAGGTGACCTAAGAAGAGATGCAGCTTTGGGTAATAAATTGCCAATGAAGGACGGCACGACTTCCGATTATTATTTTTGTAAGAAGTTTGTGGATTATTCCGCTACGACAACAAGCGACTGTGGGGTAAACTTTACTTTGTTCCGCTATGCGGATGTGTTGCTTATGTATGCGGAAGCCCTAAATGAATCAGGCAAAACGAATGAAGCGTTACCTTACATCAATCAGGTAAGGCAACGTGCAGGCGTAGAAGATTTGGCAGGATTATCTCAAGACGGATTGCGCTCGGCATTGGAAAGAGAAAGACAGTGGGAATTTTGTTTTGAGGGACATCGCTGGTTTGATTTAATGAGAACCGGACGGACTCTGGAAGTCCTGAATGAAGACTTTAAAAATAGAGGGTTGGCTTTCACCGTGGAAGCATATAAATTGTTTTTGCCGATACCACAAGGGCAAATTGATATTGATCCGGATTTGAAACAGAATCCTGGATATTGATGATAAATTATTCCAATAAAAACGGATGAACATGAAAAAAGTAATATTATTATTCGCTTCATTCTTGTTTTTACTCTCTTCATGCAGTAAAAACATGCCAAACAGTGATACGTTTAGAGATAAAAGTGATCTTGATAAAAGGATACAGCCTTTCAACAACATCACTCTTGAAATGTCACTGAAACCTTTCAAGGTGAATAATAAAGATTCGATAGATCAGGTTTGCCGGGATGTCTTTTTGCAATGGACTCCGTTGTTGAGGCATGCAGATACTGTTTCTATCATGCTATGGACGGCGGATGGTTCAGAAATACTGAACTATACCGGCAAAAAGAATCAACGTTTGGAATGGGCACAGTATGTGGGAAATCCGAATACGGAACACGAGGTGAATTCCGGTCCGAAAGAGCTAAGTTTGCATCAGCGGGCATACGATTATATACCCAATCCTCCTCAATACACATACGGAGATCTGAAATATATAGTGTCCGCTCTGAAAAAACAAGGAGAACTGTTGACTGGTAAGACTGTCCGTATCGGCGAAACATTCGATCCGGGACCTGAATTTGCCAAATCAGAATTCAAATATAAAAAGCATCCCGAGATTTGTATGGGAAATACAATGGGGGCAAAAACATTCGTTTGCTGTTATGCTACTTTGAATGAAGACAAAGAACATTATGCAGGGTTCCCTTCCGGGATTCCTCAGGGAACACCGTTCGGTACATTCTTTGGAAGACAGAGCCAGCATTTTCTGACGGATATGGGATTTGATTTTCTGTGGCTGTCTAACGGATTAGGTTTTGGCATGGAAACCTGGAGTGCAACAGGTGCTGTGTTTGACGGTAAGCAATTTCATCCTGAAAAGTTGAATGATACCCGTGAAAAGATTATTGATTTCTGGACAAAGTTCAGAACGGAATGCCCCGAGTTTCGAATAGAGACACGCGGGACTAATATTTCAGTCGGGGCCGACCTTGCAAAAGACGGGGTCGATTTAAAAGCCATTTATAATGGTGGTTTTAATATGCTTCCACCGCCAAATTCTCCATGGGCTGCGTTGGATGGGAATTTTGGGTTAGAATTGGCAGGATATATGTCCCGCATATCAGAACTACCGGACGACCGTTATCTGTTCAGATATTACACACATGATCCTTGGTGGGCAAATAGCCCTTGGTTGGATCGTTACGGAAGAGAGGCGCATGATATTTATCTGCCGATGGTCGTCGCCCGTATAGACGGCGAAGGGCATGTTAAATTGCCGACTCACCTTACATTCCTGACGATTGATGATTCCTATGGAAATATGCCGGAACAAGTTCCATCCGAAGTAATCCCTCATATTTTGCAGGGGCGCCGAACATCTCCGGATCAACCTGGTTTGATCGTTTGGGTATATCCTTTTGATGAGTATCATGATTGGGCGCATAAGCAACCGGAACGGGTGGAAGAAATCTATTATGGAGATTGGTTTATCCAGCAAGCTATTAATGACGGATTCCCGATGAATACGGTTGTGTCCAGCGGCAATTTTACAAAACTGATGAAGAAAGATAAAAAGACTTTCGACGAATCGGTTTTAGTCTCGATTGTACCCGACACCGGCTCCGAAATGGAAAAGCAACTGATGAAGTTTGTGGAAAACGGAGGAAAATTATTTGTATATGGTCCTTCTTCACATGCCAGTCAGAAATTTCTTGATTTTCTGAATATCAAGATCGTTGAACCAATCTCCGGAGAGATGAAAGTAGCGCTTGAACTGAAATCCGACCAGGTGAGAGTTCCCGGTTCCGATATTCTGAAGCATAATGCAGATATGTCTGGTGGTGGCATCGAAACGATTGTAGATAACAACACGGATCCGGCCACAAAAATTCTGGCCCGGGCTTTTTCAGGGAATCAAAAAAGGGATATTGCTGTACAGAGGCAAAAGAAAGAATGGGATGGTGGAATGGTTGTTTATTTACGTGGGACGAATTCTGCAACTTATCGTGGCGGCCATCTTTTGACACCAGACAATCCTAATCAGTGGTTTAATGGATCTTCCTTATTAAGATACTCTCTGGATAATATGGGATACAGCATTCATTTTGACAAGTTGAAAGCTGATCTGAAGAATCCGATCAATTGCATTTCCAGAAATGATAATGCCTTTTATTTTTCCGGATTCACTCCTAATCAAACCATTGAACAACAGTGGCTATTCCCGCAAGGAGCTCCCGTTTTTACCGGATATGAAACGGAATTGAGAAATGGGATTGCCCACTATCGCATGCCTAAATCCTATCAGGAAGAATGCCGGGTCTTTGTAAAGCAGAATGAAGGTATTGTTTCCTGCTATGAAGTGGCACCAGTCGAATGGAAAGTGAAACGCAGGATTGGAGTGGATGGTTTGAAGCAGGCAACTGTAAGAATCTATCCGGGAGCGGACGATGCTAATTTTAAAGTTGTAAATAATGTCGGTTATCCTTATAACAAGCCTTCTTTGGAATTAAAGAAAGGTTCGGATTATGCCGGGACTTATTACGAGTTTACGGATGTGACCGGCGAATTGATAGCAGTATGGTGAATAGACTATTGTTTCTTTTTTTCATCGTTATAGGATACTCGGAGCCTACTTTTTGCAAGCTCCGGGTGTTCGGTTTGTTTTCGGACAATATGGTCCTGCAACGAAACGAACCGATCCTTGTGCAGGGAGAAGCTGATCCGGGTGATAAGGTATTCGTGACTTTTCATAACTCAACAGTCTCCTGCCGTACAAATACGGATGGACGATGGGCTGTCAAATTGCCGGCAGAAAAAGCCGGAGGCCCTTATTTGTTTGAAGTGCAAACGAAACAAGATCGTTTGGATTTTAAAAATGTACTGGTGGGAGATGTTTGGTTTGCTTCCGGACAGTCGAATATGGAACATCCGATTGAGGGATGGAAATGGTTACCCAATTCCAATATATATAGAAGCGAAGAAGAATTAGCCGATTCGAATTACCCGGAAATCAGGTTGTTTACTGTTCCGAAATACCCCGCATCGGAAACAGTAGACGATGTGCCTGAAAAAGAATGGAAAATATCAAATCAGGAGAACTTACGTTATTTTTCTTCTACAGCCTGGTTTTTTGCTAAAGCATTATATAAAAAGCTGTTGGTTCCGATTGGTATTGTCAACTGTTCATGGGCCGGAACATCGATCCGGACATGGGAAAGCCGAAAGGTGTTGGAGAAATTTAAAGATTCATTGAATTTTACAGGAACTCCGCCTATTCTGGATCGTGGTGAGGTCATGGAGGCACTCCATGATAACCAGCAACGTCGATGCTTGATTTCGATCCCTCGTCAAGGGCAAGTCGAGAAAATCAGTAGCTTACCGGCAATAGATTGGACACCAGTGGATTTAGATACAGTGAATTCAATATTATCTGAAGTTGTTTGGCTAAAAAGAGAGATTGATATACCGGAGTCATACGCAAAGGAGCCACTTTTGTTATCGTTAGGTTTATTAAACAGGCAAAGCCTCGTTTTTTTTAATGGAAGAGAAGTCGGAGAATATATGTATCCGGAACCTGCTATTTCTCTTATTCCGAAATCCTGTATTTTCCCGGGAAAGAATGATTTGCTTGTTCGTCTGGCACAGCCTTTCGGCTCTCCTTCTGTGGAAGGGGAGAAAAAACTTTTTTCAATTTCAACAAGAGATTCCGGATATAAGACAGCGTTATCCGGAGAATGGTTGATGACAATACAAGACTCTATTCCGAAGCCTAAACCTGAATATCAAAATTATCCCGGTGCTTTATTCAACGGGATGGTACATCCCTGTCTGGGATATAATATAAAAGGCGTTATCTGGTATCAGGGAGAAAACGATATTTGGGAACCGGAACTATATGCAGAGTTGTTTAAATCCTTAATCTTGGATTGGCGTAACCAATGGAAAAAGAAAGACATGCCATTTTTATATGTACAAATATCCCTGTTACCAGGACCGGATTGGGGAGATGCTTCAATTCAGCAATCGTTCCGGGAGAAACAAAATGTTACATTGCCAAATACTGGAATGGTCTATTCGCTGGATATAGGTGATCCATATGACGTACATCCGAGAAACAAAAAAGCTATAGGGGAGAGATTGGCAGATCAAGCATTCCGGATTGCATATTCCGAGAGTCAATAATCAAAATGACACTATCTTTATGACTGCTTTTATATGAGCTTATCGTATAAAACGTATTTTTTCGAGGCAAAAGGGATCCAAAATAAAATAAAAGTTAATCCGCTTTTTAGGTGTCAAAAAAGGACTTTTCTCTCTTTTTTGAGAATTTTCCGCCATTACGGCCGTCTTCTTTGCCACCACGACCGTCCTGATAGGTGATGTACTCGGCACCTTGCAGCGATCAGGACGGTCATCGTGGCGATTAGGACGGTCGTCGTGGCGATTAGGACGGTCGCAATTGGAAAGAGGACCGTCTTCATGCCCAAAAAGCCCTGAAATCTCCTTTGAATATTTGGGACCACGGTTCGTCTTTGTCCGGAAATATTCGATTCTCCGGGAGTTAAGGTTTATCACTTTGACGGCATTCCCAGCTCCCGGCAATCAAAAAGAATGCGTTTAGGAACGACTTCGGCACCCCATTCCGTTCGTTGTTAAACAAAATGGCTAAAACAGTGAAAAGGGTCAATCCAAAATGAACCGGAATTTCGGATGAAATAGAAAAACAACCGAATAGAGGGTTATTGTCTCTTTTAACATGTTTCCCGGAAGAAATACAAAAAAGCATTTTTGAAAAGATATAAATCAATATAGAAAACAGGAGCACTAATTAATCTTGCTACTTTTACCTCCGGAATCTTAAAAAAGAAACAGACCATGAGAAAACCTCTGCTTAAAACATTGCTTTGTCTTTCGCTGTTGGCCCCTGCCGTGGGGAGCGCACAGGATAAGAGTGCGCTCGAGAGCGGTTTTATGAACCCGTCGGAAGAGGTGCAGACTTCCGTTTACTGGTATTGGATCTCGGGAAATATCTCGGAAGAAGGAGTAAGAAAAGACTTATATTCGATGAAGGAGGCCGGGATTAACCGGGCTTTTATCGGGAATATCGGGCTCGAAGAGGTGAAGACACCTTATAAGACGATCCCTTTCGGTAGCGAGGAATGGTGGAAAGTGCTTCATGCTGCCCTGAAAACAGCAACCGAACTGGGCATAGAGATCGGTATTTTCAACTCGCCCGGTTGGAGCCAGTCCGGTGGGCCCTGGGTGAAACCGGAACAGGCGATGCGCTACCTTGCCTCGGTGAAGGCGGAGGTGAGCGGCGGCAAGCAGGTCGAAGTCATTTTGGCAAAACCCGATAAAGACTTCCAGGATGTGAAGGTGATCGCTTTCCCGTCTGTCGGTAAGAATGCTTCCCGTCTATCTGTTTCAAACACGAAAGTCTCATCTTCCCCCGCTTTGCAGAACCTCTCCGGATTACTGGACGGCGATAAGGAGACGGCTTTGCTTTTCACGGAGAAAAACGATCAGCCCGTCACAATCGACTTTCAGGCAGACAAACCGTTTACCCTGCGTAGTTTGCAGATCTATCCTGCGCATCAGCCGATCCAGAGTATGGCGCGGTTACAGGTGAAGGAGAACGGCGTTTTCCGGACGATGGCCGAATTTAAGATCGACCGTTTCAATGCCAACCCGAATGTGGGCTTTGACCCCTATGCACCGGTTGTGGTGTCTGTCCCGGCTACAACCGCCGGCGAGTTCCGCCTGGAATTGAGCGGGGTGACTCCCGGGAGCGGTTTGAGCGAGGTGGTCTTTTCTTCCAGCCCGGCCGTGGAACGCTATCCGGAAAAGACATTGGCCAAGATGTTCCAGACACCGCTTCCCTACTGGCACGAATATCAGTGGCCGGTACAGCCGGAGGTGGACGAACCCGGCCTGACGGTCGATCCGGATCAGGTATTGGATATATCTTCCTGCCTGCAAGGTGATCGCCTGGTCTGGAAAGCTCCGGCAGGCGATTGGACGATCCTGCGCACCGGTATGTTGCCGACAGGCGTCACCAACAGTCCTGCCGATCCCGAAGCAACCGGACTGGAGACAGACAAGATGAGCCGTAAACATATAGAAACACACTTTGAGGCTTATATGGGTGAAATATACCGCCGCATCCCGGCGGAAGACCGTAAGTGCTGGAAAGTAGTCGTACAGGACAGTTACGAGACGGGCGGACAGAACTTTACGGATGACTTCCTGCGTGAGTTTCAAGAGCGCTACGGTTACGATCCGCTGCCTTTCCTCCCTGCCTATGAAGGTTATGTGGTTAAGAGCCAGGATCAGTCCGACCGCTTCCTCTGGGATGTCCGGCGCCTGATTGCGGATAAGATCGCTTATGACTATGTGGGCGGTTTGCGTGATGTCTGCCATAAGTATGGCCTGACAACCTGGCTGGAGAACTACGGGCATTGGGGCTTCCCCGGCGAGTTCCTGCAATACGGCGGGCAGTCGGATGAGATCGGCGGCGAGTTCTGGAGCTTCGGCGATTTAGGGAATATCGAAAACCGGGCCGCTTCGTCCTGCGGTCATATATATGGGAAGCAGAAGATTTCCGCCGAGTCTTTTACCAGCGGAGGAACGCCTTTCAGCTGTTATCCGGCTATGATGAAGCAACGGGGCGACCGTTTCTTTACGGAAGGGATCAACAATACGTTGCTGCACGTCTATATCTCGCAACCGACGGAAGAACGAGAGCCGGGTGTAAACGCCTGGTTCAGCAGCGAGTTCAACAGGCTGAACACCTGGTATCCGCAGATGGATCTGTTCACCTCCTATCTGAAACGTGTCAACTATATGCTGCAACAAGGATTGAACATAGCCGATGTTGCCTATTTTATCGGGGAAGATGCGCCCAAGATGACCGGAATCACCGAGCCGGAGTTACCCAAAGGGTATCAGTTCGACTATATCAATGCCGAAGTCATCGAGCGCGATCTCTTTGTCAAAGACGGCTTGCTGACATTGCCTCACGGTACCCAATACCGCATCCTGGTCCTTCCCAAGCTGGAAACGATGCGTCCCGAACTGCTTGGCAAGATAAAGAGACTGGTTGAAGACGGCGCCGTCGTCCTGGGACCTGCTCCGCAGCGTTCGCCCAGCATGCAGCATTACGGTAGGGCTGACCGCCAGGTCAAAGCGATGGCCGATGAACTTTGGGGCGGCCTGGACGGACAAAACGTGAAGGCGATCAAAAGAGGAAAAGGTGAATTGCTGTATGGAATGAGCATGGCAGAGGCTTTGCAACACATCGGATGTGTACCCGACTGCGGATTGCCGGCAGATGCACCGGTTCTTTATGGGCACCGTTCGGCAGGAGATACGGAGATCTATTTTATCTCCAACCAGAAAGAGGAGACGATAGAGATCAGTCCCGAACTGCGCGTCCGTTCGCGGCAACCGGAATTATGGGATGCCATGACAGGCCGTATCCGTCCGCTTCCGGCTTACCGGCAGACGGCTACGGGAACGGTTGTCCCGCTGAAACTGCACCCCTACGAAAGCGCTCTCATTGTCTTCCGCAAGCCGGCACAGAAGCCGGAGGGAACGGATTTGCAGCTCAACTATCCGGCTCCGCAAACTCTCGTCCGGCTGGATGCTCCCTGGAAAGTCTCTTTCGAGGCGAAGCGTCGTGGACCGGCTACGCCCCAAGTATTTACGCAGCTTGAAGATCTCACCCGGAATGAGAACTTTGACATCCGCCATTATTCCGGAACGATCTGGTATGAAACCGATTTTGTCCTGAAGAAGAAACCTGACGGGGATTTGTTCCTGAATCTGAACGATGTCGGCGTCATGGCCAAAGTAAAGATCAACGGGCAATATGCCGGTGGTGTCTGGACGGCTCCCTACCGGGTGAACATCACGGATCAGGTGAAGAAAGGTAAAAATAAAGTCGAAGTAGAGGTTGTCACCACCTGGATGAACCGCTTGATCGGTGACAGCGGATTGCCGCAGCAGGAACGGAAAACCTGGGCGCCCTGCAACATCTGGAAACCGACCGACGCTTTACAGAAATCCGGCCTGATCGGTCCGGTTTGTATAGAAAGTGTGAATTGATTGTTTCCGAATGTGAATGCCAATCGTTTACTTGGCAAAACGGCATTACTTTCCTAACTTTGCAGGATGGTAATCAAGGAAAAGATTATGTCCGAAAACAATTCTATATTTATCAAGGGAGCGCGGATCAATAACCTGAAAAATATTGATGTCGAGATCCCCAGAGACAAGCTGGTCGTTATCACCGGCCTTTCCGGTAGCGGAAAATCATCATTAGCATTTGATACTTTATATGCCGAAGGGCAACGGCGCTACGTCGAAAGCCTTTCCGCTTACGCCCGCCAGTTCCTGGGGCGTATGAGCAAGCCGGAATGCGACTATATAAAAGGCATTCCCCCCGCAATCGCAATCGAACAGAAGGTGAACACCCGCAACCCCCGTTCGACGGTCGGCACCTCCACGGAGATATACGAGTATCTTCGTCTGCTCTATGCCCGTATCGGGAAAACGATCTCTCCCGTTTCCGGAATGGAGGTGAAGAAACACCAGGTGAGCGACATCGTGAAAGAGGTGCTCGCCTATCCGGAAGGGACCCGTTTTGCCGTCTACGCTCCCGTTGTTCTGCCGGAAGGACGCGGCATAAAGGAACAACTGGAAATCTTGCAGAAGGAGGGATATACCCGTCTGTCCATTAACGAAACTATCTATCGCATCGGCGAAGTGATGGCGGATGACGCCCTGCTCTCGTCTCCCGTGATCGAGTTGCTGATCGACCGTCTGGTCGTTTCCGACGACAAGACCTTGAAAAGCCGTCTGGCAGACTCTGCCGAAACGGCTTTCTTTGAAGGGCACGACACCTGTATCATCCGTATTTATGCACCCGAAGGAACCGTCATCAAAGAATACTCCAAGAAGTTCGAGGCGGACGGCATGACGTTTGAAGAGCCCAACGATATGATGTTCAGTTTCAACAATCCGCTGGGTGCCTGTCCGACCTGTGAGGGTTTCGGTAAGGTGCTCGGTATCGACGAAAACTTAGTGGTGCCGGATAAGAGCCTGTCCGTCTTCCAGGGAGCTGTTGTCTGCTGGAAAGGGGAGGTGATGGGCGAATGGCTACGGGAGTTCATTGCCAAGAGCGAGAAATATAATTTCCCGATCCACCGTCCCTATTATGACCTGACGCAGAAGGAAAAAGACCTGCTCTGGCATGGCGCACGCGGACTGCACGGCATCGACGACTTCTTTAAATTTGTGGAAGAGAATCTTTATAAGATACAATACCGCGTGATGCAGGCGCGTTATCGCGGCAAGACGATCTGCCCGACCTGTAAAGGCTCCCGTCTGCGCCCGGAAGCGCTGTATGTAAAGGTTGGGGGGAAAGATATTGCAGAACTGGTTACACTGCCGATCACGGAAGCGAAAGCCTTTTTCGACAACTTGCAGCTCGACGAGAACGAAGCTGCCATTGCCCGCCGCCTGCTGACGGAAATCACCAACCGCCTGCAATTCCTGCTGGATGTAGGATTGGGTTACCTGACGCTCGACCGTCTTTCCGCCTCTCTCTCCGGTGGTGAAAGCCAGCGTATTAATCTGGCGACTTCGTTGGGCAGCAGCCTGGTCGGTTCCTTGTATATATTGGATGAGCCGAGTATCGGACTCCATTCGCGCGATACCGATCTGCTGATAAAGGTGCTCCGCCAGTTGCAGGCATTGGGAAATACGGTTGTCGTGGTCGAACATGACGAAGAGATCATCCGTGCCGCCGACTATATCATCGACATCGGTCCGAAGGCCGGCCGCCTGGGGGGCGAAGTGGTCTATCAGGGGGATGTCAAGGACCTGCAGACCAGCAGTAACAGCTATACCGTCCGCTACCTGACAGGCGAGGAACAGATTGAAGTCCCTGCATTCCGTCGTCTTTGGAATAACTATATCGAGGTGAAAGGCGCCCGCAAGAATAACCTGAAAGGAATCGACGTGAAGTTCCCGTTGAATGTGATGACGGTGGTGACAGGTGTCAGTGGCTCCGGGAAAAGTTCTCTGGTGCGTGATATCTTCTACGAAGGCGTCAAGCATTATCTGGACGACGCGGCACGCCTGATGGTCGACTGCTCCGGTCTGGAAGGTGATATGCTTCTGGTTAAAGGCATCGAGTTTGTTGACCAGAACTCCATCGGCAAGAGTTCCCGTTCAAACCCGGTGACCTATATCGGCGCCTACGACGAGATCCGTAAACTCTATGGTGACCAGCCTCTCTCCAAGCAGATGGGCTATTCGGCTGCTTATTTCTCTTTTAATAAGGAAGGCGGTCGCTGTGAGGAATGTAAAGGGGAAGGAAAGATCACGGTCGAGATGCAGTTTATGGCCGATATCACCCTCGAATGCGAGAACTGTCACGGTAAACGCTTCAAGCAGGATGTCCTCGACGTCGAATATCACGGCGCAAGCATCTACGATATGCTGGAAATGACCGTCAACCAGGCGATCGAGTTCTTCGAACAGCATCCGGGCGCACAGGAAAAGAAGATTGTCAAGAAGCTGAAGCCCTTGCAGGATGTCGGGTTGGGCTATATCAAGCTCGGCCAGACCTCATCCACGCTTTCGGGCGGTGAGAACCAGCGTGTGAAACTCGCCTACTACCTCGGACAGGAGAAGCAGGAACCGACGCTCTTTGTCTTCGATGAACCGACCACCGGTCTGCACTTCCACGATATTAAGACCTTGTTGAAAGCCTTCAACGCCCTGATAGGGAAAGGTCATACGGTCGTGATCATCGAACATAATATGGATGTAATCAAATGCGCCGACTATCTGATCGACCTGGGACCGGAAGGTGGTAATGACGGAGGTAACCTGGTGTGTGCCGGAACTCCGGAAGAGGTGGCGATGTGCGAAGCGTCTTATACGGGGAAGTATTTGAAGGATAAACTGATATTGCAGTCATAGGTATGGTTTTGGTAAATCATACCTATGATGCAGATAAACCATAGGTATGATACAGAAAAGCGGGAAGGTTCACTTTCCGCTTTTTCTTTAGTTCTTTTTGCTCTTTTCCTGCTCGGCTACCTGGTGGACACGGTCGGCTACATATTCGACTTTGTCCAGGCCGGCGTCTTTCAGACTTACGGCTTCGTCTTTCATTTTTGAAGCAAATCTATGCATGTGATCGTGCATACAATGGAATTTTCCGTCATCTTCCATTTTGCGGAGTACATAACCTGTCACAACTCCGACTACCATACCGATTAATAAATCTTTCATACTGAATACATTTAAATGATTACTATAATTTTAGTTTCGTGCATTCAGAACAAGAGGTCGGTCGAGATTGTTGCGGTTTTTAAAGTATTTATAAGTATTGCGGTGTCGTTTAGGAAAAATATACGGCAACCCGTTTCTTTCCGCTGAAAGAAGATTGCCGGATCATTTAAATGCTGTATTTTTGCGGGTATAACAATCAAACGAAGAAAGAAAATATGGCTCAGTACAAACGTATCCTGTTAAAGTTAAGCGGCGAATCGCTTATGGGAGGAAAGCAATATGGTATAGACGAAGTGCGTCTGAATGAATATGCGGCACAGATCAAGGAGATTGCCGGAATGGGTGTCCAGATCGGTATTGTGATTGGTGGCGGTAATATATTCCGGGGGCTGAGTGGGGCATCCAAAGGCTTCGACCGGGTGAAAGGCGATCAGATGGGAATGCTGGCAACCGTCATCAATAGCCTGGCTCTGAGTTCTGCATTGGTGGCCCAGGGGGTGAAGGCAAAAGTGCTGACGGCTATCCGCATGGAACCGATCGGCGAGTTCTATAACAAATGGCGGGCGATCGAGTTGCTGGAACAGGGCAATGTCGTGATTATGTCCGGCGGAACGGGCAACCCGTTCTTTACGACCGACACCGGTTCTTCCCTGCGTGGCATCGAGATCGAAGCGGATGTGATGCTGAAAGGAACCCGTGTCGACGGTATCTACACGGCCGATCCGGAGAAAGACCCGACGGCAACCAAGTTTTCCGACATTACCTACGATGAAATCTATACACGTGGCCTGAAGGTCATGGACCTGACAGCCACAACGATGTGCAAGGAAAACAACCTCCCGATCATCGTCTTCGACATGGACACCAACGGCAACCTGAAAAAGGTCATGAGCGGTGAGAATATCGGGACGTTGGTGCATAATTAAGTAATAGTGAACCTGTAAATGCAGATTTATGGGTGTGTTTATATCGACTGTTGGTAACCTTTTCCCCTCTTGAGAGGGGGCAGGGGGTGTGTGAATTTTCTTTGAAAGACAGAAAGATAACACACCCCTTATCCCCTCTCGAGAGGGGAAACAGATACTCCCGACGCTACAATTACAAACACGAATCTCACCGCTAAATCATCATTTATAGATTCAAATATGCAAATACATGAAACACACCTATTACATAGCACTCCTTCTCTCTTTGCTCCTCTCTGCCTGTGTCGGTGGCGGGAAGGGAAAGGATTATGTGATAGGTATTTCACAATGTATGACCGACGATGACTGGCGGCAGGCCATGATCCGGGAAGTCGGGATAGAGGCCTCTAACTATGACAATCTGAAAGTTATTATAAAAGATGCCGATAGCAACAATGACCGCCAGATCGAACAGATTCGCGAACTGATTAAGCAGAAGGTCGACGTCCTGGTTATCTCCCCTCTGGAGTCAGCCCCGCTGACGACTGTTACCGAAGAGGCCTACCGTGCCGGTATTCCTACGATTATTACTGACCGGAAAGTCAACACCAACCAATACACCACTTTTGTGGGAGCCAATAACTACGAATTAGGTGTGACCGCCGGGAAATACGCCGCCCGCTACCTGCCGCCAGATGCGACTGTTCTCGAAATATGGGGTGCGAAAGGTTCCTCTCCCGCACAGGAGCGTCACAACGGTTTCCGGGATGCCCTCTCAGAACGCAAGGACCTTACTTTCGTTCCGGTGGAAGGCGAATGGAAAGAGGATATAGCCGCCAGGAGCCTTCGGGAAATGAAACTCTCCCAACCCGTCGACTTCGTATTCGCCCATAACGATGTCATGGCGATTGCCGCCCGCAAATATCTTCTTTCGATGGATTCCGCCAAAGGGAAACATCTGCCGGTCATCGGAATGGATGCCGTTTCCGAAGCCGGTTTGCAGGCAATTGCCGACGGACGTATCAATGCCTCTTTCCTTTATCCGACCGGAGGCGAACAGGTTGTACGCACCGCCATGCGGCTGATCAACGGCGAAACGGTCGACCCCTTTATCCCCTTGCATAGCGGCATCGTCGACAAGGAAGCCGCCCGCAGCCTCCTGCTACAAACCGAACGGCTGTTGAATTACCAGCAACGTATCGAGACGCAGCGTACCCGTATGGACGAGTTGCTGAACCGTTTCCTCTTCCTGAAAAGCTCCCTGTGGGTGATTACGTTGCTGATGATCGGCTTCATCTCCCTGTCGGTCTACGTCTTTTATATCAACCGGAAGATACGGCTCGCCAACCGCGAACTGCGCGAGATAAACAAGAAAGAGGAAGAGCAGCGCCGCAAGCTGATCTCTCTGAACGCCGAGATAGAAGAGGTGACCGCCTCCAAACTCCAGTTCTTTACGAATATCTCCCACGAGGTGCGCACGCCGCTCACCCTGATCCTGGGACCGCTGGACAAGCTGATCGGCCTGCTCCACGACTCGCCCTACTTGCCGGATCTCGAGCTGGTTCATAAGAATGCCGGCCGCCTGCTCCGCGTGATCAACCAGATACTCGACTTCCGCAAGGTTGAGAACAAGCAGGAGAAACTGAAGATACGCGAGACGGAGATCGTTTCCTTCGCCGGCGAAGTGAAATCCTACTTCAACAGCATGGCGAAGGTAAGGAACATCGACTATCTCTTTACCGCCGATACGAAAGAATGCCGTGTCTGGCTCGACCCCGATATGATCGAGAAGGTAATTGTCAACCTGCTTTCCAACGCCTTCAAGTTTACGCCGGAAGGGGGACGCATCGCGGTGAAGCTATCCGCCTCCGAAGCGTGGGTGACGATTGTCGTCGAAGATAACGGCTCCGGCATACAGCCTGAAAACCTTCCGTATCTATTCAACCGTTTCTACTCCGGAAACAGCCGGACGGGGACCGGTATTGGTCTTCATCTGGTGGACGAATACATCCGGATGCACAATGGCCGGATTGACGTGGAGAGCACGCCCGGCAAAGGCAGCGCCTTTACGTTCAGCCTCCACCGCGACAAGACACAGCTGAAAGGCGAATACATCACCGAGATACCCGTTTCGCCCCTTGCCTACGACGCCTCCTGCCTCGATGATTCCGGACAGAAGGAGTTGCTCGCGCAAGAATATCCTTACACCGTCCTGGTTGTCGAAGACGATGACGAGGTCCGCACGTTCCTCTGCCGGGAACTGTCCGCCAACTTCCGGGCTCTGACAGCCGCGAACGGGAAAGAGGCGCTGGACCTGCTGAACACGGAAGAAATATCCCTTGTCCTGAGCGACGTCATGATGCCCGAAATGAACGGCTTCGAACTTTGCAAGGCTGTCAAGACAAACCTCGCCACCAGCCATATCCCGCTAATCCTCCTCACGGCGCTGACCGACGAACGCCAGCGCATGTACGGCATCTCCGGCGGTGCGGACGGCTATATACAGAAGCCGTTCCGGGTGGACTTCGTCAAGCTCCGCATCATCCGGCTTCTCGAAGAGCGCAAGAAGCTTCGTGAAACCTTGTTGCAAAAACTGCAAAGCCGTAACCTGCTGATAAGCGAACCGGATAAGGTCGAGAACATGGACGACTTCTTCCTGCGTAAGTTCCTGACCCAGGTCGAGCAGGTTTACGCCGACCCGGACTATAATATCGAACGGCTGAGTGATACGCTCGGCCTCTCCCGCGGACATCTTCACAGGAAGATAAAAGACCTGACGGGTACGAGCCCCGTCGACTTCCTCCGCAACTACCGCCTGAAGAAGGCGGCCGCCCTGCTGAAACAGAAGCAATATAACGTAAGCGAAGTCGCCTACCAGACCGGCTTTTCCTCCTCCGCCTATTTCGCCAAATGCTTCAAGGCGGCCTACAACGTCACGCCTACCGAATACCAGGGATGCTGATTTTTGCCGGATGTGACATTTGTTATACATCCTGTTTCATTTGTTATCGTCCGTCTTGCCGGAATCGTTTACTTTTGCTTCCGTAAAACACATTGCCACAAATCAATATCATGAAAGCATCGATTTCAAGCATCAGTAAAAGCCTCGTCATGAGTGCAGCCGTTTCGTTCGGTCTGGTCTCCTGCCAGCCGTCCGGTAAGAGCGAGTTTAAACTGGAACAGCAGGGCGATACCCTGACGCTTGTCCACATTACGAATCCGACCAAATACCTGTTGCTTCCGGTAGAGGAGAAGACCTCGGAAGGACAAGTCTGTCTCGTGACCGGCGATCCTGCCGATACAGATATGGATGTACGCCTGGCGAAGCGGAGCGTCGACTATTTCGTACCGTTCGAATTGCCTGCGGGCGTAAAGGAAGCGGTTGTCCGCATCCGCAAGACACCGAAGGATGCCGTTTGCTGGAGCCAGCTTCGGTTGTCCGATACGTTCGACACGGCAAATCGCGACAAGTTCCGCCCCCTCTATCATCATACACCGCTCTACGGCTGGATGAACGACGCCAACGGACTGGTGTATAAGGACGGCGAATATCATCTTTACTTCCAATACAATCCCTACGGTTCCGTATGGGGTAATATGCACTGGGGACATTCCGTCAGCCGCGACCTCGTTCATTGGGAACATCTTCCGGTTGCCCTGGCGCGCGACACGATGGGGCATATCTTCTCCGGCAGCTCGGTTGTAGACCTGGCGAATACGGCAGGATATGGCGACGGCACGATCGTCTCTTTCTACACCTCCGCCAGCGACCGCAACGGACAGATCGAATGTATGGCGTATAGCAAAGACAACGGCCGCACGTTCACCAAGTATGAAAAGAACCCGGTCTTGACCCCGTCCGACGGGCTGAAGGATTTCCGTGACCCGAAAGTCTTCTGGTACGAACCCCAGCAGAAGTGGGTGATGATCGTATCTGCCGATAAGGAGATGCGTTTCTTCTCCTCTAAAGACCTGAAGGATTGGACCTACATGAGCGCTTTTGGCAACGGTTACGGCATGCAGCCGAGCCAGTTCGAATGTCCGGATATGGTACAGCTTGCGGTCGATGGCGACGGGAATCATAAGAAGTGGGCGCTGATCGTCAATATCAATCCCGGTTGCCTGTTCGGCGGTTCCGCCACACAATATTTTATAGGAGACTTCGACGGCACGAACTTCACTTGCGACACGAAGCCCGAAGTCGTCAAATGGATGGACTGGGGCAAAGACCACTACGCAACGGTTTGTTTCTCGAACACTGGCGAACGTGTGATTGCCGTGCCCTGGATGAGCAACTGGCAGTATGCCAATATCATCCCGACCCAGCAATACCGCAGCGCCAACGCCCTGCCCCGCGAACTGACGATGTATTCCGAAGGAAAAGACATCTATATGGCCGTCAACCCGGTAAAAGAACTGGAGGCTTTGCGGAAAGAAACGAAAGAAATACCCGCCTTCACGGTCGATAACGGAAAGGAATTTACTATCGAAACCCTGTTTGACGGAGGCGACGGCGCTTTCGAGATGAACATAGACCTGACGACCAATGCCGACTGTTCCGGCTTCAAACTGATGAACAGCAAAGGCGAATATGTCGACATCTATTTAGACATGAAGGACGGCAAGCTAGTGATGGACCGCGTACACAGCGGAATTGTCGACTTCGGCAAGAATGCCAACCCGCACGAGAAGGAAGCGCACGACAACCGTGTGAAGAACTCCATCAACTATGTGGACGACTTCGCCCTCGCAACCTGGGGGCCGCTTTCCAAAGACAAGCAACATCGGTTGCAGCTGTTTGTCGATAAATGCTCCATCGAAATCTTCCTGGACGGCGGAAAGGTGGCCATGACAAACCTCGTATTCCCGAATGAACCATACAACAGCCTGTCTTTCTACAGCCGGAACGGTTCGACAAAGGTAAGCGTCTGTAAATTATATGCATTAAGCCTGTGAGAGAAGGGGACGGTATGTTGCTGAAAGTTTCACCTAATGAAACTGCGAGTTTCACCCATGGAACTTCAAGTTTCATCAGCATGAAACTCCTGGTTTCACCAATGAAACTTTCAGGTGGTGCCTGTTGTTTCTGAGAAATATCTATATTGTTTTATTCAAAAGTCACTATATCATGAAAAAAAAGAAACCAGTAGTTGTAGGCATCGGGGAACTCCTGTGGGATGTTTTGCCCACCGGGAAACGCGCCGGAGGTGCTCCAATCAATTTTGTATATCATGCCACCCGGTTGGGAGCGGAAGGATATGCGATCAGTGCAGTCGGAAACGACGTGTTCGGGGCGGAAATAGTCCAGGAACTGGACAGGAACGGCATCTGCCATTCGTTGGGAACGGTCGAATATCCTACCGGAAACGTAATGGTGGAGCTGAAAGATGGCATTCCCACCTACACGATCATCGAAGGTGTCGCCTGGGATCACATCCCTTTGACACAGGAGGCGATAGAGCTGGTGAAGAAAGCGGATGCGGTTTGTTATGGGACGTTGGCTTTGCGTGCGCAAGGTTCGAGGGAGACGATTCTTTCCCTTCTGTCGTATGCCCGCGAAGATGCGTTGCGCTTTTTCGACATCAACATCCGCCAGTCCTATTATTCAAAGGAACTGATCGAGACGTTGCTGCACAAGGCCAATGTGTTTAAGGTAAACGATGAGGAACTGGTCTTGCTGCGCGGAATGTGCGACCTGGATGGTTCGGATGAGGAAGTCTGTCGCCAGATGCTCCGGAAATATAACCTGAAATATGTAATCCTGACTGCCGGATCGGCATTCAGTTCGATCTATTCGCCCGACGAACAGTCGACTATCCTTACACCTAAAGTAGAAGTCGCCGATACGGTCGGAGCGGGCGACTCCTTCTCCGGTGCATTCGTTTATTCCATATTAACTGGCAAATCCTTGCGTGAAGCCCATCAGATCGCTGTCGAGACGGCGGCTTTCGTCTGTACGAAAGAGGGTGCATGGCCAGCCTATCCAAATAAGAACTGACATGAAAGAGAAGAGTTTATATCTGAAGTTAATCCCGGTGATGCTTGTGTTCTTCACGATGGGATTTGTGGATTTGGTGGGGATCGCTTCCAACTACGTGAAGCTGGATTTGGGGCTGACCGATTCGGAGGCCAATATCTTTCCTTCCTTGGTGTTCTTCTGGTTCCTGATTTTCTCTGTTCCGACAGGGATGTTGATGAATAAGATCGGGCGTAAGAAGACGGTTATGTTGAGTCTGATCGTCACTTTTGTGTCGTTGTTGATCCCTTGTTTCGGCGATGGCTATGTGGTGATGCTGGCATCCTTCTCCCTGTTGGGGATCGGGAATGCGTTGATGCAGACTTCCCTGAATCCGCTTTTGTCGAATATTATCACCGGGGATAAGTTAGCGAGCAGCCTGACCTTCGGGCAGTTTGTCAAGGCGATCGCCTCTTTCCTGGCTCCCTATATTGCGATGTGGGGGGCGACGCAGGCTATTCCTTCATTAGGAATGGGATGGCGTGTGCTTTTCCCGGTCTATATGGTGGTTGCCGTGATTGCGATTTTCTTGCTGGGGGCGACGCATATTAAGGAGGAGGCGCCGGAAGGAAAGCCGTCTACCTTTGCCGAATGTATTGCTTTGCTGGGTAATCCGTTCATCTTGCTGATGTTTATCGGTATCATGTGCCATGTCGGGATCGACGTCGGTACGAATACGACGGCACCGAAGATTCTGATGGAGCGGTTGGGAATGGATATACATGCGGCGTCGTTTGCCACCAGCCTGTACTTTATCTTCCGTACGATCGGTTGCCTGACCGGTTCGCTGATCCTGGCGCACTGGTCGCCTAAGAAGTTCTTTGTTGTCAGTGTCGTGCTGATGGTTGCGTCGATGGCGGGGTTCCTGTTGTTCGATACCAAAGTCCTGTTGTACGTCAGCATTGCTCTGGTCGGCTACGGCAACTCGAATGTGTTCTCCATCCTGTTCTCGCAGGCGTTGCTTTCGATGCCGCAGCGGCAGAACGAAGTCTCCGGCCTGATGATCATGGGCTTGTTCGGCGGAACGATCTTTCCGTTGCTGATGGGTGTTGCCTCCGATGCGCTCCATTCGCAGACGGGCGCCCTGCTGGTTCTGGCCGTAGGAGTGCTTTATCTGCTTCTTCTGTTTCCGAAGTTGAGACGGTATTAGTGTCCGTTAAATGCTGATTTATTGGTGTGTTTATATCGCCCGGTGGTAACTCCTTCCCCTCTCGAGAGGGGGCAGGGGGTGTGTGAATTTTCTTTGATAGACAGAAAGATAACACACC
>OGZX01000882.1_pt1 | contig 33751 bp, 27 predicted proteins | sample 1576881 | NCBI WGS metagenome assembly OGZX01 (sample SAMEA3541542, study PRJEB24748) | human gut metagenome | biome: human gut; feature: human-associated habitat; material: faeces | place: China | collected 2012 | reverse complement strand
AGCATATAGCTGAAGCCTTCCGCGCTTTCGGTTTATACAAATACATGATTATATGATTGAAAGACTTAAACAACACGTCCTCTCAGGCGGACTGCTCGATGAAGAACAGGCAAACGCCCTGGCGGCCTCTCCCGACAAGGAAGCCCTCTATGAGGCTGCACGCCAGATCACCCGGCATTTCATGGGTAACAAATTCGACACCTGTTCCATCATCAATGCGAAGAGCGGGAATTGCAGCGAAGACTGTAAATGGTGCGCCCAGTCCGGGCATTACAATACGAATGTAACGCTTTATCCCCTCCTGCCGGCAGAAGAATGCATCCGCCATGCCACCTACAACCACCGGCAGGGAATCGGACGGTTCGCCCTTGTCACCAGCGGTAAGAAAGTTTCCGAAAAGGATATGGTAAAGGTGACCGACACCATCCGGCAGATCAAGCAAACGACAGACATCAAATGCTGCGCCTCGATGGGCCTCCTCAGCCGCGAACAACTGCAAGCGCTGTACGACAGCGGGACGGAAAACTATCACTGCAACATAGAGACAGCCCCCTCCTACTTCCACGCCCTGTGCACAACACACACGATGGAGCAGAAACTCGAAACCATCCGCACCGCCCGCAAGATAGGCTTCCGCATCTGTAGCGGCGGCATCATCGGCATGGGCGAAACGATGGCACAACGCATCGAGATGGCCCTTTTCCTCCGAAAGGAAGGCATCCTCTCGATCCCCCTAAACCTGCTCCAACCCATTCCCGGCACACCGCTCGGCGACACGAAGCCGTTGACCGACGAAGAGATCCTGACCACCATCGCCCTCTTCCGCTTCATCAACCCGAAGGCTTACCTGCGCTTCTCCGGCGGACGGGCAAGATTGAGCGAGGAGACCCAGCGCAAGGCGCTCCGCATCGGCATCAACTCCGCCATCATCGGAGACCTCCTGACCACCATCGGCAGCCGGGTGGAAGAAGACAAACGCCTTTTTACCTCGGAAGGCTATTCATTAACCGAAAATACAGATTGGGAAAGATGACAACAGAAGCATTACTAAGTTTTGACCGCGAGCATGTCTGGCACCCCTATACTTCGACCATCGACCCGCTACCGGTCTATCCGGTCGAACGGGCGGAGGGCGTAACGATTACGCTGAAAGACGGCCGCAAACTGATTGACGGCATGTCCTCCTGGTGGGCAGCCGTACACGGATACAACCACCCGGTGCTGAACGCCGCCGCCCGTGAACAGATGGACAAGATGAGCCACATCATGTTCGGAGGTCTGACGCATGAGCCTGCCGTCGAGTTGGCAGCCAAGCTATTGCCGCTACTGCCCCCCTCGATGGAAAAGATATTCTTTGCCGACAGCGGTTCCGTTGCGGTCGAAGTCGCCATGAAGATGGCGATCCAATACTGGCAATCGAAATGCCGGAAGGGAACAAACCGGAAGCACGCCTTCGCCACAATCCGGAGCGGTTATCATGGCGACACCTGGCACGCCATGTCCGTCTGCGATCCGGTGACAGGCATGCACGGCATCTTTGCCGGCAGCCTCCCCGTCCAGTTCTTCATACCACAGCCTTCCGTCAGGTTTCATGACGAATGGGACGAGAAGGCGATGGACCCCTTGAAGGATTTGCTCGAGAAACATGCCGGAGAGATTGCAGCATTGATACTCGAACCTGTCGTGCAGGGAGCCGGAGGGATGTATTTCTACTCCCCTACTTTTCTGGTACGGGCGCGGGAGTTATGCGACCAATATAACGTCTTGCTTATATTCGACGAGATAGCGACGGGGTTCGGCCGCACCGGTCGGCTTTTTGCCTGGGAATGGGCAGGTGTCGAACCGGATATTATGTGTATCGGTAAGGCTTTGACAGGGGGTTACCTGACTCTTTCCGCCACCGTTACCAGTAGGGCGGTTGCCGATATGATCTGTAGTGGTGAAGCGGGATGTTTCATGCACGGCCCCACCTTTATGGGGAATCCGTTAGCATGCGCCATCGCCTCGGCATCCGTTTCCCTCCTGTTGGAAAGCGGCTGGCAGAAAAAGGTACGGGCGATAGAGGCACAACTGAAAGCAGAGCTCGCCCCAGCCGCCTCCTTCCCGGGTGTGAAAGAGGTACGGGTGTTGGGAGCTATCGGAGTTATTGAGATGAAAGAGCCGGTTGACATGGCCGCCCTTCAGGAGCGGTTCGTTGAAGAAGGCATCTGGGTTCGTCCGTTCGGAAGGCTGGTTTATCTTATGCCTCCGTTCGTCATAACAAAGGAAGAATTGTCGAAATTAACGAGCGGTCTGCTTCATATTTTAGATTAACGCAAATCACGAGCCGTGACTAACGCATATCACGAGCCGTGACTAACGCATATCACGAGCCGTGACTAACGCGACAAATCATAATAACAATGTAATGAAAGATTATAACACATTATTAGATAAACTGAAAGAGACAGGCAACCTGCGCAGCTTGCCGGAAGTCATCCATGAAGGGAAATGGATCAGGAAAGAGGGACGAAAGATGCTGAATCTTTCCTCCAACGACTATCTCGGCCTGGCATCCCGCAAGGAGCTGCGTGAAGATTTCCTGGGGCAGATGCGGGAGAACGACCTGCCTCTATCTTCCTCGTCCTCCCGGTTACTGACTGGCAATTTCAAGGTCTATACAGAGTTCGAGCAACTCCTGGCCGACCGGTTCGAGCGAGAGGCGGCTTTACTGTTCAACAGCGGCTACCATGCCAACACAGGCATACTTCCCGCCCTGGCAGACAAACATACGCTGATACTGGCCGACAAACTTGTACATGCCAGTATCATAGACGGACTTCTGTTGAGCGGCGCCCCCTATCAGCGATACCGCCACAATGACTGCGAACATCTGGCACGCCTGCTTGCAAAATATGCACATGAATACGAGCAGGTTATCATCGTAACGGAAAGTATCTTCAGCATGGACGGGGATGTCGCCGACCTCCGCCAACTTGTTTCCCTGAAGCGACAGCACCCGAACGTCTGGCTCTATGTCGACGAGGCACACGCGATCGGAGTAAGAGGGAAAAACGGTTTAGGTATTGCAGAAGAACAGGATTGCATCGGGGATATAGACCTGTTGGTCGGTACTTTCGGAAAGGCATTGGCCTCTATGGGGGCCTACCTGCTGTGCAGCCGGACGATCCGGGAATACCTGATCAATACCATGCGTCCGCTCATCTTCAGCACCGCTCTCCCACCCGCACAGATCGCCTGGACCCGATACCTCTTCGAGAAGCTGCCGGAACTTACGGAAGAGCGGCGGATGCTCACGGAGATAAGCCGGATGTTATCGGAAGCATTGAAAGGTAAAGGAGGAGAAATCTCGTCCAGCCATATCATACCTTTTATCATCGGGGAAAATGAAGATTGCGTGGAGACGAGCCTGAGGTTGCAACGAGAAGGATTCTATTGCCTGCCCGTCCGTCCACCGACAGTTCCGAAAGGGACGGCACGGATACGTTTCTCACTGACGGCAAATGTCTCGGTGAGTGAAATAAAAGAACTGATTAACAGCTTGAACAAATGAAGATAGATAAACAAATCGACAGAGGGCAAGAAAAGCTGCTCCTGTTCTTTTCCGGCTGGTCCGCCTCTCCGGAACTGTTCCGCACTTTGGAGCTTGAACCGGATACGGATCTTTGGGTCTGCTATGACTACCGCGACCTCCGGTTCGATGAAGACCTTTCGGCCTACAAGGAAATCCGCCTGGTAGCATGGTCATTGGGCGTGTGGGTAGCCTCGGCCCTGTTCCGGGGGAAGGGCACAGCTTTCACGGAAACGATTGCCATCAATGGGACGGATGTCCCTGTTCATGACAGCTCAGGGATTCCTACTGCCGTATTCGAAGGGACGCTTGCCAATGTGACGGAGGGAGGGATGCACCGTTTCAACCGGCGGATGTGCGGCGGACGGGAGGTACTGCAAGCCTACGAACAAGTGGCTGCCCGCCCGCTCGACGAGGTGCGCGAAGAACTGCAACAGCTTTATTCGCGTATAAAAGAAGAGGCGGCGAAGCCTGTTGCCGATCGCTTTTGGAGCCGGGCCATCATCGCTTCCGAAGATCGCATCTTCCCTGCCGGGAACCTGCGTAATTACTGGCAAGGCCGCTGTCCAGTAATGGAATTGGAAGCTCCTCACTATCTTTTTCACAAATGGAAACTATGGAACGAAATATGGACACGATAGACAGGGGACGTATACAGCACCGCTTCACCCGTGCCCTGTCCAGCTACGACAGCCAGGCGGACGCACAACACCGGATCAGCCGGAAACTGGCTTCTCTCCTTCCCCGGCAGACAGACGGGCATTACGGGCGTATCCTGGAAATCGGTTGCGGGACAGGTGGTTTCACCCGTTTTCTTGCCGGGAAACACAAGACTAAGGAATGGGTATTGAACGATCTTTGCGAAGGCTGCCGGGAGAGGGTAAACGAACTTTTTCCGGGTTGTCCGCCCACGTTTATCGGGGGAGATGCTGAAGCGATCTCCTTCCCCGGCAAGTTCGACCTGATTGCTTCCGCCTCCGCCTTCCAGTGGATGAGAGAACCGGAAAAGTTCCTCCGCAAGCTGGCGGGATCGCTGACGCCTCAAGGGACGCTCCTGTTCAGTTCCTTCGCTCCCGGTAATCTGCCGGAAATAAAAGAGCTGACCGGAAAAGGGCTTTCCTATCCTGCGACGGACGAGCTTACCGGATGGCTGTCTACCGGCTTCGATCTCCGCCACTTGGAGGAGGAGACAATCACCCTGACCTTCAACAGCCCGTTGGATGTGCTGAAACACCTGAAAGCTACAGGTGTAACGGCCACGGGAAACAGTCTGTGGACAAAAGGGATGCTGGCCTCCTTCTGCGATCGCTACCGGGAACAGTTTCCGGCTGCCAATAATCAAGTGACACTCACATACCGCCCTCTCTACGTACTGGCGGTTAAAAAATAAACATCATGAAAGGAAAAGTATTATTTATCACGGGTATCGATACCAACATCGGCAAGACCTTTGCCACCGGCGTGCTTGCACGTGCACTGGCCGGAAAAGGGAAGCGGATAATCACACAGAAAATGATCCAGACCGGCTGCACGGAGATTTCGGAGGACATCGAAATGCACCGCCACCTGCAAGGCATCCCCTTTACGGAAGAGGACAAGGAGGGACTGACCTGCCCCTATATCTTCACCTATCCTTGTTCTCCCCACATGGCGGCGGCAAAAGACGGACGGACAATCGACCTGTCGGTGATAACCGGAGCAACCCGCAAGCTACAGGAAAAGTATGAATATGTACTGTTAGAAGGTGCGGGGGGATTGATGGTTCCGAATGATTTCCATTCACTGACCATCGACTATGTAAAAGAGCAGGGATACCCTGTAGTCCTGGTCACCTCCGGCAAGTTGGGCAGCATCAACCACACGCTGCTAAGCCTGTATGCCTGCAAGCAATACAGCATACGGGTAGAAGCCGTCATCTACAACCTCTACCCTCCGACCGACGAACTGATTACGGCCAACACACTGGAATATCTCAACCAGTATCTGGAACGGGAGTTCCCCGGCACTCCGGTCATCCTCCTCCCGGAGGAGTCGGATGCGGGAACGGAGATGGAGATCGACTGCTTGCTGTAAGGAGCAGGATCTGGAATCGGGAAGGTCCGGACTATTTCTTTTGGGGAGTAGTTGTCGGGCCTTCGACGTATAAATGGCCGTTGTCGTCTATCCCCATTTTGTCGATAAAGACAACACGTTCGTCACCGGTTTCCTGTGTCCGTCCGTGATAGACGCAATACATCTGTTTGCCGTCTTTAGACCAGGTCACGCTGTTATGTCCGGTACCGGTGACGATACCTCCCTGCTCTACATTCTTTTGCAGGACAGGATTGTCGTTCGACTTCGTGAAGGGGCCGAGCGGGTTCTTGGAGGTGGCGTAACCGACAGCATAGTTCTTACCGCCGAAATAGTTGGCCGAATACATCATATAGTATGTGTCTCCCTTCTTGAGGGTATAGGGGCCTTCGGTCCAGCGGCGGTTGACCTCTCCGGTCGTGACGGAACGGCTTTCCCATTCAGCCTGTACGTCGTCGAGCTTTACCGGGGGACGCAAGATAAGGACAGGCTCACCGATGACATCCGTCAGGTCGGGTTTCACCTCTATACCATAAATCCAGCTTTCCTCTATCTCACTGAACTTGCCTTCTTTCCGGGCCTGCTCAGCGATCTCACTCTCTACCGGATGTTTGTAACAGCAGCGGGAGAAATACATATAGGTGCGTCCGTTACCGTCGTCAACAAGGTTTCCGTCGATAACCGGATAACCCGGGTCGAACAGCGGTTTGTCGGAGAGTTCCTTGAAAGGGCCGGTCGGTTTGTCGGCAACAGCCACACCGATACGGAAGTTTTCGAGTTCGTTGGTGGGGTTCTCCTTCCAATCGGCACTGTAGAGCATGTAGAATTTTCCTCCTCGCTCATAGACTTCGGGAGCCCAGAAGTTAGCAACACCCCATGAACCGGGAACATTCCCCCGGAAAACCTGCCCTTCCGCCTTCCAGTTGACCATATCGGGCGAAGAATAGACGCAAAAGCCGTCAACGGCCCCACCGCCTGTTCCATACATATAATAAATACCATCCGATGCCAGCAAGACATAAGGATCACCAAACTGTACCGGAAGGGGGTTCGAGTAGACAATAATCTCATCCTGCTGCCCCTTTTGGGTCTTGTTCACACAGGAAGAAAATGTGAATGCTGCTGAAAGCAGTAGTACTAATTGTTTTATTCGTCTCATAGAATGTCTGTATAATTAAAAACACAAAGTAAATGACGACAAATATACGAAACTGAAATCAATTGTGAAAATACCTGCACCTGCTATATATATTTAACTTGCGACTTTGAAAATATTTCCTTTCCTTTGACAACTTATTGAAGCAAGTAAAACTATGGTTAGAAATATATTGATAGCAGTTTGTGCATTCCTTTTTGTCGCATGTAGTAAAGATACAGAATCCAAGTTATTCGGAAAATGGCAGTTGCAACAGGTAGAAGCGAACGGAATTATTCAGGAAGCCGACACGGTTTATTTCAATTTCGAGCATTCGCTCTTCATGTACCAGGTTTACCTTCCGGAGACTGAATCCTTCCGTCACAGCTATGGTTTCAATACACCGGAAGGAGACAAAACCCTCTTGCTGGAACTGACAAACAATCCTGGCGCCGTCGACAAATTCCTGCCTTACACCGATTGGGATTCAGCCAAACGGATTTACACAATCGATAAATTAACGAACAAACAATTAATACTTAGCAGCGAAGGGAAAAGCTATACTTTCCGGAGGTTCTGACAGCAGCCTGTCCACTTAGCTCCCTACCAAAAAGAGACTGAAATAAAAAAAGCCATCCTTTTCAGGATAGCCTTATGGGGTGAAAGATGGGGCTCGAACCCACGACCCTCGGAACCACAATCCGATGCTCTAACCAACTGAGCTACTCTCACCATGTTTATCTTAGAAACCTCGTTTCCTTTAAGACGGTGCAAAGATAGATATTTTATTTTAAGCTCCAAACATTCCGGAAACTTTTTTGATCAAAAAAGATATTCCTCAACCTCTTTATTATATTCTTTTAGAAGCGAACGGGTATTCTTTATGTACTTAATTAATGCAGAATCCACTGAAAAAGAGCCATTTTGTTTTTTCTCCGACCAGGATACCGCCGGAATGACCCGGATGTCCTCTTTTCCCCGTTCATTCTCATACCGGGAACAATAAACCAAAGAATATTGTGCGGAGGCGATGTACCGGCGCAATCCTTTCCTGCACAAGACGACTTTCAACATTGCACCTCCATCCGTATTTTCCCGACTCATGTTCGAGATAAAATTGCCTAATGAATAGACGACCAGGCGGTCAGGTACACCGTCCTGCCCTCTCCGAAGTTCCATGGGCTGGACGACATGCGGATGACAGCCGATAACCAAATCCACTCCTTGCTCCATCAACCAGTCTGCCAACCGACGTTGTTCCCGGGAAGGTATCTGCTCATATTCCAGGCCCCAATGCATATTGGCAATGATAAAGTCCGGATTGAAGAGCTTAGCTTCGGCGATATCCGCCTCCATCACCTCTTTATCGATATAGTTGACAATACGGGGCGTATCGACCGTCAGGCCGTTGGTATCATATGTATAATTAAGCATGATGATACGGAAATCCTTTTTGCGAAGCAGCATCGGGTATGTGCAGTGCCGGTGGTCGATATTCAGAAAAGTTCCGGTATGGCGTATTTCGAGGGAGTCCAGCATCCGGATGGTACGCACAAGTCCCCGCGTCCGCCTGTCAAGACAATGATTATTTGCCAGCAGGAAGAAATCGAAACCCGCCTTCTGTAAAGCCAGGGCGAAATCTTCCGGAGCGCTGAAAGCAGGATAGCCGCTATAGGGCTTTCCACCCAATGGGACCTCGAAGTTCACAACGGCAATATCCGCAGCCTGTACCTCTTTCTCTATGTTCGAAAAATAACCGCCCAGATCGAAAGAATCTCCTCTCCGGGTATTATCGAGCTGCGTCTGGTGCATCATGGCATCCCCTGCAAACAAGATGGTGAGTGAATCCTGAGCGGAGAGCGGCAGGCAACTAAAAAGGAATAAATAAACGACAAAGGAACAAATCTTATTCATCATAAGGCTTGTTCCTTTGCGATCCCGCGTCAAGCGCGGGAACAAGGTATGTTGAGACACCCCCACTATATTATTTATAAATAGCTTTCTTCCCAGCCAAAAGGGTATTGCGCATCAAAGAGATGATTGTCATCGGACCGACACCTCCCGGAACCGGCGTGATAAAAGAAGCCTTGGGAGCGACTTCGTCAAACTTGACATCACCCGTCAGCTTGAAGCCGCTTTTACGGGTTGCATCCGGTACACGGGTCGTTCCGACATCAACAATCACAACGCCGTCTTTCAGCATATCGCCTTTCAGAAATTCAGGCACGCCCAAAGCTACGATAATAATATCGGCACTCTGGCACATCTCCTTCAGGTTTTCCGAACGGCTGTGGCAGACAGTAACCGTGCAGTCGCCCGGATAAGCCTTCTGCATCATCAGGGTTGCCATCGGCTTGCCCACGATATTGCTACGCCCTAAGACTACGCAATGTTTGCCGCGTGTCGGGATTTCATAACGGCGCAACAGTTCCAGAATACCGGCCGGAGTAGCCGACACGAAACAAGGAAGACCAATAGACATGCGTCCTACATTGATCGGATGGAAACCGTCCACATCTTTGCGGTAGTCGATCGCTTCGATGATCTTCTGTTCAGAGATATGTTTCGGCAAAGGAAGCTGCACGATAAATCCGTCCACATCGGGGTCGTTATTCAATTCGTCCACTTTGCGCAGAAGTTCTTCCTCGGTCACATCGCTTTCGTATCGGATCAGTGTCGACTTGAAACCGATCTCATTGCAGGTTTTCACCTTGCTGGCGACATACGTCTCGCTGCCGCCGTCATGACCGACCAAAATAGCCGCCAAATGCGGGATCTTACCGCCGGCAGCCTTGATCTGGGCTACTTCTTCAGCCATCTCCTGCTTCATCTGGGCAGAAACAGCCTTTCCATCCAATAGTTTGTACTGTTGCTCTTCCATATTCTATTATCTTTTCGGATTTATCTTTTAAATGAAGGGAATTTCTTACTTCCCGGTTTGGCGGCAGTCAGCATACGCATCATCTTACGCGTTTCATCGAACTGCTTGATCAGCTTGTTCACTTCCTGGATAGTCGTACCGCTACCCTTGGCAATACGCTGGCGGCGTGAACCGTTCAGGATAGCCGGGTTGACACGTTCGTCCGGAGTCATGGAATAGATGATCGCTTCAATACTCTTGAAAGCATTATCGTCGATATCCACATCTTTCAAGGCTTTGCCCACACCCGGAATCATGGATGCCAGTTCCTTCAGGTTACCCATCTTCTTGATCTGCTGGATCTGTGCGATGAAGTCATTAAAGTCGAACTGGTTCTTGGCGATCTTCTTCTGCAGGCGTTTGGCTTCTTCTTCGTCATATTGTTCCTGGGCACGTTCCACCAACGAAACGATATCACCCATGCCGAGGATACGGTCTGCCATACGTTCGGGATGGAAAATATCCAGCGCATCCATCTTTTCACCGGTTCCGACAAACTTGATCGGTTTGTCGACCACCGTACGGATAGAGAGGGCGGCACCACCGCGTGTATCACCATCGAGCTTGGTCAGGACAACGCCGTCGAAATCCAGGCGTTCGTTAAATTCCTTCGCCGTGTTGACAGCATCCTGTCCGGTCATGGAGTCAACTACGAACAAGGTCTCATCCGGCTGGATAGCACTCTTGATAGCAGCGATCTCTTTCATCATCTGCTCGTCAATAGCCAGACGGCCGGCGGTATCGACAATCACCACATCGTTTCCTTTTGCACGTGCTTCGCGAATTGCGTTCATGGCGATCTCCACCGGATTCTTATTCTCCAGTTCCATGTAAACAGGCACGCCGACCTGTTCGCCGACCACGCGCAACTGTTCGATAGCGGCCGGACGATACACGTCGCAGGCAGCCAACAGCGGCTTCTTATTTTTCTTTGTCTTCAGCAAGTTAGCCAGCTTACCCGTAAAGGTTGTCTTACCGGACCCTTGCAGACCGGACATCAGGATGATTGACGGATTACCCGTCAGTTCCAGTTCGGTTGCCGTCCCTCCCATCAGTTCGGCCAGCTCGTCGTGCACGATCTTAACCATCAACTGGCTGGGCTTAACGGATGTAAGCACGTTCTGTCCCAATGCCTTCACCTTCACCGTGTCGGTAAAGCTCTTGGCTACTTTATAGTTTACGTCGGCGTCGAGTAATGCCTTACGTACATCTTTCAATGTTTCTGCCACATTGATTTCCGTAATCTTACCTTCACCCTTCAACAGTTTAAACGATCTGTCTAACCTTTCGCTTAAGTTCTCAAACATAATTCGTACGTATATTTATTTTTATCTTTTTATTCTTTGAATGAGGGGCAAAGGTAAGAAAAACTGATGAATAAAGCAGGGCTAATAAACATAAAACTTAGAGACTGCATTTTCACAGACGCCGACATAAAGTCCGGACTTTATCCCGATCCTGTTCATTCCCGTATTCAAAGTACCGGAATAGATTAGCATTCCCGCCAGATCATAGACCCGGAAAAGGGCTGGTCTGTCGCTTTCCACACAAACTTTCCCTTTCATTCCATAACAGGTCAATAGGGCGGATTTCATCGGCACAGGAAGCGTAGAAGTGGCGGCATCCGAATAGACTTTTATATCATCGAGCAGCAGCAGGCCGGCTTCCATCTCGCCTTCGAAGGCGATTTGAAAGTCCTCCTCGGTAACAAACAAGATTTCTTTGTATTGTTTCCACCCCTCATTCCGTTCAGAAAACGATGCTATAGGCAACCAATCCTTTTGTGCGCCCCCCCTGTATAAAACATTCAAAGTCCCGGATACTGAAAAATTCGCCTCATTATGGAACATGAAAGAAAGTGTTGTTTTTCCTGCTTCATTCCTGATCATCGGTGATATCGCACGCGCGATCGATAGAGGGCCAAGCAATCCTTTTTTCCCATTCATTTTCAGATACCGTTTCCCGTCCGCAGCTTCCAAAGCCGATCCGTAAACCTCCGATCCACTTATTTCCCATTGTATTTTTCCTTCCAATTGCTCGAAGGACCAGCCCGTATCATCCTCTTCGAAACTCTCTGCAAAAGGTAACTTCTGTATACCCGGTGTTCCCTCCTCTCCAGTCGTCACATCAAACCGGATAGTACCGTCATCTTCCTCGCGAATGTTTTTCAAGCCAACAAAAGCGGGCCTTCCCTCCGAAGAGATTGCCGCTGGAATCGTATTGGATGTAAACTCTTGAATAGCATTCTTTCCAGGGAACGGACATTCCGGACCATTCACATTACCATAGGATACTGGATTTTTGCCGGGTACGGAGTATGCCGTCCCCGCACAAACCGGATAACAGGTTTGCGGATAAGTCGTATTGATCATATTTCCAACCGACCGTTCCTCGATCTGCGGCAAGATGTGGTAAATCACCAACCCGCTTCCAGGCAAAGCAGCATCGAAACCTATCTGTCGGCGATTTTCCAATAAGAAATAATCGCCTTCCGTACCTGTGTCGATACGATAGACCTTGTCATGCTCCAAAGAAGCAGGCAATACCATCCCGTCTCCTCCGGCAAGTATCTCACAACCGGTCCAGCCGAACATAGTCTTCACATAGGGATTGAAATGGGCAGGAGAAACACCTTCGTTATTCCAGTTTCCGGAAGCCATCAAATCCCACTGCCCCGTTCCGGCGTATTCCCCATTCACTTCATAATCCGTATCATAGAAATCCATCGCCCCGAAGGAGTGTCCTATCTCATGGCAATGGACACCGATCCGTGACAAACCGCTTCCCCTGTTTCCTCGCAACTCCGGAGCGCAGGAATATCCCATAATCTTCACACCTCCGATCTCCAGCGGTTCATTAAAAGTCGCTTCGTGTGACCATATCGCCTCAGCCGGTCCTCCGGCTTCCTCTCCATATCCGGCAAAAATAAGATGAATGTTGTTCAAGTATCCGTCTTGTCCGGCATAATCGGCAAGGTTGACTTTCCCCGACAAAAAATCAAGAGCTTCCAAAAACAGTTCTTCCGGATGCCCGTCCTGCCCGTTCTTTTCATTTCCACCGTAATAGGCCATCTTTTTGGAAGCTGTAAAAGGGCCTTGCAGATCACACTCTAAATCAAGCATACCGTAGGAGCTTTCCCTGAAAAAGTCCTTCACACTCCCCGCTGCACCGTCTTCCCGAAAGCCGGTCCGATTGAACAATGCATCGATACTTTCACGCGAACTGGCCATTTCCCGATCCGGAAACTGTACCAAAACGACCAGTGTTTTCCATTTACCCACGAGAGGGGCAGCGGATTTCTTCCTCCCCTTTCCCATAGACTTTTCCGACCGCAGGACATCCGGCCGTATCGCCAAGCCTTTCGGAGTCTTCCGGAGAAGCACCGAAAGCTCTTTTGGACGCACTGCCGATAATTTCCAATCCGATACACCGACAATCCCCTTACTATCCTCGACAGCAAAACACCAATCCCCTTCACTATCCCGCAAGAGCGTATAACCATCTTCGGTAACAGCCCATTTATGATATTCGTCCCCTTTCAGTTTCAGGTTCGCAAACGTTCCATCCGGACAACAATGACGGATCCATCCCGGATACGCGGAGACGGCATACACGGCCATTCCCATCCACCAAAAAAAGAAAAGTCCCCAAAAAGACAACCCTCTTCTCAAATTCCATGCATTATCATGATTCGTAACATTCATTGTTGCAATTGTTATTATCTCAAAAAAAAACGAGGAGAAGCCACATACCGCCCCTCCTCGCCCTTAAATAATCAATTCTTGGAATCTTATATTTTATTATAGATTCGAACTGAACCACCACTCGATAACATCAACGTGTTGCCTGTTCTTGTCGCATCAAAATTAAGTACCTTACTCGAATCTATGAAATAGAGCTTCAAAGGCATCACTCCAGCTTGATTGACTGGACTCAATGTATACGTAAAATTAGATATCCCAGACCGTGTCTCTTCCGTTCCCTTGCCGTCCTTTCCGAATGTTATGATGTTCGGGTTGTCAGTCGTGCTTCCTTCCAAAGACCAAGTTCCCACAATAGAAGTGGATCCTACCGGTCCCTCCTCTTCATCGTCATCCCCGCAAGAAGTAAAAACCAACGACATTGTCATTGCCATGACGATCATCAATAAATAAGTAAACTTTGTTTTCATACGCTGTTTGTTTTTAATTAGTAATATGTTTATTTCCTTTAATTCTGTGGGGACAAAGATAAATTCCTCTTACGACCGGAGAAAACCGTGAAACCGGCAGAAAGGATATAAAACAACCGTTACGGCAGTTATCCGGTAAAAAAAGAATACTATCTGGATATTTGCACCTTCTTTCCGATGCCTGCCACATGGAAGATATAGATTCCGGGGTGGCTGACGGAGAGGGAGATCGTACCGCCGTCTGAAACACCGCCCGAGAGCAAAGTCCCCGACAGATCGTAAAGTCCGTACGGCTGTCCGGCAGGGACGCCTTCCACATGGATATCCCGGCCGCTGGTGCGCAGTTGCAGGCTTTTGCGGTTGATCTGCTCGTTGGCGGTATGGTCGATTTTACGCATCAGGATCTGGTAGCCATGCAGATAAAATTCACAATCGTCCGTAAAACAGACCAGTTTGTCCAAGTCGGATTCAGTCGGCATATAGCCATCCGTACCCTGTGCGATCAGGACAGACGAAGTTGCGTCGGCAATCATTTTCTCATCGACCAGGATATTCAAGGAAGACCGGAGCGGGTCGACCAGATTGATCAAACCATTTGTTCCATTCCCCCGTCCCAGATAGATACCATTTTTCACGGCCACTTTTCCCGAAAATTTGAACGGAGAGAAGGAACTGATCTGCCCCTCGATCGAACCGTCTTTCACAAAAAGCGAACCGGTATTGGAAATATGGCCGGTTATCTTTCCTTCGCTTACGACAGAACTCAGCTTATCGATCAGAATCGTACGGAGATAATCGGATATAGAGACAATCTCCGTAGCCAAACCGATTTTCAGATATCCTCCGTTTTTCACGTCCAACAGGGTAGAAGCGTTTGTCCATTCTCCTCTGATAACGATATCATTCAGTGTCAGACCACCTTTATTTATGATAATGCCGGCATCGCTGTTTTGCGAAATCAAGGTTCCGCCCCCGCCCAAATCAATGTATTTATCGTTCACACCGACAGGTTTTGTCAGTGGGATTTCCTGTTCGACAACGACTTCAGAAGGTGATTCTTCCGTACCGGCAGGCAGTTCGTCTATTTTCTCGGAGAGATCGTCTTCTGTTTCGATGGGAGGAGCAGCATCAGGATCTACCAATACTATATTATTGTCATCAAGAGCTAAACCATATTCACCCTTAGATGAATAAAAATTAAATTTCGCGAGATCTGATCTTGTCAATTTATAGCCGTCAACACCAGAGGCAATGACCGTCCCTATTTTGCCTGATTTATTAACAAGGATATCGTTCTGTAGAGCAGACACGACCAATATACGACAACTTTCATTATCGGACAAATACGTATTGATCAGAGCTTCTCCACCAAATCGAATATCGTCATCCACATATATCGTTGAGAAACTACCTCCTGTCATTTCAAAAGACGCTCCTTTTTTTATCCAGATTTGACCACACGTACCAGTATTTCCATAAATTTCACCTCCTGCCATATTCAAAGAACCACCGGCATAAACAACTATACAAGAGGCTCCCACACTCCCATCAGTAATAAATTTTTCGATTCGTGTTCCTTCATGGATTGCCAAAGAAGCATTTTCTTCTATATTTATAAAAGTTGCTTTAATCGGATAATTGGCACCTGTAATTGTGATATTCTTCAGCGTCAATGAACTGCCAGGTCTAAGATTAAGGAAAGACCCATTATTAGAATTGTGGTACTGGATAAGTCGGCCATTTGTAAGCGTAATATTTTTCTTGTCATCAAAGAAAAGAGAAACCATCGTATAAGTTTTTCCTTGCAAATCGATAGTTGTGGCACCTGTCGACCCGTCGATCAGATCCTGTAAACTCTTTTCACCAGCTTTTGTTTGAGACTTTAATAAAGCAATGTCCATAAACAGAAATGCACATAAGAACAGGCACACGGAAAACATCCGATACTGCCGCGTTTTACCCTTGTATTCCATAATAGATATATTTAATGTTTATGGAGGCTAAAGTAAGACATCCGGCCGAATCACACTCCTCCCGTTCGGATAGTTCGGGGTTATCCGGTTATTTTCAACAGTTATCCGGTAAAACAAAAAGGCTATCCTGTAACAAAAGAAGGAAGGCCATAAACGACCTTCCTTCTCTCATATCATATCCAAATCATGGGACAATAAATTTAAATGACTCATTTGAATTTTTCTCCGAAATCCGAATGACATAAGTACCGGAAGATAGAGAATCCAGATTTATAAACAATTCATTTTGGAACGATTCCCTAAATGATTTATGCAGCTTGCCATTAATATCATATATTTCTATCAACACAGAAGATATGTCCGTTTTTACAAAAGACAATAAAGCGGCTTTTTTTGTTGATAAGAAAGCGAAATTCACAAAATGTGTTTTATCAACATTATTCATCGCCGGCATATCGATCGCTGTATCCATACCGTCTGCAAGTTCTATAGAAGCAAGATCTATAACTTTATAAGGGATCACAGCTTCAAAAGAAGAGATTGCACCGACCAGCCAACCGCTTCCTTCAGATACTCCGTACACACGGCCCTCTCTGATTTCTGCTGAGTTATTGGGTGTATCAGTCCAATCTGGCAGTTCATATCTGTCAGGGAACACAAGCTCTACCTTTCCATCAGCACGATATAACTCCATCAGCGGAGTACTAAACTCTCCTTTAAAGAGCAATAATGTATCCATTTCATTTCCCCCTTCAAACGAAGCATATTCATATAATGATTCGTCTATGATCCGTTTCACGTTGACTTTTGCAGCATCCGTAACCAGTTCTCCGGAAGTTGTACGCGCCAAAGCATAGACCGAGATCGTTCCTCCATAGTCCGGATCGACCGCTTCCTGAAACGACAATTCGTCTTTCAAGTAAGAGAAGCCGTCCATTGAGACAAGAACGACATGCGCTTCCACATCCGAAGAGACGTCACACCCGACATTCAAACGGCGCGAATCGTCCAATGCGCATTCATTTATCCGGATCCGGGAAGAACCGGACTTCATGGATCCGGATTTAGTCGGAGCATGGATAGGCAAATATTCATATATTTTTTTCACATCCGCGGTAGCCAATTCTTTTTCAGGTTTCAACACCAGTCCCTGTTTAGTAAACAACGGAGATTCCGGACTTTTTGCCAATAGCCCTTTCAGTAATTCATGAATCACCGGATTCTTAGGGGTATTCATATGAATGACCTCCATTGTATTATTTGACAGGACAGAGACATGATTGCCCGACAGACCGCCTGCCTGGCTGGAAGAAGAAACGACAAGATCACTCGGCCCGCCATAAATCAAATCCAATAAACCACCTAAAGACAAAGGGCTATCATCTCCTTTCCCGAACAGTTTCACAATAGCCTTTAAAGCCATCGGAATCAGATCTTGCGTTACTATTTCACCTATACTGCCATTGGCGGAATATTCGGTACAGACCGTATGGATCGGAATTCCTTTTAACTTTGCCATACCGGAAGGGGTATTCAAATGGGAGGTAAATGCCTCACTGTTCACTTGCAAATCCCGGATTGCCCCAAACTGTCCCTCAAACTTCCAATCGGCCAATTTGGCAAAGAGATAAGGTTCCATGTCTTTAATGATCAGGTTTGCACCTTGCGAGCCAAAGTGTGGCGTATTAAGCGTGATCAATTTATAAACCCCGTCACTTGACACATCCTGAATATATTCACGCGCCAACAATCCGCCCATACTGTGCCCTATGATATCCGCCTTCGAGGCGACATATCCCAATTCATAGCAGTTCTGGAACAATTTCATAAAGCAGTCTTGCACAACATAGGTATTCACCACAAACGGGCTTCTGTTCGTTGCCCTATAGTCGGCCCGATGTACTTGGAATCCAGAATAATTCGCGGGAGTATTGAGCAGATATTCTTTAAACTTGTAAAAGCAGGTATCACTATCGCCCAAGCCATGTATCAACAATACCGGAGGGCGGATGATCCGTACCGGCAATACGCCGGACGTCACGACATTTCCGTAGGTATCACAAAGATTCAGCTTCATCTTGACCGTGTATATCCTTCCCTCGATCGACGGATAGACTTTCGGTACCGTATAGAAGAATGATGCCGTAGACTCTCCCGTCTTCTTTAAATAGCTGACAGTCCCGCATACCGTTTCATCCGAACCATATTGCGAGGACAAAACGATCTGGTATTTGGCATACTTCTCGGCAATGCTTTTCACATCCACCCGAAGGCGCGTTTCGCCATCCGCCGAAGCACCGACAATATGCTTCGTCCTCGGATCTTTCAGATAGCCGAACCCCTCCCCGATGACCATGCACACCTGGTTGTCCCTTTTCAACGTCAATGTAGTCAGGTATCCGGGTTCATACACATTGGTGACGCTTCCCTTGAAGGTCCCATCCTGAAAGGAGAGCAGCGTGACGATAAAACCGTCACTGTCTCCGAACGTGTTCTCATCCACATACCACCAGCGGCGTTGGAACGAGTAATCGTCGCGATAATTACTGACGACATAGGTCCCATCTTCATTGAACCAGATCATGCTTTCCCCTTCCTGAAAGACGACCTCAAAGCTATCATATCCGTCATATCCGATTTCTGAAATACCGCGCCAGCTTCCAGTATAATTGAACTGCGTGCCGGAACGAGTCGGCTGAGACACATTTTCAGTTCGGGGAGCCACGTCGCCTGCCCCTTCCTTAAAAAACGAGACCTTCTTTCCTGATGCCGTCTGGGCGGCTACGGACAATGTCCCAAGGAAAATAAAAGCAAGCAGGCAAACAAGATATTTTCCTGACAAATACATTTTTTTCATGGCTTTTTTTCTTAATTGTTAAACATCTCTTCTGCGAAAATAAAGAGTCATTGATTAACACACAACTTACTTTTTCCAGAAAATGGACATAAGCGGATGGAAAGCATGATTATTCGAACAAAAATAAGAGATAGCCAATCTTTAACATAAAAAAGGATGCAACTTTCGCTACATCCTTTTTCATTCATCTTATCCAGCAGAGAGAGCTCTTACAACTCTCCCGGCCGCTCCTCGCCGCCGCTCGTATCGGGGTTCAGGTCGGGCGGGGTTTCGGGGCTGATGGTCGCTTTGCCGCCTACGCCGCGGCGGGAAAGGGTTTCGGAGAACTGGAGGATCTGGGCGTTGACGGCGTCGATCACGGCTCCGATCTCGGTGGCCTTGGCAGCATCATGTTCGATGGAATCGGCCACGAGGAAGAGGGCGTTGACGGCCTCGGCCAGCTGGCGGAAGGCGGCGTCGACCTGGGGGCGGACGGCTTTCAGCTTGTCGCTTGTTTCGCGTACCAGCTTCTGGTCTGTGCGATGTGAATAGACTACTTCGAAATCGTCGTTAGCCGTCTTCAGGGCGGCAACGGCTGCGGTCAGGCCCAATACCTCGACTGCCGGGGCATATTCGGACGATTGCAGTTTCTTGACCAGGTCGCTGACCATCGCCGTGTTTTCGGAAAACGGTTTGGAGGATGCACCACGATAGGGGTTCATCACAAAATCGAGCGTTTTTGCGGCCTCCGCCTCGGCAGGCACCAGGCTTAGAAGCCCGCTCTGCACCTTCAGTTCGACATAGCGCAGACGCTGGTCGCGGAAAGCGTCTTTTTCTTCGATCGTTTTCGTATCGGCATAGGCTGTGCTTTGCAGATACAATTCGTCTTCCTTCGTGAACAGTTTGTCGTAATTGTCGCGGAAGCCGCTGATTTTAAACTTCACTGCAAAAGCGGCGGTGATAATCGCCAAAAGACGTTCCTGCAGGCCGTAATGTTCGGCGTTGCGGGCTTTTCCCAAATATGGGATTTCTGAAATTTTCTTCATGAAAATCAATTTACAGGTTATACAATATACTATTCATACTTTCATTTTGTCACTAAATATCAAAAAAAACACCTTTCGCGCTGTGCGAAAACTCCAACGATCCAAAAAAAAACTTTCGCACTGTGCGAAAGTATCAAAATGTCAAAAAGGGCCTTTTCGCACCGTGCGAAATCTCCTCCGGCAATTTTTAATGTTTTCGCACCGTGCGAAAGTTTCTCCGAATGTTTTTGACGCTTTCGCACGGTGCGAAACCTTCTCCAATCATTTTTGGAACTTTCGCTTTGTGCGACCGTCGGACCGATTCAAAAGTAGGCCTTAAAAATCAATAAACCTATTTATTTCCTCTTTTTGTTATGAAATCTGAAAAATAATTACTTTTTCATATCATCCTATCATTATATCTGCTACATTTGCCGGAACAACAACTTAGAATCATTTCAGTACAATTTATCATCAAAAGCTGCTACATCATGAAGAAAAAACACATTCTCTTTACAATTAGTATCATTTTTTCTTTCAGTCTCTCCTGTAAAAAGCAGGAGAGACTGAAAGAAATCGATTTCTTGCCCAAAGACGATACCGTATATTTTCAGGCACAGGAAGCGATCTATTCCGACCCGCTCCTCTCACGCCGGATATTGAAAGAAGCTATGCAGACGCGCCCCGCCGGGGACAGCACCGATTGGTATATACTTTACAACCTGTATATCAAAACATATCTGACCACTTCCGAGATGGATTCCGTCATTCCGCTTTGCCAAAAAACGCTGCAATTCTGCGCCCGCCAAAAGGAACTGACGCCTTACCATTATTACCTGCTGACCGATGCCAATAACAACATCGGAAACCGTTATGCCATCGTCAGCCAGAACGATTCGGCGCTCAAATATTTCAAGCGAGTGCTCGATTACAGCCGCCGGACACACAACAACCGGGTGCTGCTGACAGGCTATACAAATCTTGCCGACGTATATGTCCGCAGCGGCTCGTACGACCAGGGAGCTTATTATTACCGGCAGGCGCTCTACCTCATCGACTCGTGCGGGTTGCCCCAGCAGGAGCTCATCAACGTCTATACGGGGTTGGGGCAGACGTATATGGAACTGCGCGACTTCGAACTTTCACACCACTATTTCGGCCTGGCCTACCGGTATTTCGACCAGATGGACCTCAACCGGAAGTTTGTCTATTTCACCAATCACGGAAACGTCTATTATTTTGAAGAAAAATATCCGGAAGCCCTCGAACTGTTCAAGAAAGGATACGAACTGGTCAAACCTTCGCCCGAATATGTCTATGCACAAAATGTCTGTATGTTGAATATAGGCGAGATCTACCTGTTGATGGGACAACTCGATTCTGCCCGGTACTACCTGGACCGGAGCTATTCTTATTTTGAAACAATCGGAAACACTTCGGCGCTTTATCATGCCCAGACGCAGATTTTCGAACTCGCCCTGCGAAAAGATTCTCTGAAGAAGGCGACGAGGTTACTCCACAGCCTGACCGACAACCTGCAGGCGGAACCGACCCTCGTCGGCATCCGCAAAAAATACCTGCAACATTATTATGAAGAAACCGGCGATTTCCGGAAGGCTTATCAACTTCTGAAGGAAAATGTGCAGATCGACGACTCGATCCGCAACGACCGTATCCGCATGCGTGTCGCCGAAACGGAACTCCGCTACAAGCAGGACACGACGCTGATCAGGCAGCAACTCTACATCCAGCAGCAGAAGAGCGACATGCAATCGCTCGAACTGAGCGCCTACATCTGGTTCTTCGCCTGCCTGCTGCTGGGCGTCGTAGCCGTCTTTATTTATTTCTACCAGAAGAAGCAACGGGCGTTGCTGCTGGCCGAGACGCGCAACAAGATCATCGGTCTCAGGATGGAGAACATCCGTAATCGGGTCTCCCCCCATTTTATCTTCAACACGCTCAACCGGGTGATCAGCCATTACGAGGAAACGGACAGCAGCTACAAGGAGCTGTATAACCTGATCAAGATCATGCGCCTCAACCTCCGCCTGACGGAAAAGCTGTGCATCCCCCTGGCCGAAGAGATAGACTTCGTCAGGACATATCTCGACCTCGAACGGGGGCGCTTCGGCTCCGACCTGAAGATAGACATCCGGATAGATCCTGAGATCGACATGCAACTGGTCGAACTTCCTTCGATGATGATCCAGATACCGGTCGAAAATGCCATCAAGCACGGCCTCAGGGGGAAGGAAGGCGAAAAACGGCTCTCCATATCCGTCACCCGCGAAGCCGGTGCCATCATCATCAGCATCGAAGACAACGGCGCCGGCTTCCGGATGCAAACCGGACAGCCGGATATGCAGAGCACGGGGACGGGGTTGAAGGTCCTGAACCAAACCATCCAACTACTGAACGCCGGAAACAGCAGGCCCATCACCCTCGTGATCCGGAAAAGCGACCACGGAACGGCCGAATATCCCGGCTGCCAGGTCTGGTTCACGCTCCCGGAGGGCTATTCATACGCTTTGCCGGAAGGAAAGTAAATCCGTTTAGCCTCTAATTACAACCGGATAACCAGCCAAAACGGGCAAATACTCAAAATCGGGCCCTAACGGGACCGGTACACTTGGGTGACAACAATTAAATTTGTGAAAAAAGTGAGCGATTATGAAAAACAGTTACAAGATAGTGATTATAGACGATGACGAGCTGGCTGTTGATAATCTGGCCTTCGAACTGAAGGCCTATCCGCAGTTCTGCATGGAAGGGATCGCCAAAAACGGGGCGGCAGGGAAAAAACTGATTTTTAAGACAATGCCGGACCTGGTATTCCTGGATGTGGAATTGCCCGACATGCAGGGGCCGGAACTTCTGAACCTGATCCGGAACGAGATCACCTGGAACATGCAGGTCGTGTTCTACACCGCCTATAATAAATACATGCTCGATGCTATCCGTGGATCGGCTTTCGATTACCTGCTGAAGCCGATCGACAAAAACGAATTGTCCAAAATGATGAAGCGCTTCATTGAAAAAGTAGAGGAAGAGCAATTGCAGACCGTGCCTTTCCACATCCTGCTGAGAAGTCTCTCGCCGTTGGAACAGACGCTTATTATCCCCTCGCCGACGAACGACCTGCAATTTCTCAGACCCGAAAACATCGGTTATTTCAAATATAATTCAGACCGGAAGCAATGGGAGGCGTACCTGAACAACGCGACGACTCCTGTTGCAATCCGGAAAAATATAGCGGCGGATCAGATACTCGGAAGTTCTCCTTCGTTCATACAAATACATCAATCATACATTATCAACATCAACTACCTGATCATGATCAAGGATAAGAAATGCGTGTTCTATCCGCCGTTTGACAACATCCACGACCTGCAAGTCTCCAAACTGTACCTGAAGAAGCTACAGGAGAAGTTTCTGATGCTGTAGTATCCTTCTGTTATTCTACCGGCGTGTAGAGGACGGCACGCTGGTAGAATGCTTTAACGCCTTTCTTGTTTTTACTGAAGAGACCGGGATTGGTCGTGTACTTCGTATCTTTTCCATATTGGATGACGGTTATCGAAATGAGCCGGCGTCCTTTCTTCACGAAGATTGTGCCTTCACGGTCTTCTTTCATTTTATTGGAGAGGCATTTTAAGGACAAAGAGGCATTGCTTTCGCGGGTTGCTGTGCACCAGTTCGGATAGGAATAGATTTCCCACGGCGTCTCGTTCTGGCTGACGGTATATTCGACAGGCAGATCGACTGTTCCGCCTTTCGGGATGAAAACGAGCGTATCGTTACCTTCCGGAGTGAAGATTTTGAAGTTGTCCATATCCTGTGACAGGCGGATCTCGGCATGGCGCGAGCCGGCACCGATACGGATCGTTCCCGTCCGCCTTGCCGCCCCTTCATTAATGGATGGCTCGATGTACAGATTCAAGCTGTCTTTGCGCCAGGAACACCAGGGGGCATCGCTATCCTCGACGGCCCAATCGCAGTTCGAAGTTATTTCGATCTTTTTTTCCACATCGTCAGCCTGGAAAAAGAGGTCGTATTCGCTCAGCGCCAGCTTTTCGGCCTCCCCTTCCTGGACGATCTTGATGAGCCGCTTGCCACCCAGCCATTTCAAGGTGAGGGTCTGCGTACGGCGTACGGTCGAGGGGTTCGGGTCGACAACAACCTTCAGGCCTTCCTTCACCTTCGTGGCTGTACACCAGTCGTGGCTATCGGAGAAGGTCCAGTTTCGTTTCGTTTTTACAGGGATCGTCTGCTCGTTTCCCGAGGCGGGAAATTCAAAGCTCTCCTCCGCCGGGGTTTCCCTGGCTGCCTGTTGCGCGTAGTAGTTCAAGACCTGGTTGCAGGCGGCGATCTGTTCGTCGCAATTGCGGACGCCCTGCTCGTCACGGTTTACTTTGTAGCATCTCTTTGCCGACTCGAATTTACGGACAGCGTCTTTGACGGCAGCCTCCGTTCGCTTTTTCAGCAGGGACAGGCCGCTTTCATACGTACCGTTGCAGTCTTGCGAAAGGGCGGGAGCGGCAAAAAGGAACAAGGCTAAAAGGCCGTAGCAGCCTTTCTTATAGAATGTATTTATCGTCGTTTTCATATTTTTCAATCATTCGTTTGATTCGTATTAGTAATGGAATCCCGGGCAGCTTCGCGGCGGGCACGGAAGTCTTTCAGGATGGGTGATTCCGGTTTAATGCCGGATGCCCGCTGATAAAAGACTTCTGCCATATCGTAATCCTGGGTTTCTTCTGCCTCGGCGGCCATAGAGACAAACAGGTCATAGACTTCATCGATCTTTTTCAGCATGCTGTCTTTCCGGGCTGAAGCGCCGGCTACTTCGGGGAAGTCGGTCCGGTATTCTTCTTCCAAACGCAAAGCGGCGTCGTAGCGTCCGGCGGCTCCGAGATAGAACAATTCGTAATCGCCGCCCCGGCTTTCGTTTCCGAGATTGGCGAGGCTGTCGCCGGCATGGATATATTGGAGGTATTCGCCGTAACGGGCTTCGATCTCCATGGCCTTTGCTTCGGCTTCTTCCTCTTTTTGTTTCTGTTCGAGGCTGTGGAATACAAAAAAGGCAATCCCGATAATGACAATCACCGGAATCCCCCACTTCAACAGTTTAGGGAGTAAAGCGGGGGAGGGTGATTCGTCTGCGATATTATCTGGTTCGGGATCGTGCTTTTCCTCTTGCGGTGGTTCCGACGGCTCCGCGCAGGGCGCGGGGATAACCTCTGACTGTGGTTCCGGTTCTTCCTGTTGTACCACTGTAGGTTTTACAGAATTTACGGAAACGGCTTTCTCTGCAGGCGTCTCGACAGGAACCTCAACAAGAGCCTCCTTCTTCTTGCCGGGCAAAACAGGAACTTCCCCGTTCAGGTGTTGTTCGCAGTAAATCCGTATTTCCGTAGCCGAAGGACGCTCCCAGGTGTCTTTTTGCAGACACAAGTCGATTATATTTTTCAACTCATCGGACCACTCCCCTTCCAATACCGGGATCTCCGCTCCGTGTTGCAAAAGCAGGCCGCCGTGTTCGCCGAAGGGGACCATCCCCGTAAGCAGTTCGTAAAGCGTCGCCCCGAGCGAGAAAACGTCACTTGCCTTTATCGGCAAAGGATATTTGCTGAAACGTTCCGGCCCCATATAGGCCAGCGTCCCGACAGAACCTTCCGTTTTCATGATGCTTTTGCGTAGCGTATTCCGCGCCTTGATACTGATGCCGAAGTCGGTGAGCAGATAGCGGCCGGAGGTGTCGACCAGGATATTATCCGGCTTGATGTCCTGATGGATAACAGGCGGCTCCTGCCCGTGCAGATATTCCAGTCCGCCCGCTATATCCCGCAGGAAAAGCCAGGCGTCTTTCTCACTCATCCTGCCGATCAGATTGGCCGCAGAGCCTTGTTCGCAGTAAGGCAAAACCAGGTAAGGCATCCGCTCGAAAGTATCGTAATAAGTCGGCTTTAACAAATTGCTATGGTTCAGGTTGAATACAAGCGAAAACTCTGTCGAGAAGAGTTGCACGCCGTGCTCATCCATTCCGCCTCCCGGAGCATACACTTTTAAGGCGACTTTCAGGGAGGTCAGGGTGTCGTCAGCCAACCAGACCTCGGAAAAGCCGCCACGCCCCAACAGACGCTCCAACCTGTAACGATTTGCAAATAGTATATTTTCTTCTAACTGCATAGTTTATTTTACTGTTTGTTCATACCAGTGAATAATCTTGTTTTTCCAAAGCTGCCCGTTGCTCTCCCCCGAAAAAAGCCAGACTAAGCACGACAAGAGAAGGACCAACAGAACGCCCAGCGTCCAGAAGGTCCTCCTGCGGCCCGGCTTTTCCCGGTCTTTTTTCGTAAAGGTCGAAACAGTCTGCTGCATTTCCGGTACTGCTTTCTGATCTTCTTCCGGAACGATCTGGCACAGGACTACCGTGACGTTATCATGGCCGCCCAGATCCAGAGCACCCTGGATCAATGCTTTCGTACAGGTGTCTATCTCGCCGGACGTCTCCTGCATGACCGCCTCGATCTCCTCGTCCCGGAGCATCGAGTTCAGACCGTCCGTACAAAGCAAAAGGATTTCCCCTTCCTGCAACTGCAAGCGGACGAAATCCGGATTAGCGGCTTTCTGAGGGTTGCCCAAGCTACGGGTAATGATGTTGTTATCGGGATGATCGAAGGCATATTCCGGCAGAAGCCGCCCGCTGTCGACCAGTTCCTGAACGTATGAATGATCCTTCGTCACCCGCGTCAGCCCGGAAACCGGATTGAACAGGTAGCCGCGGCTGTCGCCACACCAGACTATATTGGCATATCCGCCGATCAGCCAGGCGGCAACGAGGGTGGTTCCCATCGATTTGACACCCTTTTCCTCTTTGCTCCTTTTCTTGATATTCTCGTCGGCTGCAATCACGGCTTCGCGCATATACTTGCGGATAGTCGTTTCGTCTTTCACGATCTCGTCCGTGATCTTATCCGCCGCAAAAAACGCTTTGACCGTGTCGACTGCTATCTGGGAAGCAATTTCGCCGGCATCCAACCCGCCCATGCCATCGGCAACGACCAGCATGGTCCCTTTATCGCCTAAGGAGAATAGGGTGTGGCTGTCGAGGGGGAGAAGCCACTCCCCCGACGCCAGGTCTGCACTCACGACAAAGTTATCCTCGTTGTTCGTACGGACACATCCGACATTTGTTTGCGCCCCGAGCTTAAATCTAAAAGAACTATTATTCGTTTCTCCCATATACTCTTTTTCCTTTTTATCAGCGGACAGCAGCTACCGGAACGACTATTCCCCGCTGTCCTTCTGCCATCGACGAGATCAGCCCGACAACCTCATATTCTCCGTTATCCGAAACAGCGAAAACAGGTGCGCCCGAACCGCCCATCTCAAAGCTGGTATTGGTCGTCATGATATCTCCGCGGTCCAATCCGCTGCTTGCCGTCACGCCGCTGCCGTAGACAGGGCCGGAAGCTGAATTGATCCCGACTTCTCCGGGGAATCCTAAAATAGTGAGAGAGATTCCTCTGCCTAACGAAGTCGACCGGGACGGGTCGAACTTCAAACCGCCTTTCTTGGCTGTCTGGAAATAAGCCCAGTCTTTACCTCCGTTCGACGGGGCAATACGCAGGCGGGCTCCCTTCACAAGGCCTCCCAACGGGCCGCGAAGAACGGTATAGGTGTCGGCGCTACGGTCACAAGTGAACTGGTCGCTCGTAAAGGTCAGGGCATCTCCGGTTGAAGAATAGGCGGTAAAATAAGCGACTACTTTCTCCAGATTACATACGGCTTTGTTCAGCGGACGCATGTCTTCGTCCATCAGGTTGCCGTTCACGGCATAATACCATCTTTCAATGATACGGCGTGAAGTGACAAAGCGTCCGTCGCTCAGCAGAAAACCGGTACCGGCCCAGCGGTGGATGATATTGATGACTTCCACTTTTCCTTTCTTATTCGTATGTTCCACCTTATCGAGCTGGATATAATAGATGTAAGGGAAACAGCTCTCGTAGGAAGTCATCCCGTTTGTAGCCGGAGCGGTGGAAGCGACCGGGGCTGCCACCGGCTCACTGGGAACTGACTGTTTGACCGACTCACTCTCTTTTTGTTCTTCGCGGGCTGTTTGCAAATCGCTTTTCAGACCGACCAATTCGCTGCGAAGCTGGTTGATTCCCTGGGAGGTTGTGGCTTGACTGGCCTGACTGGCTTGTATTGCGGCCTGGGCTGCATCCTGCGCCTGGCTGGAAACGGCGGCAAGCTGTCTTTGCGACTCTACTCCGGCGCTATCCTGACGGGCGCTTACCGAGGCTATGCTTCCCGCCAACATCTCGTTTGCTTTCTGCACCTGTTGCTGGTTCAGGATATTCCAAGCAATAAAGCCGCCGATCACCAACAGGAAAACGACGGACATCCAGACCATCATCTGTTTATAGGGCCGTAATGCCTGCTGGCGGAACAAACTGAACCGTTCCGTAAAGTTAATATTCTTAATCATGCTTCTATCGCCCTGGGGAACGATGAATCCCATACGGGGACCATTAGAAGAAAGCTGAATCTCATCCCCGTTCTGCAGATACCACTCATCCGTAACCGGACGGCCGTTCAAAAGCGTCGAATTGACTTTAGACAAATGAACCAGTTTCCAGCCTGCCCCATCGCGTACTATAGCTGCATGGCGGCGGCTCACCGACGTAAATGAATCGTCAAAACGAACCTGGCAACGCGGATCACGCCCCATTTCCACCTGATCGACAATGATCTTCTGCGTCTCTCCGGCACGATGATATTTGGACGACATGCGATGTTCCAATACGTAATATTGTTTGTGTGCACCTCCCATCAATGCTCCCATTCCTGCGCCGACCGATCCGGAAAAGGACCGTCTGTACGGCTCTGTTTGTCTTTGTACCATAACTCTATCTTATTTTTTCATTAATAAATCAGATTTAATAACCTTCCACCCTGAACGTGACATCGCCGATCGTGATAATGTCTCCGGCATGGAGTTCGCTGCCCCCCGAAGTGACCGGGGTCGAGTTGATATAGGTTCCGTTTGCCGAATCCTTCCAGTATCCCTTTTTGCCCCGTTCCGCAACCCATTGCCCGTCCCGGATAAACCAGCGGTTTGTCCGGCCGTCCGTTTCAACCGTGCAATGACGGCGGGATATATACGGGCTTTCTTCTTCTGCGAGACGAATGACATTCGAGTCATCCCGCCCCACCGTAATCAGCCTTTTCTGACTCCGGAACAGACGGGTCAAATCGTAGACCCGGCCATGCTCCCGTCCTTGCATCACCCGCAGGGACAGACCGTTCGGAACTGCTTCCGGCTTCTTCTCAACCGGCAAGGGGATATTCGACACGAATTGTCCGCGGGGCATCAGTTCCAACACAGCTGCGGCCGACTGCAGGCGTTGTTTAAAATCAGGGACCAGACAACCTTCGATCACTTTTTCCCAAACAACACCTTTTCCGGTCTGCCCGAGCAGTTTCCTGTCCCAATTTCCGTTTTTACCATTCCGCTGATAGACAACCAGGTCATTATGGTCGTTCAATTCGCCAAAAGGCAATTTTCCTGTCAGCAGTTGATACATCATCACGCCAAAAGAAAAAATATCGGTTGTTGGAAGAACCGTCGCGTCTCCCCGCAGGCGATTCACCTGTTCGGGAGGCATATAGGCATAGGTTCCGAATATTTGCTGGGGACGTCCCAGGATATTCCGTTCCGTCATCCGCTTATTACGATCGCCACTGATCCCGAAATCTGTGAGGGCGGCTGTCCCGTCTTCTTTTATCAGTACGTTTTCAGGTTTGAGGTCCCGGTGGACTTTACCGTTCTTATGCAAATCGTTCAGCCCGCAAAGAATCTCCCGCCCGACCTTCACCAGATCTACGGAGTTACGATCCATATACTGGGTAAGATTCCCTTTCGAACAATAATCCATCACGATAAAAGGATTGCCGCATTCCAAACCATGAGCGACGGAATGAACCAGGAAACGACTCTTTATCAATCCGGTTTCAAATTCCATGACGAAGCGGTCCATCAGAGGCTTACGAAGTTCGGGCACGATTTCCCACAGTTTCAACAACTTCAAGGCATACACCTGCGAGCCGGTTCCCGTAACCTTGAATACTTTTCCGAAAGAACCTTCCCCCAGGACAAGATCCACCCGATAAAGCCCGCCGATATGCTGGCCCACCGTAAAATCACACCTGTTAACGACTATTCCGGACATGACGATTCACCCTCCAGGATTATTCGCTGAATTCAAATCTTCTGTTTCCCAATACAATTATGTCTCCGGGCTTTAATTCTATTTTTTCGGTTGTATAAACGAATGTAGTTTTCTGTTCACTTCTATCCTGGATATACCATTTCTTATTTTCGTATGTCAGGACAGCCTGTTCTTTGGAAGTAATCGTCATATTGTCCGCATCCGTATTGCTGCGGTTCAGAAGAATTTCTTCTCCGGAGAATGAAAGCGGAGCAGCCGGTACTTCTTCGTTATTATTGGGGATCATGGAAAGACGGCAAGAACAGACCGGCGCCTGCATTTCCCAAGGAGTAATCGTTTTTCTTCCATAATCAGGCCGTACCGGTTTGGCCGGCTCTTTTTTCTGCAGTTCATAGCCACAGTGAGAACAGTAAAATGCATCTTTCCTATTCTCGTGGTTACACTTGGGACAGTTCAGGGAGGAAGAGTCGGAACTCTCCTGCCCCGACCTGGAGTGACTGCAATTAGGGCATTCCGCCATATCCGGCAACATCGGATAACCGCATTCAGGACAGGTTTCACCTTCTCCCTGTTCATAAACAGTCGGCCTCCCGACATTCATCCCTGCACTTTCATTGACTGTGCGCCGTGCATAGACATCCGTAACAGCATGTTCCCGCACAGCATAATTTGATAACGGAGAATTACACTTCTCGCAATATGATCTATCACCGGAATTTTCCCAGCCGCAATTATTACACCTCATAACTCACCTTTTTTGTATACACAAAAAAACAAATTCAAGGCATTACGCAAAAACAGCAACAACCGCAAACGGGATTATCCGGCCCGATAGCAAATCTATCGGGTCAAAACAAGCAACTATCCGGACGAAATAGCTTCAGATTTTCTTATTCTGCCAGGAGGCTTTCTTCAGATAAACAACGCTTGCCACCAACAAACCGGTATAATAAACGACCTCGGTCAGGAAGCAAACGGCTACCGGCATGTGCAAACGCATTCCGGCTACATATATAAATAAGGTGTAAAAAACGAGCGTGACCAACTCCATGGCAAAGGCGGAGCGCGTATTTCCCGTACCCGTCACCCCGTTAAAAACGATATTAGCGACCGCCCCGATCAACAAAGCGCCGGAAATGACATAAAGCGAAGGCACAGACGCCTCGATCAAAGACGCGTCATTCGTATAAACCGACAGGATCGTAGACGGAATCAAACAGGTGACGGAAACAAACACCGCCATGATCCCCAACGATATCCAGGTGATATGACGGATAATCGGTATCACCTGGTCTTTATGACCCGCACCGATGCTGTTACTTACGAATGTATTCGTCGCCGTCGACAAGGAATTGACAGGAATCAACAAGACAATATAGACACTGCGGACAATATTCGCAACCGCCAGCTCCCGCTGTCCCAGATGTTCCACCGCCACGAAAAGCATGAAATAGGTACTAAGCGATATGAAATACTGCAACATCGTAAAGATGGAAATACCCAACACATGCCTCAGCAACTTGACATCGAACGAACGGAACTGGTTCAGGGCATACTTCTTGATATCCACCGTCATCCGGGTATAAATCATATAAAACACAATCGAAACAGCCTCCGCCATCACCGACGCAATAGCCGCTCCCTTAATCCCCAGTTCCGGAAATCCCCAGTGCCCGAATATCAACAGATAGTCGAGCAAGACATTGGTCAGCGCCATCACGATCGCATTCAACGTCAACACCTTTGTGCGCGTAATGCCAATGAACAAAGCACGGAACATCACATTCACAAAAGAGAAAAAGAAACCGAACACGCGCCAGTCCAGAAACTCTTCCGTAGCAGACAGAATCGTATCGGAAGAAATCAGTCCCCGCATAATATCCCCCGCAAACAGACGGGACAGCGTAAACATGACAGCCGCTAACGCAAGCAGGAAAAAAACGCCCTGTATCATCACCGGTCCGACTTCCCTGTAATTCCGCTCTCCATTGCGCCGGGCCATGATAATCTGCGACCCGGTACTGAAACCGAAAGCAATCGTAAAGGCACAGATATAGAACAAACCGCCCATTGCCGATGCGCCCAGTTCAACCTCGCCTACCCGCCCTAAAAACGCAGTATCTGTCACGTTGATAACATTCTGCGCCAAAAGGCTCAAAAAGATAGGATAACTTACATTCCAGATTTGTTTATTCGTGTACATACAGTTTATTTTCGAATGGGATGTTTATACTCATAAAAAAAGCCCGTCACATCAGACGAGCTTTTCTATATGCTTTTGCATTTATTATCAGCTACCGATGTTTCATATCAGCCTATTTGTCGCCGTATCGGGGAACACAACAGACGGCTTAAATGTTTTCGCTTCCTCAAAATCCATCAGGGCATAAGACATGATGATGATGATATCGCCGGGCTGTGCCTTTCGTGCAGCCGCCCCGTTCAGGCAAACCATACCAGAACCTCGTTTTCCTTTAATAATATAGGTCTCAAGGCGTTCGCCGTTATTGTTGTTCACAATAGATACTTTCTCGTTGGCAATCAGATTAGCGGCGTCCAACAAATCCTCATCGACCGTAATACTGCCGATATAATTCAAGTTGGCCTCCGTGACCGTCACCCGGTGAATCTTTGATTTAACTACTTCTATTAACATACGATATGAGTTATGATTCCAATTTCTGAATTATTTAGTTTCACTTGTTCCCCTTGCTTGAAACTTTTGTTTCACCTGCATGAAACTTTTGTTCCATAGGCATGAAACTGGAGTTTCATGGGCAGGAAACTATTGTTTCACTTATATGAAACTTTTATTTCGCAAGGAAAGCAAAAACATAATTCACAAGTCTATTTTAGTACTTAATATTATCTATCAGACGAACCTCTCCGCAATATACGGTAATACATCCCACGGGATATGTCGTATCGGACCAGTTCCGGATGGATTCCATCGTGTAGCCATCTACAATCTCATAGTATTCCACCCGCATGACAGGATCGGCATTTATCGTATCGATAACATAATCTATCACCTCCTGCACACTCTTTTCGGGCGCAAAGTTAGTACTTTCTTTTAACGTACGAGCTATTAACGGTGCTTTTTGACGTTGTTCCGGCGTCAAACGTACATTCCGGCTGCTTAAAGCCAGGCCGTCCGCCTCGCGTAAAATCGGACAGGCATTGATTTTTACCGGGATATCCAACTGTTTCACCATCGCGCGAATCACAGCAATCTGCTGGAAGTCTTTTTCACCGAAATAGGCATTATCCGGTTCGACCACATAAAAGAGCTTGCTCACAATCTGGGCGACCCCGTTAAAATGGCCGGGACGACGCGCCCCTTCCATAACTGCCGACACCGTCCCAAAATCGAACGTACGGGTATCCGGCTCCGGATACATTTCTTCTGCCGACGGGGCAAACACATAGTCGCAACCGGCCGGCTCCAGCAAAGCGCAGTCCTGATCCAGCGTACGCGGATAAGTTTCAAGGTCATGCTTGTCGTTAAACTGGGTCGGATTGACAAAGACGCTGACCACACATACGTCGTTTTCCTTCACACAACGTTCGACCAGGCTCAGGTGTCCGTTGTGCAATGCCCCCATAGTGGGAACAAAGCCGATTTGCTTGTTATTACGCTTTTCTTCAGCGAGATAACTCTTTAATTCTTTAATACTGTTTACTATTTTCATCCCTTAGATGCTTATTGACGGTGCAAAGCAAATAAATAATTGCGGTAAATGAAAGAAATTTTGTATCTTTGTAGCGTCTTTATAAAACTAGTTTACAGAATGGATGCAAAAAAAATC
>OGZX01000874.1_pt1 | contig 33939 bp, 27 predicted proteins | sample 1576881 | NCBI WGS metagenome assembly OGZX01 (sample SAMEA3541542, study PRJEB24748) | human gut metagenome | biome: human gut; feature: human-associated habitat; material: faeces | place: China | collected 2012 | reverse complement strand
GTTGCATAGCGGAAATGGCCGAGATCACGGATGCATCCTCCGGAGGAAACGGTTCTGTTAAAGGCGGCAAGGTATTTACCATACCAGGCACGTTCTGCCTGGGGGACGGCACCAACGCAGCCGGTACACTGACCCGGTGGGTACGGGATACCTTTTATGGGGAAGAGCTGGAAATGGAACGTAAGGGCGGGAAAAATGCATATGCAGTCATGGCAGGGGAAGCCGGTGAAATTCAGCCCGGCTCAGAGGGCCTGATGATTCTGCCTTACATATACGGGGAGCGCAGTCCCATACAGGACCCGCTGGCCACAGGCATGATATTTGGGCTGAAGGGAAGTCATACGAGGAAACATATCAACCGGGCGGCGCTGGAAGCTGTGGGATATTCCACGTTACAGCATCTGATGCTGTTTAGGGAAATGGGGCTTCCGCCGCATACCCTGATAACAGCCGGCGGAGGTACGAAAAATGATGTCTGGATGCAGATTATCTGCGATATGACCGGAATGCCCCTTCATATACCGGAAACATTCCAATGTTCCTCCTATGGGGATGCCATGCTGGCTGCCCTGGGAGCGGGATGTTTAAAGGATTTTCACCAGCTTAAGGAGAAACTTCCAGAGGGAAGAATTATTGGACCGGACAGGGAAAACCATGAATTTTATCAGAGAAACTATCCCATATACAGGGATTTGTATTTGAATAACAGGGAACTGATGCACAGGATGCATATGGATAAGGAATAGCCGGAGCAGTTTCTTTGTGCTGGAAATGCGATAGACAGGGAGGCAACAGACATGGTAATAGATACGCATATACGCCCCGCGCTTTTTGGACCAATCTGCCAGGACAGGGACAGATTCAGAAAACGGTGCGATGAGATGAATTATCATCTGATGGGACCTTCGGACATGGATTTGCTGAAGAAGCAGTATGCCCTGTCCGATATACAGAAGATTTTCATGCTGCCGGATGACAATTCATCTAAAACAGGGGAACCAGCCATATCCAATGATGAGATAGCGCAGCTGGCAGCCTGTGATTCTGATTTTTTTATCGGGTTTGCGGCGGCGGATCCGGGAAGTAAGGATGGGGCGGATGAACTCAGACGTGCATTTGGAGAGCTGGGACTGAAGGGGTTGTATGTCAATACGGCCAGGCTTCACATGTATCCCTATGATGAGAGATTGACGCCTCTGTATGACATATGCAGGGAATTTGGCAGGCCGATTATCTTTCACTCAGGACTTAGCCTGGAACAGCAGGCATTTTCAAGGTTTTCCAGACCAGCTGATTTTGAGGAGATATGCTGCAGATATCCGGATATCAATATCTGCCTGACCCATGTGGGATGGCCCTGGGTCCAGGAGACAGCCGCCCTTCTTCTGAAATATGAAAATTGTTATACAAGCACGGCGCTGATGAATTTTGACGGCCCTTACCAGATATACCATAAGGTATTTAAGGAAGATATGGGGGAGCTGTGGGTGGAGCATAATATTTCCCGTAAAATCATGTTTGGTTCCGGTTCGCCCAGAATCCGGCCTGTCCGGTGCAAGCGGGGACTGGACAGTCTGGGGTTCTCTTCCGAAACCCTTGAGAACATATATTATAAAAATGCCCTCAGGTTTTTGGGACATGCATAAAAATGCCGGGCATACCCTTTGGGGATTGGAGGAATAGATAGATGGAGTTCAAACTAAAGGAAGCAGCTGTCTGCGCGGACCGGGAATTTGAGATGATTAAGATTACCCCTGAGGTCAGAGCGTTTGTGGAAGAAAGCGGGATTGAGAACGGGCTGGTCTATGTGATCACGGAGCATACCACCACAGGCATCACGGTCAATGAAAGCCTGGACTGTGTGGAAAAAGACATTATGGAATGCTTAAGCCGCATTGCCCCGGAGGACTATCCGTACCATCATAACCATTACCTGCCCACATATGGGACCATCGGAGGAAACACACCGGGTCATCTGAAGTCCCTGCTGACAGGAAATCACTGTGTATTTCCCATTGTGCGGGGAGAGCTGAAGCTGGGCCATGCAGCGGACATTTATTTCTGCGAATACGACGGAATCAAAATGCGCCATTATATGATATACGCTGTGGGGGAAAGGAAGGAATAGAACATGAAGCGGGCAATTGCAATGGCAGATAACTGCATTGATGTGTACTATAAGCTGGACCGGTATTACCTCACCGGAAACAGCATTGATTTTGCGTTTAATTACCGGGATTTGGGCGGTGATGTGACGGAGATGACCATTCTTGGCAATGACGTATTTGCCATGGCTCTGGAAGAACGCCTGAAGGAGAGGGGAATAGCCCTTCGCGTTCTGAAACGCGCGGACCGCCCCACCGGAATGGCCACCATGGATATTGTGGATGGGGATAAGAAGCATCTTCACTTTGAAGGGAATGCCATGGAGGAGATTGAACTTTCAGGAGAGGACCTGGAATTTGTGAAATCCTTTGATATTGTATACGCTGAGCGCTGGTCCAGGATTGACCGCTATATTAAGGAGTTAAAGCAGCCCGGGCAGATTTGGGTGTATGATTTTTCCAAACGGCTGGAGCAGGAGGGCAATGACCTGATATTGCCCTATCTTGACTACGCATTTTTCTCTTATGACCGGGACGACAGCTATATCAGGGACTTCATGGTAAAAGTGAGAAAAAAGGGCACCGGTACTGTGATTGCCATGTTAGGAGAACACGGCAGCCTTGCCTATGACGGGGACCGGTTCTATGAAAAGGAAGCAGAGAAGGTGCCTGTGGTGAACACGGTGGGAGCCGGGGATTCCTATATCGCAGCATTTACCTATGGCGTAAGCCTGGGGGAATCCATATCCCAATGTATGGACAGGGGAAAGAAGCGGGCCACGGAAATCATCCGGCAGTTCAATCCATATAAATAAAAGAAAGCGGGAAATGAAATGAAGGATTACAAAATAATTGCAGTGGGAGATAATGTCTGTGATAAATACCTTTCCAGAGGCAGGATGTACCCGGGGGGCCAGTGTGTCAATACATGTGTGTACGCCAAACTCAACGGGGCTTATACCGCTTACCTTGGAAAATACGGCAGTGACCAGGTGGCTGAATGTGTCCGGGATACACTGAAGCAGATAGGGATTGACGACAGCCATAGCCGCTGCCATGAGGGTGAGAACGGATTTGCCCTGGTGACACTGAAAGGAAATGACCGGGTATTTCTGGGCTCCAATAAGGGAGGAGTCGCCAGGGAGTATGGCTATGATTTTACAGAGGAGGATTTTGCGTATATCAGCCAATTTAATCTGATTTATACTAATTTGAATTCTTACATCGAAGATGATTTAAAGAGTCTTAAAGAAACCGGAGTTGCCATTGCCTATGATTTTTTCACCAGATGGACAGACGCGTATCTGGAGAAGGTGTGCCCGTATGTCACGGTGGCCATTCTTTCCTGCGCCCATTTGACCAGGCAGGAGCGGGAAACGGAGATGAAGAAGGTACAGTCTTATGGAGTTAAGGTGGTCCTTGGCACCATTGGGGAGGAGGGCTCCTATGTACTGTATGATGACAGCTTTTTGTATGCGCCCGCTGTCCATGCGGACGATGTGATCGATACCATGGGTGCAGGTGATTCTTACTTTGCAGCCTTCCTGTGCTCTTTGTTAGAAACCTCGCAGACAGGTGCTGTGGTGGAGGGCACAGAGGAACGCATGAAGGAAAGACTGGTGGAAGCAATGGAGAGGGGAGCTGCATTTGCGGCTAAAATGTGCGCCAAAGAAGGGGCATTTGGCTACGGCGTGCCTGTTCTTGGGAGGACTGAAATATAGGAGCCAGGTGCCAGTGACATGTACCGCACGTAAGAGTCTGAAGAACAGGCGCTAAGTGCTCATAACCAGCCACTGCGCTAAGTGCTCATAATTAGGAGGAAATGATAATGAGACCGGATGTGTATGAAAATAATGGTGAAGGTATCCTGTGTGTTTATAAAAATGAAAAGTGGCTTGTCAGTATCAAGAACTGGAAGCCGGACAATGACATTGACGGTATTGCCCACCTGGAAATCCATCATTCTACGGATGAACAGTTTATTCTGGCAGCGGGAAAGGCGATTCTGATTACCGCAGCGAAGGCGGATGACGGGTTTAAGATTGAACTGACTTTGATGGAGCAGGGGAAGGTGTATAATGTGCCGGCAGAGTGCTGGTTCTATTCCATCACCCAGAAGGATACCAAGATGATGTATGTCCAGGATTCCAACTGCTCCATGGAAAACAGCGATTTCTGCGACCTTTCCGGGGATGAGATTGCGTACATACAGACCAATGCCCGCAGGCTGTTCGCACTGTAGACGGAGCGCCTATGGGAACGGAGTTTGTGCTGTTTGACTTTGACGGTGTTATTGCAAATACAGAGGAGAGCAATGCAGCATATCTGGAAAAGGCCCTGTCGGCCTTTGGAATCCAACTGACGGATGATGAACGGAAGGCTTTAATCGGTACCAATGACAAAGCCAGAATCGAGAGCCTGCTTTCCAGGTCTTTGGTCAAGGTCACGGCAGAGGACCTGGCAGGAAAGCGCCGGCAGGTGGGAAATACATACGAAAACAGCTGTATCCGCCCCATGCCGGGGGTGGTATCCCTGATTCAGGAGATACGGGGCCGGGGAATGAAGACAGGACTGGTGACCTCTACCTCCACCCGGCTGATTATGATTGCACTGAACCGGATGAGGATGACCGCGCTGTTTGATGTTGTCATATGCGGCGATATGTGCGCCAACCACAAACCGGATCCGGAGTGCTATAAAAAGGCAATGGATTATCTGGGAGCGGAGCCTTGTAAGTGCATTGTGTTTGAGGATTCCGCTGTGGGCATACACGCTGCCAGGCTGGCAGGAGCCCGGGTGGCGGCGTACCGCGGCTCGGGAATCCAACAGGATGTAAGTGAAGCTGATTTGATTGTGGATTCATATGATGAGTGTAAGGATATGCTGGATGACATAATGCAGGGCAGAAAAATGCAAGACAGAATAACGCAGGGCGGAATAATGCCCTGTAAATAGAGTGACGGCAGATTGGGCCGGTTTTTCCTGTTGGGGAAAACCGGCTCTGTTTATTTTCATGGAAGCCGGAGAATAATGATTGGTAAATTTATATTGCCGGCGCAGGGGTTATGGGATAAAATATAGTAACGCTTAATATGGGAGGGAGACACTATGATTTTATCAGACAGGACACTATTTAAAATGCTGGAGGCAGGTACCTTGTCAATCACGCCGTTAGATAAAGAGCAGGTACAGCCGGCCAGTGTGGATATACGTCTGGGGAATACCTTCAGTATTGTGGAGGATTTATCCACGGGAGTCATTACTTTAAAGGATGAGGTCAGGTACAAGACCATAAATACAGATACATACATCCTTCTTCCGGGCCAGTTTGTGCTTGCCACAACCATGGAGTATGTTTCCCTGCCTGACAACCTGACTGCTTTTGTGGAGGGGAGAAGTTCCCTGGGGCGTCTGGGTCTGTTCATACAGAATGCGGGCTGGGTGGACCCGGGCTTTCAGGGGGAGATTACCCTTGAACTGTTTAATGCAAACCGATGTGCCATTGAGCTGAAGGCAGGACGAAGGGTTGGCCAGCTTGTGTTTGCGGAAATGGATGACACAGCCCTGAAACCATACAATGGAAAATACCAGGGGCAGAAGGGTGCCACCGGGTCGCGGGTATATATGGACTGACGGCCGGGCCGGACTTCAGGCAAAGAGACGCTCTGACTGGAACTGCTGCGTATATGATAATACATGACGGAGAACGTCCGCTCATTGATTGACGGAAGATATGGGGGCATGATATGATAGTACCAGTTACAAGGTTCGGCGGAGAATAAATATAAAATTGAAAAGGAGAAATAACATGGCATTCTATTTTGAGGAACCTTCCCGCACGTTCAGCGAGTATCTTCTGATTCCAGGCTATTCATCCACCCAGTGTATCCCTTCCCAGGTGAATCTGAAGACGCCTCTGGTAAAATATAAGAAAGGAACAGAACCGGACATATCCATCAATATCCCCATGGTTTCTGCCATCATGCAGTCCGTATCGGATGACAGGATGGCTGTTGCCCTTGCGCAGGAAGGCGGGATTTCCTTTATATACGGGTCCCAGGCCATTGAGAAGCAGGCTGAGATGATTCACAAGGTGAAGCGGTACAGGGCCGGTTTTGTGGTGAGTGATTCCAATGTATCGCCGGATATGACGCTGGCAGATGTGCTGGCCATCACGGAGGAGACAGGCCATTCCACCATTGCGGTGACTGCGGACGGACAGCCCAACGGAAAGCTGTTAGGCATTGTCACCAATAAGGATTACCGTGTCAGCAGGATGGGACCTGACACTAAGGTAAAGGACTTTATGACAACGCTGGATAATTTGGTTTATGCCGACGAGTCCACTACCCTGAAAGAAGCCAATGATATTATCTGGGAGCACAAGATTAACTGCCTTCCGCTGGTGAATAAGAACCAGGAGCTGGTGTACCTGGTTTTCCGTAAGGACTATGACACCCATAAAAAGAATGAGAACGAACTCATTGACAGCTCCAAGCGGTATATGGTGGGAGCAGGTATCAATACAAGGGACTATGAACAGCGTGTGCCGGCCCTGTTGGACGCGGGAGCGGATGTGCTGTGCATTGACAGCTCCGAAGGCTTCTCTGAGTGGCAGAAGATTACCATTGACTACATCCGGAAGAATTTTGGGGATTCGGTGAAGGTAGGAGCCGGCAATGTTGTGGACGGAGACGGATTCCGGTTCCTGGCAGAGGCAGGAGCTGATTTTGTCAAGGTGGGAATTGGCGGCGGCGCCATCTGTATTACCCGTGAACAGAAGGGAATCGGAAGAGGACAGGCCACGGCCCTGATTGAGGTGGCAAAGGCCAGGGATGAGTATTATAAAGAGACTGGCGTATACGTGCCCATCTGTTCGGACGGCGGTATTGTACACGATTACCATATCACGCTGGCGCTGGCCATGGGCGCTGATTTCATCATGCTGGGACGGTACTTTGCCAGATTTGACGAGAGCCCTACCAAGAGGGTGAATGTCAATGGAAGCTACATGAAGGAATACTGGGGCGAAGGCAGCGCCAGAGCCAGGAACTGGCAGCGCTATGATATGGGCGGGGATAAGAAGCTGTCCTTTGAGGAGGGCGTGGACTCCTTTGTTCCATACGCCGGCAGCCTTAAGGACAATGTGAACCTCACTCTGAGCAAGGTGCGCTCCACCATGTGCAACTGCGGGGCGCTTACCATTCCGGAGCTCCAGGAGAAGGCAAAAATCACCCTGGTATCTTCCACCAGTATTGTGGAAGGCGGGGCACATGATGTTATGCTGAGGGATAAGAGATAAAAGACAGAAGATGAGAGATAAAGGCTGAAGAACAGAAAACAGAAAATAAAAAACAAAAGTTAAGAGGACTGCTGCAATGGATTGTTGCCGCAGTCCTTTTGAACAACTGGAAGGTATTGGAAAATGTTAACAGGACATTCTTAACGTCATTCAGAATACCGTCAATGCCGCAAAACAGAGCTGAGTGCCTTGATTTTCCGCCTACAATTGTTTATAGTAACGGAGTAAGGGCTTAAGAAGAATGGAAAATGATTTTACATAGAGGAAAGGGGATTTTACAGATATGGATATCAGGATACGGAAGTATACAGAGGCGGACGCAGAAGAGGCAGTCAGGATATGGAACCATATTGTGGAGGAGGGAGCGGCATTTCCGCAGCTGGAGCTTCTTACGGCAGAGACAGGGAACCGTTTTTTTTCAGAGCAGTCATTTACAGGGATTGCGTATGACGGTGGGGGAGGAGAAATCGTGGGACTGTATATTCTCCATCCCAATAATGTGGGGCGCTGCGGCCATATCTGCAATGCCAGCTACGCGGTTAAATCCCGGCTGCGGGGACACCATATCGGAGAGGCATTGGTGAAGCATTGCATGGAGCAGGGGAAAAAGCTGGGATTCAGGATACTTCAGTTTAACGCTGTGGTGAAGAGTAATGCTTCGGCGCTCCATCTGTATGAAAAGCTTGGATTTACACAGTTGGGCGTGATACCAGGAGGATTCCTTATGAAGGATGGGAGTTATGAGGACATCATTCCCCATTATCATGTCCTGTGACGTGCAGTGCCTTATATAGTATCCTGTTATCATTTTTAAAAATGTTCTTGCTTTTCATTTTTAATCATTATATGCTTTTTTCATACACCGGTGTACCTATAAACGTGAAGGAGCTTATATGATGCAAAATGAAAATTGGCCTGTCCCGGAGTGGCGGACAACAGATCCCGGGGAGCAGGGCATGGAACGGGCATTACCTGAAAAACTGCGTTCGGTTATCACATCAGAATACGCAAATACCAATGGCATCGTGGTGGTCAGAAATGGCTGTATTGTCTGTGAGGAGTACTTTCATGGCTTTGGACCGGATGTTCCGGTCCATGTGGCATCGGTGACTAAGAGCGTGCTGTCCGCGTTGACGGGCATTGCGGTGGACAAGGGATATATACCGTCTGTCAGCCGGAGGATAATGGAGTATTTACCGGAGTATGTTTCGGAAACACATAACAGGAACTGCGGGAATGTGACCATTGAAAATCTGCTGACTATGACGGTGCCCTATGCTTTTGAGGAATGGAAGGAACCCTTGGAACAGCTGTGTACATCTCCCGACTGGGTGGGATTCACCCTGGATATGATGAGGGATGAGAGGGAAACCGATAAACCCCGCAGGCATTTCCAATATTGTACGGCAGGAGCCCATCTTTTGTCCGCGGTTTTACAGCGGGCGGTTGGGATGAGTACCAGAGAATTTGCAAACCGCTATCTGTTTGAGCCTGTTGGAATGACGGTGATTCCGGATTATCCCATGGAAACCTATACATGTGACAGTCTGTTTGGAGAAGGAGTCAGGGGGTGGGTGCACGATCCTGACGGCGTCACCGCAGGCGGATGGGGGCTGACCATGACTCCCAGGGATATGGCGCGGTTCGGCCTTCTGTATCTGAACATGGGCAGGTGGAATGGAGCGCGTATCATTTCAGAATCATGGGTCCGTCAGTCTGTGAAGAGAACCTTCAGCCGCTATGGTTATATGTGGTGGCGGTTTGAGAAAAAGGGAGTGGCTGTCCACGCCGCCATGGGAGATGGAGGAAACATGATTTGCTGGGTTCCTGACAGGAACCTGGTGGCGGCGATTGCGTCCGGTTTTGTGCCGGAGGCGAAGAACAGGTGGCTGCTGGTCAGGGATTATATACTGCCGGCTGTTGAGGAAAACAGGGTGTGAGACGGGGCATATGAAAATTAGGGAAGAGTATACGTGCCCGCTGGAGCTGGTTGGGATGTGAGAAAGGGTAAGTATGCAAATTAAATGATAGGTGCAATTCGCATAGAACATAGGCTCAACGCAGCAGCGGCGGAATCCCCAGCATGTTTTCAGCTATAGGCTGCAGTGAAAAAGGCACGGCAGATACCGGCCAATGGTATCAACCAGTTCATCATTAGGGTGAACTGGTTTTTTTATGTCCTAAAAGGGCGCAAAATGCCCCAGGACCTATAAAACTAACATATGAAAGCATTACAAAAAATAGATCCTAAAATACCAGAAATTGTAAGATACCCCTACCTTCCCCATGGACATACCTTTATGTTAGGATAATACAGAATGGCTCAAAAAATGACAGGAGAAAGAAACGTATGAATATATATGGCGAATTTCAGAAAAAACTATGTCTGTTTCGAAATTATCTATTGGAGGAAGAACGTTCCGCTGCAACCATTGAAAAATATGGAAGGGATGTCCTGTCCTTCCTATCATGGCTGTCTGACCGTGAAGAGATTTCAAAAGAAGTGGTGGTTGGATATAAGCAGGCAATCATCGGGAAATACAAAACAACAAGCGCCAACAGCATGCTGGTATCTGTAAACCGTTTTCTGGATTTTATCGGAAAAAAGGACTGTCAGGTAAAACTATTTAAGATACAGAGAAATCCATTTCGGAAAAAGGATAAAGAGCTGACTAAAGAGGAATATAACAGGCTGATCCTGGCTGCAAAGGCAAAATCAAGCAGCCGCCTGTTTCTTATGATCCAGGCAATATGCAGTACCGGTATCCGTGTCAGCGAGCACCGTTTTATCACTAGGGAGGCGCTGGAGAGAGGAAGAATCACTATTTACAACAAAGGCAAGGAGCGCGTAGTCTTTCTGCCAAAGAAGCTGAAAAAATGCCTGCTCCAATACTGCAGACAGAATGGAATCTACTCCGGACCTGTTTTTGTCACCAAAAATGGTACACCGGTTAACCGTTGTAATGTATGGGCAGAAATGAAGGCATTGTGCAAAGAGGCCGGGGTCAGCCCGGAAAAAGTTTTTCCGCATAATCTGCGCCATCTGTTCGCGGTTACTTATTACCGGATGCAGAAGGATATCGTGCATCTGGCCGATATCCTGGGCCACTCCAATATTGAGTATACCAGAATTTATACATTTACCAGTGAAGAGGAGCATGCCCGTGTATTGTCAAGGATGTGCCTGCTGATATAAAAATGACCAGAACATAATATACATTATGTCATGGTCATTAACATGGATATCCTCATCCCGTTTTTATTATGCATCTAAAGTCAGCTTTTTTCAATAGTTTTCCAGTTTCTGGCCTCTGACTTTTCATTATTTTTCCCAAAACACATGAGCAGAGTTAAATTTGGATATAGCAAAGGTTCCCGATGAAAGCTTTTTTATTCTTTTCATCGGAAGTCTATTACATAATGTATATTATGTGATATCCTCAGCAGACGCAGCTTTTAAGAAAACCAATGATATAAAAAATAATTAGCAAAACTGGTGAAAGCTAGTGACGCAAAGCTACAGGGATTTCTCTCTAAAAAGAGGTGTCAGCCAGCTGCATGATTTGTGAAGCCGGCCTGTGTATGCAGCGCAGGCTTTATTATTGTATGTTTTACTTAATCCTGATATGCCGCCCTCCTTAGATCCGGGACCATGGAGTGGACGGGGCTGAGCATTGGGGGGAGGCGCATAGGAAAATGGAACATGATAGGAACCAGTTTATTGTGAATGTGTTTACAAATGGGGCTGCTCCGGAAGAGAAAAGAGGGGATTCACAGGAACATGACATGGCTTATATAGAGTCCTGCCGGGAGATGTTCCGGCTCAGGCAGAAGCTGCAGCATGACATTTCTTCAAAGGAGGAAGGCAAATGAGCAGAGACAGGAAGATCTCAGTCCGGTCCGTTATGGGCGGGATATTGTGCGTTATCTTTATACCGGTGATTTTTATAAACCTGACATTGATTATCAGCACCTACACAAAGCCCGGTGAGATGCCGGGAGTATTTGGTATAAAACCTGTTATTGTCCTGTCCGGCTCCATGGAGCCGGTGATACAGACAGGGGATATGATATTTTTACATAGTACGGATCCGGCCCGGCTTCAAACAGGTGACGTGATCTGTTATCTGGACTCCGGCCAGGCCATTACACACAGGATTGTAGGAATTCGGGAGGGAGAGGATGGGCAGGTACGGTATGTCACGCAGGGCGACGGGAACAATACAGCAGACCGGCAGGCCGTAAGCGCGGACCAGGTACAGGGAATCTGGCGCGGAGGTAAAATTCCCGGGATGGGTAGTGGGATTATGTTCATGCAGTCTGCAGCCGGAATGATTCTGTTTATGATATGCCCGTTGTGCCTGTTTATTCTGTGGGATATCTGGAGAAGAAGGCGCCTTGACAGGGAGGAGGCAGAACACAGGGCTGCTCTGGAGGCAGAATTGAGAGAATACAGGTCCAGAGAAAAGGGAGATCCGGACAGTAAGTGAAATTAGGATGCACCGGCTGATTTCACAGGCACAGTGTGAGAAAAGCCGTTATAGAACCAGGAGGAATACCTGGGTGCAGCGATTCAGACACTTGGGAACCATGTCTGGGCTGTTATATATGGTTCCCAGTTTGAAATGAAAGAGAGGACAATACATATGAGAGAAAAATCTTATGTAGCACGTCTTGGTGCATTAGCCTTGGTATTGACTCTGATGACAACCTGTCTGACAGGGGGGACACTGGCAAAGTTTGTTACTGAGGTAGAAGGCGAAGCAGAGGCAACAGTGGCTGCCTGGGAGTTTAAGGCAACCGGAAATAATGGAGCTGCGCTAAGTTCAATTGATATGGGAAGAACTGCCTATAAGGGGGAAACGATTGGTGATAATGTCATTGCTCCGGGAACACAGGGATCATTTGACATTGTGCTGGACGGAACGGGCAGTGATGTGGGTATTGATTATATTGTTACAATTGACAAGTCATCTGAGCCGGATATGCCGGATTTACCGGATGATTTGGTGTTCCAGGTTGATGGTACAGATTATAGTCTGGGCAATGAAATAGAAGGAAAAATTGAGCATGCAGCAGGAGACGATGCTATGAAAAGGACCATTACCGTCAGCTGGAAATGGGATTATGGCAGCGCAGATACCGCAGAAGCAGATAAAAACGACAATAAGTATGCAGGAAAGTCTTGGAAGCTGAAGATTAAAGCCACCGGTACGCAGACAAAACCAACGGAAACAACAGCTCCAACAGCGTAACTAACTCCGCCTCCCTGTGCCGGAGGCAGGATGTTTCAGAGTATTCAGCCTAAGAGAAAGAACGTGGCAAGTCGCCGCGTTTTTTCTCATAGACCGAATATCAACGGCGGTTATCAGCAGAGGAGAAGGCAAATATGATAAAAAAACATGGAAATAGATTTGCTCCTGAAAAGAAGACAGGGAATCATAAATGGATTCCGTTACTGTTGTTATTTTTACTTATGCTTTTGTCCTCCTGTGCGGCGGGATATATTCTCGGCAGATCTGCATTTCCCGAATCATCAGGCAGGAGAATCGACACAATACTTCTGACACCTGATGGAGACGCAGCAGAGCAGCAGATGCAGCAGATATTTCATCTGGCAGGAAAAATTAATTATACCAATGGCAGGCCCTATGCTCAGGGGAGGGTTCAGCTTCACAGTGAACCAAGGGAAACCGTTACGGACACAAACGGGAGCTTTACGTTTTTTCATGTGGAGGGCGGGGAGCACCAGATTCGTATTTTGGACCGTACGGGTAATGTTTTGGGAGAACGGAAAGTCAACCTTTTTTCGGCTCAGGCGGAATCAGGAGTCAATGTCAGCCTGCAGCAAAACGGGCAGTATACCATTGAGGTGGCAGTCGATGTCAGGCTGATGGAGGTGGCAATCGAGCTGGATGAAAAGAATAACTCATTGTATATTAATCCGGAGAAATTGACCTACCTGACATCAGACGGCCGTCTTGTGACACCAACAGGGGAAGCGTATTATTGGGAGGGAACACTTGTCACACCAGGCGGTCTGGTGATTACAGCAGACAAAACTGTGGTTGCGCCGGCAAGTGAGGGACCTTTGGGGATCGCTCTTTTGACCCCGGAAAACCAGGTGATTTACCCGGAACAGGATGCAGCTTTGCCTGATGGGACCAAACTGCTGGAAAATGGGAATATTTTACTTCCGGGAGAAACGATGATTGAGAGGAACGAGAATGGAACCGTAATCCTTACACCAGATGGGCTGCGCGGACAGCCGGGAGCAGGTGGTGTTGTTATATCCGGTGATAATCAGGTGTCGCCTATCGGGACAGGTACAAGTGGTCCAGATTCAAATACACATGGTAATCCCGCCGGACCGAATGAAAGTGTATCAGGAAACGGCTATGACACTGGGACGAAACCGGCGGAACGTAATGATTCCTCTCAAATTGGGAATGGCAGCGGCGGTGTTAATGCCGGACCTGGATCCGGGGAAGGCGGAGAAAGCAATGCGGGAAGCGGCGGAGTCAGCGGAGATAGCAGCGAAGGCAATGACAAGGACGGGGGAGGCATTAGCGGCGGAGGTAATAGCGGAGACAGCAGCGGAGACAATAGCGGAAACAGCGGTGGAGAGACCGGCGGTGATAACGGAGGCGGCGGAGATGACAAAGATGAAGGACCGATTCCGAATTTTCGTGTGAGCTGGACACAAGGTCAGGAAATAGAATTGTTTTCCGATTTGTCGGGAAATGTGCAGACCCTTTTGCCGGGCGCGGAAGGAAGCTACCCGTTTATACTTGAAAATAATAATTCCTTTCATGTTATCTTTACCCTATCAATTGAGGAAGACAGCTTACACATTCCCATGCGTTTCCGTATTGTTACATATAAAGACAGAAAGCCGCTTACCGATTGGTGGGATACACAAAACGGCGGCGCTGCGGAAAGTGATACCGTACGCCTGGGTGCAGGTGAAAGCAAATCCTATCTTTTGGAGTGGCAGTGGCCTTATGAGAGCGGAAAGGACGGGATTGACACAAATGCAGGCAAGGCAGACCTTGATTATAGGGTCAGGCTTAAAATATGGGCTCAGCAGGAAGGTCCGTAGATACATGCACGGGAAAAGGACGGTTTTATAAGGCGCGCGGGAAAATACAGTTTTTCTGGGGGCGGATATGATTGGGATGGTCAAACAATCTGGAGGGAACATATAAGAATGGGAAAGCATTTGACGAAAACCGGAATTGCAGGATACGGCCTGCTGCTTGCGGCCGCAAGCATATCTGTATGGTCGTTCTCCTATGCACGGTTTACGGCTCAGGAGAATGGCATGGCGGCTGCCACGGTGGCGGCCTGGGGCAGCGGCAGCAGTACCATTGATATCAATGTAAGCGGACTGCGGCCTGGGGATAAAAAAACCTATATTTTTGAGGTTACCAATACGGAAAATGGAGTCACAAGTGAAGTGGGACAGGATTATTCCATAATAGTTGAGACAACGGGGAATCTGCCATTGGACTTTGCTCTTACCTATGACAACAGTAATCCTGATCATCAGGGATTATTCGTGAATACGGGAGAGAATGGAACATTGACCTTCAATGGCGGCTGTCCGGGGCGGCCGTCTGCCCCATTCAGTTTCCGCCATTCATACATATACTCTGGCTGTTTCATGGCCGGAGGACAAGGCGGGGACTGAATATACGGATGAGATTGATTTGGTGACACTGACGGTCAGCTCGGAACAGACTGTGCCGGCTATACAAGAATAGGAGGCGTCTAATGATGAACAAAATCCGCAGGAAACGGCAGAGGGCGGCTCTTATGCTGATTACTGCTGCGGGGATTATGCTGTCTCTGGCAGGCATAGCGGCTGCGCGTTATATGAAACAGGAAAGCCAGAGCGGAGTTGTGGAAGCACAGACATTTTACTTTACCAGTGATTTGCTGAAAGAGGATGGGGGAACTGCGGCGTATTTTATTGATCCAATGGCGCAGTCCTTCACAATTGAACTCTATAACTTTGCGGATTCAGAGCGGGTAACCTCTGCGGATATAACATACAGGGTGAGTGTGACGGGAGGCACGGTTGAGGGGGGCGATACCGGGATTCAGGGAACAATAAAAGCCGGTGAAAAAAGCACTGTGCCGATTTCAGTGATTCCCGCGGACAAACCTGAAGGCGGCGGAGGAACAGTGGAATTAGAGGAAATAAGGGTGGTGGCGGAATCTGTGTTTCCTTATAAGAAAACCCTTACGGGTGTATTTAAAAGGCAGCTGGGTAATCAGTATGTAGTGGAGGATGAGAGCGGCCGCAACGCGGCTGTGCTGACCATGGTATGTGCGGACGGGGAAAAGGATATAACCGTCACATTGCCTTCAGGTGTGATACCGGATGAAGCGGATATCCGGGTCACTGGTTATAAAGACAATAAATGCACATTTCATTCGCCCGGATACGGGATTTATTCATTGGTACTGCTGAAATCAGAGGCTGATATAGGATTATCGGGTAAGGACTCATTTGCCGATGCAATTGATTTAAGCCAATCCGGCGGATAATACTGCGGCTCAACCAGAATAACAGTCAATTTTTTATGTAGTGGAGGGAATGCAATGGATGGAAAACGCCAGAAATTTCAATTGAGGAGGCAGAGACACAACCGGCAGCGCATACTGGTGTTTTGCCTTATTTTTTCTCTTGTATTGAGCAATCTGAACTTTGGGTCCATGCTTACATATGCAACAGAAGGAAACCGGAGAACCTTTGAAATTGGCAGTGATGTGAAAGCCGTTCTGAAAGACGGCGTACTGACGGTTAAAGGATATGGCGATACAAGAGATTTCAGTTGCGATACGGCTCCATTTGCAGAATATGCAGATGAAATCCGGACATTGGTCATTGAGGATGGGATTACCTATATTGGGAGCTGTCTCTTTTATGGGCTGGGCGGATTACAGGGGGAGCTTATACTGCCTGAAAGTATTGTGGGAATCGGGGATTATGCGTTTTCTGGAGAAAGTCCGGCTCAGGCCGCACGGTTCACTGTGATTCGAAACGAATTTGAAGGAGGAGAAATCACAGAATGGAAAAAAGCAGAGCCCGAAGAAAGTGAGACAATCACTTTGGCGACCCCGTCTCAAGCTGAGAAAGTAACCTCTGAGGAACGGATAGAAGAAGGGGAGCAAAACGGAGAAGCGGATAAAACCGGAGATGAGAACGCTGTTAATGAAGGAAATAGAGAAGAAACCAAGCAGGAAACTGCGGAACAGACAGAACAGGGGGAGACAGAACCGGGGAAACCGGATAGAATAGAACAGGGGGAGACGGAGCAGGAGGAAGCGGAGCGGACAGAACCGGAAGAGACGGAGCAGGAGGAGACGGAGCGGACAGAACAGGAGGAGACGGCACATGGGGATACACTTTCCCTGATAGCAAGAATTGAAAATCATCAGGTCCCTTTCGTGGGAGAAGGAATACCGGAAGGGGATTCGGATTCCTCTGGCAGTGAGTCCGGCATGGATGCCGGAAGCGCAGACTCCGGTGACGATAGTGGAGATGCCGGCAGCGGAGGCGCGGATTCCGGTGACAGTGGGGACGCCGACAGCGGAAGCGGGGATACCGGCGGCGGTGGGGACGCCGACAGCGGAAGCGGGGATACCGGCGGCGGTGGGGACACTAACAACGGAAGCGGGGATACCGGCAGTGGGGATGCCAATATCGGTAGTACAGATACCGGAAGCGGCAATACAGATGTAGACAGCGGTAGTACGGATACCGGCGGTGATAATGCGGACGCTGATGGCGGGGGCAGCCCTGACACGGGCAGCGGACAGGAAGGCGGATTATCCAAGGATGACAGTATGGACAGTGGGGACAATACTGAGGCCGGGGATACATCTGGAACATCTGGAGATAAGCCGGGTGATGCAGCCGGACAGGGCAGCCATAACCAGGAGCTGCCGTCTGAACGTGAAAACGGAACGGGCGGTAAGGACAGCAGACCTCAAAAGGTAACGGAAAACCTTGAAGCTGAAAATCCGGACTATGATATTGAATATATTTCACAGCAGAAGATAGAGAATCCGGAAACTGTTTTCTATGAAGGGCAGACCGGTATGGTCATATGTTCTCCTGAGAATGGTACGTTTATTGAGGCGGCGGAATATGCAGGTTATGTGATGGCGGACAGTTGTATTACGGTAATTCTGGATGATATGATGGAGATGGAACTTCCGGCCTGTGAAGGGCAGGTGTGTCTGCCGGAATGTCCTGAAGAAATAAAATGCCCATGGGATGACAATGCCATTTTTACTGCTAAATTTGCAGGATGGACATTAGAACCAGGGACAGAACCGGCTAAAGCACTGGTTCCGGGAACATATACGGATACTGGGGAGGAGCATCTCAACCTGTATTCTGTCTGGAAGCCCGTTGGAACATATCAGATGGGCGTCAGGGCAGAACGGCAGGGCGGGACAGCGATCTACACCCTGTTTGATAAGAAAACCGGGGAAACGGTAAACAGCATGGACGGCTATGCCTTTTTGTATCAATGGCAGTATTCAGCACAGGGTGCGGATATCCCGGATGATAAGAACGCATACGGCGAAGATGTAAACCGGACTGATAATCATGGAAATGGAGACGATGGTCTATGGGAAGATATTGCAGGTGAGGACTCACCTGTATATAAACGTTCCGTGAAAGCAGGGGATATGGGAATGCGGTTCCGCTGCGCGGTGACTCCTGTGAAGATGACCAGAAGCATGACAGCGGCCAGCTCTGTTACATTGTACTCGGAGCCTGCAAACGGGGTGGCTGTGCTTGAAACGGTTTATGTGAATCAGACCAGCGGGGATGACGGCAATTCTGGTTTGGAAAATGCCCCGGTTAAAACCGTGGAAGCTGCTGTGAAAAAATTAAAAACCAGGGAGGATGGCGGAACGTCAGACGGTAATCAGATTATCTTAATGCAAGATTATGACTATGGCAATACAACTGATTTTCTGAAAGAACATGCGGTTCCGGTGACAATCAAAGGAATTACGGCAGACATAGAATTTTTCAGTACTGCAGCGGGAACAGAAAGTGATTTTCATTTGTATGAGGATATCACGTTTGATTCACTGACCATTGAAAAGATGAACCATCTATATGGGAATGGCCACAATATAACCATAGGGGATAATGTTTCATGCAGTGGATTGTATTTGTACGGAGCATCAAAAGATGGTACTCTGACAGTAAAGCCGGGTATCATTCAGGTCCGCAGCGGCAGTATTGCCAGGATTATAGGATATATACGGAGCAATGGATCTGTTGACGCAAATAACAACGAGGCAGTTATCATTGTGGACGGAACTGCAAAAGTTGACACCATTGTAGCCGGAAGCGCCAGCGGGGAGATTAAGAACGGGAATGTAGGCATCTATATCCGAGGAGGAACAGTAAACAAAATAATCGGCGGATGCCAGGGATTCAGCAATGTGAAGGCGCCGTACACGGGGAAAACTTCAATTAATATTTCCGGCGGGACTGTTAATATGGTCTACGGGGCAGGCTCAGGAAGGGCAACAGGCATCCCGACGTATCAGGGAATTCTGGACATCATTGTGACGGGAGGAAGTATTTCAAGCATCTATGGCTCCGGCTCTGCTGCATACGTAGTAAGCGGCGAAGATGCAACAAAGGTAAATATATCCGTGTCAGCGGGAACCGTAGGCAATATATACGCCGCGGGCGTAGGCGGGGAGGCGGGAGTTGATGGCGGCAACGATGTAAATGGAACCCCGGCAGCTGATTTCGGCAGTTTAACCGGAAAGGCAGACATCACAATAGACAATGACGCTGTTATAACAGGTAACATATATGCAAGCGGCCAAGGGTACACGCAAAAGGATTATGGCAAGGGAAATGCATACCTGGATGGAGAGGCCAATATTACGGTAAATGGAGGTACAATCAAAGGTAATATCTACGGCGGAGGCGAGGGAGTCAATAAGGCCGGGTTTGAAAAATCTGCCAGGGTATGTAAGAACTCAAAGGTTACGGTTGAAATAAAAGGCGGACTAATAGAAGGTTATGTCTATGGAGGGGGGAAGGTAGCTGAGGTAGAGGGCTCAACAAATGTAATCATCAGCGGAGGAACCATCAAAGGAAACGTCTATGGCGGCGGAGAAGCGGGGCTGACCCATGGGAGGGCGGCTGTACATATGGCCAACGGAACCGTAAACGGCTCCATATATGGTGGTGCGCTGGGAAAAGTAGGCGACCGGTTTGTTTACGGGGGTTCTACGGTCAATATGACGGGCGGCTGGGTTCGCGGGAATGTCTATGGAGGAAGCGAGCTGAGTAATGACGGTAAAAGCGGAGAACAGGATGAGAAATCCGCGTCCGGCCTTGTATTTGTAAATCTGACAGGCGGTACTGTCAGCGGTAAGGTTTTTGGTGGAGGGTTCCAGGGAATTGTTAATGGTTCCACCCATGTCCATATTGGACTGGGAGCCATTGATAAATGCAACTATTATAAATCCCATGCAGAGGAAAAACCAGTTTTAGACGCCTCCGGCCTGTCTGTGGGCGGTTCCGTTTATGCGGGCGGTGATTACGGCGGTGACAGCGCTGACCTGAATTATGATACCATAACAGTAAACGGTTTTTCTCATGTTTATATTGACGGAACAGATTACAGTTTTGGCGCGGGGGATACTGGCGGCAAAAAGATGGAGATTGCGGGCGGTGTGTTTGGAAGCGGTGCATCCTGCGACGCTGGTGATGTGCGTCTGGTAACGCTGGATCATTTTGGCGCGGCTGCCTCTGGCGGCGGACAGCCGGAACAGGTTACAGGTACAGTTACATCCATACAAAGAGCAGATCAGGTACGCCTGATTCAGACTCATGTCCGGCTGGCCGGCCAGTCTGATGTTGCAAACTCGAATCAGACGACTCCCTATTCCCTGAATCGGATTGGGGATAAAGGGAATTTTGATAAATTGGGAGAACTGGGAAACAGTCTTGTTTTAGAAGGCGGAAGTACCCTGGTATTGGATTCGGCGTCCAACAGTGTGGCAAATCTGAAAAGCGTGGATGACACGGAAAGCAAGGTGGTAACCCAGGCAGATCTTGCGCATTGCCCAAATACAGTGGTACTTTCCACCGGTACTGTATTCCGTATTTCCAACACATCCCAGGGGGACTCGGAAGAGTATGGAGCCGTTACAGGATATTTTTATATGATTGCAGGTGATACGGCGGATGCATATGCGTTTGCCAGGGCGAAGACAGAGACTCTTAATCCATCAGACGGAGGTTTTGTGGTTCCCGGAGAAAAGACGGAGCTGGGATACACAAATATAGGCACGTCGTACCGCTACTGGAAGGTAGCAGGAGATAATGCCGGTGCTACACGCCACGTTGTGCTGACAGCCCGCAATTCAGACAGCCTGGGGATGGGAGAGGATGGCTTTGCCGCGGCAGAGGGAACCATCGAGCTTCCGCCTGTTGGTGATACAGAGAATATCAGATATGCAATCAAATCAATTACGCTGTCAGACAAAATGACACTGGTGGACGCGGCAATGAACCTGGAAACAGGAACGTGGATCACATCAGGTCCGGATGTGAGCGCGGAGCAGGAAAAAGCGAGGATACGGAACACACCGGCTTCCACTTTTGGTTTGGTGATGTGGCAGAATACCGGTAAAACAGAAGTGGTTTCAAATGTTATCTCAGACCAGACGGCCGGAACAGATAACAGTAATTCAATCATCGGAAAGGATTGGGAATATCATGTCCTGGACCAGGAAACGTCAGGCATTCCGAACATTGAATTTAAACTGACCTATTATAATGATGGAATTCGTATAAGTCAGAACCTGGGAACGGTGAGCGTGGTGGTGGAACGGTACGCGGGCGATATCCTGGCGGAGGAGATAACCATGAATGTGGAGGTTGTCACCAGGGCCAGTGCGCTGTCGGAGCAGACGATTGACCTTTATGCGTCGGAGAGCGGAAGCTATACGGGCAGGATGGTGATCCCGGCAGATTCCAGCAGAAACCTGAGTCTGGCAGGGGTTAAGGTACCTGAAAATGGAATCACACTGAAAGCTGTAAACAGTGAATTGGAACATTATGATGTGGCGGTCACTCTGAAGCCTGTCCAGAGCCAGGGGTGGAATACCGCGAATCTTATGAGCGAACCATATGATATAAGCACGTATAAAGAATCTGCCGGTACGGTTTTACTCGGAACAACGGACAGCCGGTATGAGGCCCCTATAGATTTTGTACTGTACAATCATGGTGCTTTTGCGCCTAAGGACACAGACGAAATTATTTTGACACTGTCTGACGCAGATGGGAATAAGGTTCCCGTCACACTGAATATTCACTGGAAAGAATCTATTGTTTCGGCTGTTCAGATGGCATCCGGAAAACAATATGAGGGTATGAATGATACAGCTCCGGTGGTAATATCTCAAGAGAGTGCTGTTACTGCGATGTTCACCCTTGGAAGTCAGAATGGAACCCTCGCCGCTTCAAGTGTGTGGCTGGAGCTGCGGGACAGCAGTGGAATCAGACACGCGCTGCCGGACGGTGCTAAGCTCACACTGCTGAGCGGAAACCGATACTATCTCTATACCCTGACAGGGGGAGAGAAGGACGGAAAAATTCCTCTGGACAATTTTGCAGAGATGTGGGGGAGTAGTCGATTTAATGAAAATATTGCCGCCAAAACAATTACAGTCATAGCGGCATTTGACAAAACAGCCAGTCTTATGCCGGGGGAATACAGTTTGAGATTGCGCAATGACACGGGAGCTGACTCCGTAGGCGGGTATTTTACAGTCAATAATTCAACGGCTGCAATAACACTGGACAGCCAGGAGGGACTGGCCAGAGGGGAGCACCGTATCAGCATTTTTGTATCTCCCCAGCAGGATACACGTTTATCAGACAAAGCGGCAGTGGTGCTCACAACACCGGAGGGTGAGGCGTTTCCCAAGGGGACTGCGTTTATCTACGGAGAAAAACGCTGCTACCCTGTTAACGGCAGGGTATATTTGATTCTGGACCGGGGGCAGGCTCATACAGTTATCATGGATACAACCGATACGGCCGGTCTGACACTGGAAAATAACCGCATCAGCGCACAGCTGTTTGCAGCAGGTGTGAACGCAGGTAAAGGTAGGATTACCGGTACAGAATTAACTTACAATATAAAAGCGAATCCTGTATATGGCCTCAGTGTGAAAGCTGATCAAGGGGAAGAACGCGTGGCCACGCCCGGAGCAGCCATTGGATTTACGGTATCATACTCCATGGAACACATTACGCAGGCGGAAATAATTCAGGTTGAAGTCAGAAGGAAGGAGGACGGTGCGTATATTGAAGCAGACGGCTGGGAAGTAAGCGGCGATTTGGATCTGGGACAGGGAGACGGCGCAAAGAGGGAGGGAAATGCTGCTGTAACCATTACAGTTCCTGAGAACACCGGGGAAGGTACTTATCGTCTAATCTTCAAACTGGGAGATAAGAAGGCATTGTACAATATAATCATCCGGAGCTGCGACTGAGATATTACGATATCGTGGAACAACTACAGATGGAGGAAGTGAGCCGCATAGGATTGGACCACCCATGAAAATGTTGGCCTTTTGTGAATATATGTATACAGACGACGGACTCTACCGTGTGATTTATGAATATTTTGAGACCAGAATCCTGTTCGGGATGTACAGAACTGGTGAACACCTTCCGGCTATTGCGGAGACAGAGCGGTTTTTCCATATGGGTCCTACAGCGGTTCAATCCGCTTTGGAACTGCTTGGGCGAAAAGGGTATATAAGGATGGACGGAAAACGGACGGCAATTGTTGTCTATGAAGCTGAACCGGATAAGATAAGAGAACATGCCGCAAAATATTTTGCCCTCAGGGAAGAAGGAATAAAAGATATGATTCATTCGGTTCCGCTGCTTATGGGGCCGTTGTGGCTGGAGGGATTGAGAAGAGGGACGAATCAGGACTGGGATAAAATCAGAAATGCGCTTGCCTGCCCTTCGCTGGGGGTCATATCCATACTGGTGGAGCTTTACAGCCTGACACTGGGCACACTGAAAAACAAGCTGATTCTGAATCTGTTCTGGGAAGAAATCCGATATTTACGTTTCCCGTATCTGACAGATAAATTGCTGGAGATTCAGGAAACACTGAAACCGGAAGCGTCCAAAGAAGAGATAGTTGCCCGGTTGAGACGGATTTTTTTTGGTTCTTATAAAAAAATGGTGGAAGATATGTCCCTTTTTATCAGGAAAGAGGGCGGAATGTATTTAATTGACAACAGCAGGATTCCGTTCCAATGGAATATTTACCGCAGGAGGCCCCAGCTTAAATATTCCCTGGCCGGGCGCATCATATGGGAGGTGGTGAAGGGGGCGTATCCCATAGGCAGCTATCTGCCCTCGTTACCCCAGATTGCACAGCGGTATGATGTATCCGTAGCCACCGTAAGGCGTACCCTGATGCTTTTAGCCCAGCTGGGAGTCACCCAGTCATTCCATGGAAAGGGTACTTTGGTGGTAATGAGGACGGCCAAAATGAATTTCAGGATGCCGGAGATTCTGGAGGGAATGAGCCTGTACCTGGAAAGCCTCCAGCTGCTTGCTTTGACAATCAGGGATATAACATTGTATACAATAAAATCCTGCAGCGGGGAGGCACAGGAGCGTTTGACCGGAAAGTTTGATTTGTTAAGGCAGGAAAACAAGGTGCATCTTTGTTTTGAACTGTACTTTAAATGGATTGAGCACCAGTGCCCTATGGTAATGATACGTGAATGTTATCGAAAACAGTATGGTTTACTGACCTGGGGATATCCCATTATGTTATACCGGATTAGAAACCAGAAACTCCAGTTACGGTACATGGGATTTACAGAGGAGATAATTAAATTGCTGCGTGAAAAAAGATGGGAGGATTTTTCAGAGGCATGGAAGGGGCTTATGGAACAGGAAGAGCGGGAGGCCCGTAAATTCATGCTAGATGTAAATTTGAGGCTATGATTGCGCTAAGCAAGCTGACAGGAGCTGGTGATACCAGCTCCTGTCAGCTGTTTTATCAGCAATTATGGCTGGGGGGAGGCATAAAATATGCATTATCAGCGCAGTGTGTCATGCAGAAGTACGATGCAGACATAGCAGATGGCCTGACAGAAAACATTGCTTTCTATTGGGAGGTGGGGGACTTACTGGTTCCCCTCCACTATAATCATGTCCTCCTGCTCCAGTGCGTCTGCAATCCAGCTGATGAACCGGCTGTAAAAGTCAAAGACAGTATCATCGAAATGAATATGGCTCATGTCATTTTCGATTTTCTGTATTATGATATTCCAGGTCCCGGCAGGGATGCGGTTATCCCAACAGACATCAAATTCCGGGAATTCGGATTCCAGATAGGACAGCAGGAGCTTTGTATAGTCTGTATCATAAATGCACAGTGATTCCTGGCAGTATGTATCGTGGTCTCCCGGTCCGGTGCCGCAGCTGCAGGGATAAAAGCAGAGATTTACCTTTTCATCCGGAGCCGAAAAACATCTTAATACCATAATCATCCCCCCGTATATCATTCCATTGCCGTGTACCGGGTCTTTCTAAGGCTAAGACCGCAGTCTGAACGTGATAATTAAATTATATCACGCCGGGGGGAGATTTGATAGTGTGAAAAAATAAGCCGCTGTTAAACCAGTCGCTGTTAAACTTGGGGCAGTTTGTAAGTTGGATTGACAGGAACTGGGGGTGGCTATAAAATAGAGGAATACCGATATTTTATTATAATGTGTGGCTGGGGGAAAATAGCTATGGACGGACAGAGGATACGGATTATTAAAAAGAATGATGAATATTCCATGGAATACCAGGTTGGAGATATCTTTTTGGTGGACAGCACCTGGTATGGCGGCGTGAATGTGACCAGTAAGTCGGGAATACCCCTGTCTCTGGACAAGGAGGAGTATGAGTTTGTGAACAGGGAGGAGGCTGTACATGTAATTGACACCTATTCCTACGGGCTGGGAGCCATGGACTGCTTCTGCGAGATGGTGTCTGCCGGCCTTAAGACACTGGCCATGAGCCACCCCTGCGATACCAGGGAGGAACGGGATTCCTACCTGCAGGATGCAGAAAAGCTGTGCAGGAAGTACGGGGTGAAGCTTTATCCGGAGGACGAGGCTTTTATTACGGATTTATTCCCCGAGGAGTTGAATAAGGGTAAGTATAATTACCTCTTTTACCGGACCGGCGATGTGCTGGAGCGCTATATGGGACTGAAGGAACAACAGAAACGATTGATTGCAGACCACTCCTATACAGGGCAGGAGAGATACAGGATTGCCGTGGAGTTGGGGAAGCTTCTGTCCTACCCTGAGGATGGGATAGAGAGGCTGATTGAGAGGGCAGGCAGAGAAAAACAATGAAAACCCGGGTACGCTTGGAACGTATAATTGTAATTGCTGGAATACTGGTAGTGCTGTTCCTCACACTGGTCACCAGCTCCTATTACCAGAATGTTTTAAATCAGGTGGGGAAGGACGGCGGGGAGGATGGAAACGAATACCGCTACCATTATGTCATGATTGTGGAGGATTGTGACATGCCTTTCTGGAAGGATGTGTACGAGAGCACCAGGGAGGCTGCAAGGGAGCACAATGCCCTGGTGGAACTAATGGGAAAGAGTCTTTCCTCCACCATAGAGATAGAGAGTCTCATGGACATGGCCATTGCTTCCGGGGTAGATGGAATTATCCTGGAATACACGGGCGGCCATAAGATAGATGAGCGGATTAATGAGGCCGGTAAGGCGGGAATACCCGTGGTCACGGTTCTCAAGGATGCGCCGGATACCAGCCGTATAAGTTTTGTGGGGGTCAATGACTACCAGCTGGGCCGGCAGTACGGGGAACAGATTTTAAAGCTGGTGCCGCCGGATAAGGATGATGTGGAGGTGATGCTTCTGCTCCACGACAGGGATAACAGCAGCCAGGTGCAGATAGCAGAACAGATCAATAACCTGCTGGTGACTTCACCGGACACATCGGGACGGGTCAGGCTCATACAGGAGACCATGCGATCCACCGGGAAGGTGGATGCGGATGAGACCATAAGGAACATATTCTTCCGTAAGGAGGGAGTACCGGATGTCCTTGTGTGTACAGAGGCCGTGGATACAGAGGCTGCCTACCAGGCCATGATTGATTACAATAAGGTGGGGGAGCTGCAGCTCCTGGGGTATTACAAGTCAGATCAGATTTTAGAGGCTGTCAGGAAGGGGAATATTCCGGTAACGCTTGTCATTGATACGGAGCAGATGGGGCGGTACTGTGTGCAGGCATTGGAGGAATATCTGCAGGAGGGACACGCAAATTCCTATTACAGTGTGGATTTGCAGTTTGTCACAAAGGAAAATGTGGATTAGAGCCTGTTTGAAAAGTGAGCGATGAGTATGGAGAGACCGGGAAAGAACATATGGAGCCATCTGAGCCTGGAGAAGAAAATACTGCTGGCCGTGACCCTTATGATACTGACATTATTTATAAGCAATATATTTATCTATCTCCAGGTAAACAAGATTGCCGGCAAGATGGATACGGTATATGCCAGCAATGTAAACCTAAGCGAGCTGTCAGAGGCCCTGGAGCATGTGCAGAAGGACATGGGAGACTATGTGTCCGTAAAGAGCTCGGACAGCCTTGAGAGCTATTACAAAAGCCAGCAGGAATACCAGGGATTGTTAGAACGCCTGAACGATAAGACCATTGACAAGCCGGGAAAAATCCTGGAAAAGAACATCCGCATGATGTCGGAATCCTATCTGGATATGACCCAGGATGCGGTGCAGGCCAAGCGGGGGCGAAACGTAGAGCGGTACAGGGAGGCATATGAGAGGGCCCTTACCCTCTATCAGTACATCAACACGCGTATATCGGAGCTCAATGAGCTGCAGTTTAAAAACAACTCTGCCAGCTACCAGACCATGAGGGAGGCCCTTCGCTACATGGAGGTGTTCAACATGGTAATCCTGATGATTGTCATGCTGGCAGGGCTTATGGTGCTCAGGATGCTGGTAAAGGATATGGTAACGCCCCTTACCAGTCTGGCCAGGACCGCCAATCTGGTGGGACAGGGGAACTTTAATGTAAAGATGCCGGATACGGATTCCAACGACGAGATTGGCATTGTCACCAGGACCTTCAACCAGATGGTAGGAAGCCTGGAGGAATATGTGGCTAAGGTAAAGGAGGGGGCTGAGAAGGAGCAGGAGCTTTTGGAGCGGGAGCTCCTGATGGAAAACCACCTGAAGGAAGCCCGCCTTAAATACCTGCAGTCCCAGATCAATCCCCATTTTCTGTTTAATTCCCTCAATGCGGGGGCCCAGCTGGCCATGATGGAGGACGCGGAAAAAACCTGCATTTTCCTGGATAAGATGGCGGAATTTTTCCGCTATAATGTAAAGAAAGGATTGGAGGATGCCACGGTAGGGGATGAGACGGCTGCGGCTGAAAATTATATCTACATACTGAATGTGAGATTTGCAGGGGACATACAGTTTAAAGAATCCATAGACCAGCGGGTATTGGATGTGAAGATGCCCAGCATGATACTGCAGCCCATTGTGGAGAATGCGGTCAGACACGGGATCCGCGGCATGGAAGAGAATGGGACGATTCTTCTTACGGTTCATGGATGCAGGGACTCCATCCGCATCAGCGTACGGGATAACGGTAAGGGTATGAGCCGAGAGAGAATTCTTGAGGTTATGGAAGGCAGAAAGCAGGAAACACCGGATGACGGCGATTCCACGGGAATCGGCCTGGACAATGTGGTCAGCCGTCTGGAGCTGTATTATCAGCAAAAGGGGCTGGTCCAGATTGTAAGCGAAGGTCCCGGAATGGGGACCGAGGTCATCATCCATATTCCGGTGAAGGAGGAGATTGGACATGTTTCGGATATTACTGGCAGATGATGAGGGAATTATGCTGGAGTCCCTTAAGAAGATCATTACCACCAGCTTTGGAAGCGAATGCGATATACGGTGTGTCAAGACCGGCAGAGGTGTTGTGGAGATGGCGGAGAGCTTTCACCCGGATATTGCATTTGTGGACATCCATATGCCGGGGCTCAGCGGAATCCAGGCCATCCAGGAAATACGCAAGGTGGATAAGGAGATGATGATTATTATCATCACAGCCTACGATAAATTCGCCTATGCAAAGGAGGCTGTGAACCTGGGTGTTATGGAATATCTGACCAAGCCCATTTCCAATAAAAAGATAATCCTGGACGTATGCATGAAAGCCATGCAGCGGGTGGAGGAAGCCAGACAGAAGAGAAGCGACGACCTTAAAATAAGGGAGAGGCTGGAAATCGTGGTTCCCATGATTGAGAGCGGATTTATCTACAATATGCTGCAGGACGACGGCGCGGACAGCTCCGGCTACGAGGAACTGCTGGGAATCAGGGAGCATTACGGTTTCTGCCTGGTTCTGGAATTCGGAGACAGGGATGAGAGCGGCAGGCTGACCAATGTAATCGGATCCAGCGTAAAGGCCAACAAGTATTACCAGGCTATGAGGGAAATCGTGAGGGATTATTTTTCCTGTATCGCCGGACCTGTCATGGGAAACCGGGTGGTGCTGTTTGTGCCTTCCCCTGAGCCGGTGCTTAAGTATGAAGAGAGGGTGGAGGTCATCACAAGGACCAGGACCATGCTCCAGAAGCTGGAGGAACACATTGGCAGTGATTTCCGCAGCGGTATCGGTAGCACAAAAACTCTGGGAAACGCAAAGGAGTCATACGGGGAGGCGCTGAGGGCACTGCGGGAGAGCGTCAGCCATGTGGTCCACATCACGGATATCCCAAGCAGGCAGGAGGACGTGGCCGGGGAATACCCAAAGGAGCTGGAAAACAGTTATTACGAGCGGGGACTGAAGGCGGACAGCGAAGGGGCCGCTGCCTGCGGGGCCGAGCTGTTTTCGTGTATGCAGGGAAGGTATGACTGCCGTGAAGACTTGGAGGCCAAGGTGCTGGAGCTCATTATGCAGCTGGAGTACCGGATATGCGCAAAGGACGGCACTGAGTTTGGCTTAAAGCCCAGGGGCAGTTATATCCGGGAGATAAAAGAGGCATCTGACAGCGACAAATTGTGCCGCTGGTTCCTGGAAAAAACACGGGAAATATGTCAATGCGCGGGTACTGAGAAAAAGAAGGAGATGGAGTACCTGGTGGATACGGTGAGAAAATACATTGACGAAAATTACCAGAAGGATATATCCCTGGACGAGATATCCAGGATGGTGAATATAAGCCCTTACTATTTCAGCAAGCTGTTCAAGCAGGGAACAGGGGAAAATTTCATCGAATACCTGACACGGACCAGGATGAGACAGGCCTGTGTCTGCCTCCGGAATCCGGATTACAGCATCAAGCAGATATGCGCCATGGTGGGATACAGCGACCCCAATTACTTCAGCCGTATTTTTAAGAAATACGAGGGCGTCAATCCCAGCGAGTACAGGGAACGGATGGAGAATGGGGCAGGGAAGGTTTAAGGACAGGTTTAGGACTGGTTAAGGAAAGGATAGGGAAACCATATGGGGATACGTAAAAAGAGGACCGCAGGCAGTATTGTCTGCATATTGTTCACAGCCCTGTTCTCGGTCCTGGCGGTCTCAGGCTGCGCCAAGACAGAGGACGCGGCGGCAGGCAGCGTGGAGCAGGAGGAGCAGGAGGTACAGATTGGTCTCAGCTTTGAATCCTTTGTCATAGAGCGGTGGATGCGGGAGAGGGATGTGTTTGTGTCCGCTGCAAAGGAGCTGGGGGCGGAGGTCAATGTACAGAATGCCAACGGGGATGTGGAGGAACAGATTTCCCAGATTGAGTATTTCATTAAGAAGCAGGTGGATGTCATCGTGGTGGTGGCAGGAGACTGTGAGGCGCTGTCAGATGTGATGATTAAAGCCAGGGAAGCGGGAATCAAGACGGTTTCCTATGACCGGCTCATAATGAATGCCGGGTGCGATTTATACATATCGTTTGACAACACCGAGGTGGGCAGGCTGATGGCTGAGAGCATGCTGGAAAATATTCCGGACGGAGGCGATATCTTCCTGATTCAGGGGCCCCTGACCGACAACAATGTTTCGCTGATCCGGGAGGGGATTGACGAGACCCTGGCCGGCAGCAATCTCAATGTGGTCTATGAAGCCAACTGCCCTGGCTGGATTGCGGAAAACGCCTATACCTATACGAAGGAAGGATTAAAGCTGGACCGCAATGTAAAGGGAATCATCTGCGGAAACGATGATCTGGCCAGCCAGGCCTTTAGGGCCTTGTCCGAAGAACGGCTGGCCGGAAAGGTGTGCGTGACCGGTCAGGACGGCGACCTGGCAGCCTGTCAGCGCATTGTGGAGGAAACCCAGGAAATGACGGCTTTTAAATCCGTGGAACAGGAGGCCAGCCTGGCAGCCAAATGCGCGGTTCTCCTGGGACTGGGGGAGGAAATCGAGGAGGTGCAGGACACTGCCTATGACGGCACCTATAACGTACCTTACCTGGAGCTTCAGCCCATTGCCGTCACAAAGGAAAATATGGACGAGGTTATCATTAAGGGCGGGTTTCATGCAAAGGAGGATGTGTATTTGAATGTGAACTGACTTTTCTGTCAGTAAGATACAGCCATAAAATAAGGATGGGTTGTACTGTCTTTGCTGGAAATGATTTATGGCAAGGTGAGAAAAAGTGAAGGAATACTATTATGACAAAAGGGAGTCTCTTATATGTCAATGTATGGGAATAGATTGGTCAAACATGAAGCGCTAAAAAGATGGGTTAAGACTATTTCGCTGGATAATATTAATACTGTGGATATTGGAGGGGAATTGCTTGAATTGACGGAAAAATCAAAGAAAATTTTAGATATACAAATTGCTTTATTTTCTAAGCTGGTTGAGTCTATGAAACCAGGGGATGATTGGCGTGCACTTCAAAATGTACTTTCTCCACTATTTTATAATGCTTTTTTCCGCGTAGGTAATAATGCTATTCGGATAGCAAACTATTATGAGTGTATGGTCATACCTAGCAACATGAAGACGTATAAGAAAATAATCAAGGGAGTTGACTATCAGGAAATTGGCTCCGTAAAATTGTATGATGGGAAAAGGTGTATTGGTGAGATTGGAGCTAAGAGCGATCTGATGTGGAGCGTTTTTTACGACTATTTTATCAATATAGGTAAATGGGGTGAAATTACCCATACGCATACGAATCATGAAAGATATTTATCAATACAATTATTTGATATAGAATTCTTAAGCAATGATGAAATATGCCGTATGATTAACGAGATATTGCTGAAAGTCTCAATGGAACATGACTTAGACTTTTCTGTTGTTGAGATGGATGCAATCTATAAATTAGAAGGGGAAGCCAAAACATATGGAATTCAGTTTCATTCACTAGAATTCGAGTATATACCAGCCTTATACTTAATCAATGCCCTGAATACCAGAGAGGCGAGATTGGCATATTTAAGTTACTATCAAGTATTAGAATACTTTTTTGTCAGAGCACAAAATTATTATTTTTTAAACGAATATGGCGCGTTGTCAATGCCTGCTGTAAATCACAATGAACTTAGAAAGGTATTGCACAAATACAAAAATATATTAAATGAGAGAGAGTCATTGAAATTAGTGCTGACAAGGAGTTTAGATATATCAAAGTTTAAATCCTGGATATTACAAGATAAAAACAGGGTAAATAAATACTGTAATTCACAGAAGAACTCAATTGATATAACAAAAAGTGATGAAAAAATAGTGGGAAGACTTGGCGAACGGATATATTCAATGAGGTGTTCTATAGCACATGCAAAAGGGGATGTTGACGAATATATTGCAGTTCCAACGGTAAGCGATAGCGAAATTAGTTTAGAAATTGAGTTGATTAAGTATGCTGCCTACGAAGCATTAAAAGCATGTTCAGAAATAAAATAGAAGTTTATAAATGGAGTGTTGGGGAGATATGGTTTTTATCTAATGTGTATTCGTTCGCTTTTCATGACCAGGAAGTTCTGCAAAGACCATGATAGCACATTTTTAACTAAAAATAAAATAAACTGAGCAAAAATGTCCTGTATCCTGCAGGGCATTTTTTTAAACCTCTTAAAAGTGTGCAGATGGGTGCCAAGCAAGTCCAGAGCGGGCTGTGGTATATTTAAACTATCAAAACATTATGGAGGAGGATTTACAATATGAAAAAGAAATTGTTAGTGACCATGCTTACATTAGCCATGGCAGGCAGCCTTATGGCATGCGGAAGTAAGGAGGGAGCTGCTCCTGCTTCAGAGGCAAAGACAGAGGCCCAGACCGAAGCAAAGGCAGAGGACGCCAAAGCAGAGGACACCAAGGCTGAGACAGAAGCAGCAAAGGATGAGGCTGCATCCGGCGAAAAGCACTTGGTTGGCGTGGCAATGCCCACCAAGGACCTGCAGAGATGGAACCAGGACGGAAGCAATATGAAGGCAGAGCTGGAGGCGGCCGGATATGAGGTAGACCTTCAGTACGCCAGCAACGATGTACAGACCCAGGTATCCCAGGTGGAGAACATGATTTCCAACGGCTGTGAGCTGCTGGTCATCGCATCCATCGACGGAAGCTCTCTGGGCGAGCCTCTGGGACAGGCCAAGGAAGCAGGCATACCTGTTATTTCCTATGACAGGCTTCTGATGAACTCTGACGCTGTTACATATTACGCAACCTTTGACAACTACATGGTAGGACAGAAGCAGGGCGAATATCTGGTAGAGGCCCTTGGATTAGAGGAGAACGACGGACCGTTTAACATCGAGATGTTCACCGGCGACCCGGCTGACAATAACTGCAACTTCTTCTTCGGCGGAGCCATGGACGTGCTTCAGCCATACATTGACAGCGGAAAGCTGGTTGTAAAGTCCGGCCAGACCACATTCGAGCAGGTGGCAACCGCTAACTGGGATTCAGAGAAGGCACAGAACAGAATGGATACCATCATTGCAGGAAATTACTCCGACGGAACCGTTTTAAACGCAGTGCTTTGCTCCAACGACTCTACTGCACTGGGTGTTGAGAATGCCCTTGCATCCTCCTATACCGGCGAATATCCCATTATCACCGGTCAGGACTGTGATATTGCCAATGTAAAGAACCTGATTGCAGGCAAGCAGGCTATGTCCGTATTCAAGGATACACGTACCCTGGCCTCACAGGTAGTTAAGATGGTAGACGCCGTTATGCAGGGCGGAGAGGCAGAAGTTAATGATACCAAGTCTTATGATAACGGCACAGGCGTAATCCCCACATATCTCTGCGAGCCGGTTGTTGTCACAATTGATAATTACAAAGAAATGCTGATTGATTCCGGCTATTACACGGAAGACCAGTTAAAGTAATCAGATGGACCGGCCAATCAGGCCGGAAAAGATGAGAATCGTACAGGCGGGG
>OGZX01000868.1_pt1 | contig 34065 bp, 24 predicted proteins | sample 1576881 | NCBI WGS metagenome assembly OGZX01 (sample SAMEA3541542, study PRJEB24748) | human gut metagenome | biome: human gut; feature: human-associated habitat; material: faeces | place: China | collected 2012 | reverse complement strand
GAATAGTGTTGAATATATAATTACGTTTCGCCATTTCTTCAGGCGAAAAATCTCTGGTACCTTTTGGTATAGACGGCTTCTGCATATACTGTTTGCTCTTCTTTATCGTCGGAGCTAACCGACTTTTATATATTAAATTATTATTCGGAATGCAAAGGTAGGTATTTTGTTTCAAATTCGTTATTTATTGGATAGGTTCATTGTTTTGTCCGTTTCTTTTTGTTATGTTTGCAACATATTTAACAAAACGTATAGCTATGAAAAAGAAATTAAGGAGACAAAAGAAAGTATTGTACGGTGAACTTGGTAGTTTTTGCATCGACTTCGCCAAATACATGGCAACAGGAGTTGTCATCACAACATTATTAAAAGATCTTGAGGGATATAATGTGCTTATTTATTCGGGTGGATTTGTTTTAGTTTCAGGATTTTTGTTTTTAGGCCTATTATTCATTAAACTGAAGGAGGATTAGTTATGCCTGATTTTATATTTGTTTGTTTACTGTTTATGGGAATGGGACTCGGATTTTTAATCTGGGCACTTTATATGGAAGGTAAATTTCATAAAACGAAGAAAAAGAAGAAAATGATTCTTATAACGGGAAACCGTATGGGAATAAAAAAAGAAAACAAAAAGGTAAAGGAGAGTTAAGAGTATGAAGAAAAAAGTTGTAGCGGCTATGATGTCAGTTGCATTGGTGGCAGCGGTAGGAATTGGAGGAACACTAGCATATCTGTCTTCCACATCAAATGATGTAAAGAATACGTTTACAGTAGGGAAAGGATTTGACGATACAGACGGTCAGGCTTTAATTGTTGATGAATGGCTGTTGGATGGAACAGCAGATGATCGTACACAGGAAGATCAGACATACGAAAACATGACGCCTGGTTATGTAGAAAAAAAAGATCCAACAGCTAGATTAAAGGCCGGATCTGTAGAATCATATGTTTTTTTACGTGTAACTGGAGTTAATGCCTTGGAAAATATCATGAAATCAAATGCAGATGGAGACGATGTACAGGCATACGACATTAGTGGATGGGATACGACATATTGGATGAAAGTTGCGGATGAAAACGGAACTTTATTGCACGAGACTAAGTTGGGCGTAGAAGGTGATGGATATTATGTCGCAAATACAGGCAACACTGTAAATCTGGAAGATACTACTCCAGAGGGAGAGTACATTCAGTTAGGAAATCCGATTTTTCAGACCGTTACTATGAATCCAGATGTAGCTGAAGTGACAGAAGATCTTGGTACAAAAATTGGAGAGATAACAGTAAAAGCATGTGCGGTACAGTACAGTGAAGATCAGATGGATAGCTGGAAAGACGCATTTGACTCAGCTAAGTGGAATTAAAAATAAGATCAACAGGAGGAAGACCTATGAAAAGAAACAAAGTTGCAAAACTAATGGTAGTTGCAGCGTTGGTAGGAGCAATAGGAATAGGTGGTTCTCTGGCACTTTTAACAGCTCGGTCAGAGGCAGTAACGAATACATTCACAGTCGGAAAAGGATTGCATGATACAGATATTACACTGGATGAAGCCCAGGTTAATGAAAATGGAGAAGAAATAGACGGAGCAGAAAGAGTCCAAAAGAATACATATCAAAATCTTGAGCAAGGTGATGGATTAGATAAGGATCCTACAGTAACAATAAAAGATACGGCAGCCGACTGCTATGTTTTTGTATTGGTGGATGGATTAAAAAAGAATACATCCATTTACGACGTGGATATAAAAAAGAGCTGGATGAAAGTAGAAGGTATTCCTAAGGAAATTCAGGATCAAGTTCCAGATACCGCTGATTTATATGTGTATAAGGCAGATCAATCAACTCCGACAGTAGTTAGAGGAGGGCTTACAGCCGAAAAAGGAATTGTTTTTGACGGAGTTAAGATTAAAGATGACGCAGCCTTATTCGAACCTGTAATAGAAGAAGGTACGATTACTGGATATAAGGCTAAAAACCTGGATCAGATTATTGTAAAAGCTTGTGCTGTACAGGCAACTAATAATAGTTATGAGAATGCGTTGAAGTTAGTTACATTTGCTAATACCAGTAATTAAGAGGAGAAAAAACATGAACAAAAAACGAGTTACGGCTCTTGCGGGTTCCCTCAGCCTGGTGGCTGTCATCGGGATCGGAGCGACTTTAGCTTATTTTACCGATCAGACAGACACCCAGAACGTAATCAACATGGGGCATGTAGACATCGATCTTGTAGAGCATGAGATCACACAGGACGAGGATGGTAACTGGGTTTATGATGAGACGAAACCAGTGACATCCGAAGGCCGACATGGGCAGTGGGGCAAGCAATACGTCGTTGAGGAAACCGGTGGGTTGCAGCAACGGAGTGCTCAATCTGATGAAGTCGCTCTCGGTAGGTGTGCCGGGTGCCGTTACCGCATCGCCCGAGGTACTGGCCTGTGACTGGGAAGTCTGTTGCAACGGCTGGTAATCGGTGTAGGCCATTCCCGCAGCATCGGTCAGCCCGGTTTGGTTTGCCACACAATAGAATTTGGTGAACAGTCCCTTGCGGGGATAGAACACCACGTTCACTTTCCCTGCAGCCTCGTCCGCCTTCAGTTCGAGGGGCGAAGCGCCTGCAGGCAGTTCCCCGGCTTCCGAGCGGTAGGCAAAACGTTCCTGGAACGTATAAGGCCCTTCTTCCTTGTCGCTGCCGAAAGCATAGATATCGAAACTGCCGATACGGTTCTCGTCGTCCTCGGCTATGCCGTCGCGGGTCACCGCACGGCTTTCCGGCGTACCTTTCACCAGTATCAGCTTGTTTTGCAGCGAGATTACCACCGAACGGCGGTTGGGGTCATTGGCTTGCGGGTTCTCCGGTTCTTCGGGTGTTCCGCCGGTTGTTGTTTCCACTTCCGAGGTGCAACCTGCCATCAGGCACAGCAGCAGCCACGAAAGGCACAGACAGAATCTTGCGAATGTTTTCATTTTCTGTTATGTTTTAGATGATTATTATTACTTTATATATTATCGTCTGATATGTTTATTACCGTCTCATATGATTATTACCACCTTATTTCTTTTTTCTCAATTTTTAATTCTCAACTCTCAATTTATTCAAGTTCTTCCTCGCCTTCTCCGGCTCCACCCCCAGCGCCTTGCGGAACCATTCTTCCGCTTTCTTCCGGTCACCCTCCAGATAAGCCAATACTCCGAAGTCATTCCATGCACGCGGGTCGTCCGCCACCTTATCCAGATATTGCCGGGCGCTTATCGGGTCGCCCGCCATGATCACCGCCGAGGCGGCATTGATATTCGCCAGCGCATCGTCCGGGAAGTGATAGGCGGCTATCTCATAGACTTCGCGGTACTGCTCCGTGCCGGGGCGGTAGAACGCCGCCACCCGGTACATCTCCTGCAACGACAGCAGCTGCGGGTGGGTGTATATCAGGCTTGCCGCTTCCTCTATGTTGAAGGCGCGGGCTTCGTAGCCCACCGTGACGCGGATGCGCCTCAGCTGCGGGAAGTAATATCTCAGCAGTTCACGGTACACAGTGCCGCCGTACATATCCATCAACTGCTTTTCGCGTCCCTCGAAGATGCCCACCCGGTCAATAAGCGACAGCACTTCCGCGCTGTGCTTCATGGGGTTCTGTTGCAGCAGTTCCACCAGCCCGTCCCAGTCTTCGGGTACGAAGGATACCTTATACAGGCTGTGCCCGGGCGAGTAGGTTGCACGCATATATTCCTCGAAACAGCGGGCCCGGTTGGAAGCAAGTATCTCATTGTCCTTGTACATTCCGTCGGGCGAGGCGTAACCGCATATCGAGATACCCGATATGCTTGCCAGGTTCCCGCCGGTAAGCGGGCGCAGCAGGCTGTCCAACTTGTCCAGCTCAGTGCGGTTGTTGCGGAACTCCCGCCGTACGGCATATACTCCCGTGGGATAGTCTATATGCAGGGTGGCGCTTTCCGAGCGGTGCTTCCGGGTCTCCACCTCGGGAGTGAGGTAGGTCACCATGGCGGTACACTCGGCACAGGGCATGCAGTCCGCGTGTCCCTTCGTTTCGCGGCGGGGCGTAGCGGCCGTTTCCTGTCTTTCCGCCACCGCCTGCGGAATGGATACCTGTCCCTGCGGCACCCTGAAAGGACTTTCCAGCCCGAGGTCTGCCAGCAATGGTTCCACGCCGAGAATCTTCATCCGGCAGCAGTCCCGCTGTTCGCGCATCAGCACCAGCGAGGCGTGCTCCATCCACGGGCTGTATGCCACCGCCACCCGGTAGGCAATGCTGTCCTTCGGGCTGCGTGCATAGAGCGTGCAATAGGGCGGCACATAGCTCGCTACCGGTTGCAGCACCTGCTGCCTATGGTCGGCGCGGGCGCGCCGGTGTCCGCTCACCACCACCGCCGGCAGTTCCAACAGCCGCCCCGCACTGCGCAGCACAGGCGTAAAGAGGTAAGCCTCCGCACCCCCTGCCTTAGCCCCGCCCAAGTCCAGCAACAGCTCAATGCACAGGCTGTCCCCCTGCGTAAAAGCGTATGACCTGCGGATTATCCCACCGCCTGCCCATGCTTCCACCGCCAGCAACAGCCCCACCAAACTTCCTACCATATACTTCATCATCCTCTATTCTTTAATTCTCAATTTTTAATTCTCAATTCTCATTTTCTCATTTTCTATCTATCACCTATCATCTATCACCTATTATCTATCCCAATCCTCCCCCCTCTTCCCAGTCCGACGAGTTAGCCTGTGCCACCACAATCTTCTCTCCGATGGTCACCAGCAGGTCGAACTCCTGTTCCGTGTTCTCGTCCAGGCTGACGGGCAGTTTGCGGAAGAACAGCTGCAGGTCTATTTCCTTCATGATCCGCTCCTCTCCCCGGTAGATGCTCAGCAGCGGGTGCGAGCCCGAGGTCAGCCGGTAGGTCACCAGCTCACCGGTCAGCTCGTCATTGTAGTTCATCGCCGCCCGGGCACTGTGCCAGGTCACGGGGCTGCCGATGGTGGGGAAGGTGAAGGCCCCGTCGCCCACTGCCAGCGGTATGTCGTATCCCAGCGGGAAGCCGTACTCGGAAGGCACGCCCCGCAGGCGGAGCGTATAGGCGCCCGTCCCTTCCGCCGGGAAGTATCCCTCTTCCCAGCGGACGGTGAACCGAAGGGCGGTATGGCAGTGCGTCAGGTACATGGTGCGGTTCACCGAGGCGCCCGTGGCGGGAACCTCGAACGTGCCGTACCCGTAGTAGAGCCGCTCGGTATTGCCGCGGTAACTGCCTGCGGGGGTGCGGGCGGCGGAAGTCATCATCAGCCCGCGCAGTTGCGTGGCGCCGGGTTCGGGCGCCGGCAGCACGTCGCTCTCCATTCCCGGGTTCCCCCATGCCACGAGGGTGTAGCGTCCGGGGGTCAGGTCGCCCTGCCAGTATTCCAGGCTGTCGCCTTTCAGCATACGCACGTCCACCAGCGTCCCGGCTTCATCGAAAAGGAACTGCCGGATATTGTCCACATATACGGAGAGCTGCCCGGCATCGGGCTTGCCGGCATAGCGGTAATTCAGCCGTACATTGTAGGGACACACTTCCGGCTCGTCGAAACTGAACGTGCAAGAGGTGCAGGACCATAGTATACAGCAGAGAATTACCATAACTTTCATCGGATAAAGTAAATGAGTGACACACCCGCCCGGGTAGGGCCGAAATAATTCCTTATATAATGTCCCATGCGCTCGCCGCAGCTGGCGCACCGGTACTTGTCGTATTCCATGCGGGCATACCCGCCGCCTATCACGGCTTCTATGGAGAAGCGGTCGCCCAGTACCCAGTGGTAGCCGTAGGTAAGTCCCCCGCCGTAGAGGTCGCCCCGGTAGACGGTGTTCTCCATGCCCGATATGAAGGGTATCTGCCCCACGTTGTAGTAGGCATAATGTCCCTGCAGCCCGAAGAAGTGCCCCTCGAACTTGCGGCAGGGCCAGTAGCGCAGTTCGGGCTGTGCCAGGTAGAGGTTCAGCTTCATGCCGTTGCCGAATTTCCAGGCATTGTAGGCGCCGTTCAGCGCCATTGTGAAGTGGCGCTGGATGCTGACTTCCACTCCCGCGTTGGGCGTGGTGGTCCCCCACAGCAGCAGGTCGGTGCGCAATGCCACGCGTTGGGCAAAGGCAGCCGTACTCAGGGTGCAGAGTAGCAGCACCAACAGGGACAGTCGTTTCATAGGCTATATCTGGGGGATTTCCGCGATGGAGATTGCTTCCAGGTAGGAGCGGGTCATCTGGTTGACAATGCCCAGCTTGCGGGCGGTGGTTCCGTAGCGGGAGTAGAAGTCCTCGTCGCTGGGGTGGTTGAAGTAGACGCCCTCGCCCAGCGCTTCGAGAATGGAGAGAAGGCTGATGCGGTGGTATTCGCAGGCAAGGCGGTAGGACTCGGGAAGGTCGCAGGGACGGTTTTCCAACAGTGTGATAAGATGCCCCCGGGAGAGGGCCTGCAACAGGACGGCCATGTCGGAAGGGGGATAATGGAAGGAAGTGCTCAACCGGTAATCTCCGTGTCGGATGTCGTGCAGTATTGCCAAGGCAAGTTTTGTCCTGAGTGTTAACATAGCGTTTTGTTTTAAATGTAACGATTGTCTGTTTGTCAAGGATGTTCCGATTCCCGGTAGGAAACGGAACAGGCGAGTTTTTGACCATAAACCGCGCCGGTAACGGCCGGATGCCGATATAAAAAGGCAGACAAATATCGGTTCTGCCCTTCCATTTTCTTCCATTTCAGAATAAGATGCGCCCGTACCGGAATATGGGTAGGGAAAGTTGTGTCTTCAAACAAAAAAACAGGGCGCTTTGAACAGATATATTATATTATTACAGGAATATCGTATTTTTTGACATGACTTTTTTAGACAAAACCTAATTTTCAGAAAAAGAGAACAGATTTTATCATGCAAATAGTTGTGAATGGACTGATTTTTTACAGAAAAGCAGGGAAAACCGATAAAAAATTCTTGCTTTCCTTGCTTGTTTCAATGGAAAATTGTTCCTTTACCGCCGTAAGTGTTCCGTTTCCTACCGGGAATCGGAACGTCCTTAGAGGGCCTTTTCCCGGCCTTTCCCCTCTCTTTTCTTCTCCATTCCTTTTCCGCTGCCGGATTGATCAGCGACGCCATCTGCAGGTTCACTATTGCGAGCTGTTCTGTCGTGAACGAGCGCAGGTAGGTGTGCGTGATCTCTTCCGAGGCATGGCTCAGGCCGGCACTGATCTTGGATACCGGTATGTCCTCGTTATAGGCCAGCGTTGCCCAGGTATGGCGTGCCACGTAGGATGTCAGCTTCACCCCCAGTTCCAGGTATTCGGACAGGCGTCCCAGGTGCATGTTGTACAGCCGCAGGGCGCTTTCGTACTGCTGCCTCTCCTCGCGGATGGAGCCGGGGCGGCGGATAATCGGCAGCAGGTAGGACGAACCGGTACCACCGGACGAATAGCGGTTGATGATCTCCCACATCCAGGGTTCCAGGGTGACGGTCAGCGGGCGGCCGGTCTTGCTGCGGTGGTAGCGGAGAATGTTGCCTTCGATGTCCGTGCGTCGCAAGTGTGCCAGGTCGATGAAGGGGATTCCCCGCAGGTAATAGGACAGGATGAAGAAATCGCGTGCCGGCGCCAGGCCCGGCACCTCTTCCAGGTCGGCATCGGCCAGGGTGCGGAGCTGTTCGAGGTTCAGCGCCCGTTTCCCCGTTTCCTCGTATCCCGTGAACACCCCGCTGAAAAGGGAAGTGGCGTCCGTGAGCAGCTCCCGGCTCTCCGCCTGCCGGCACACGGCACGCAGGGCACGGAAATAGCACGCAGAGGTGTTGCGCGAGCAGCCCGACGACAGCAGGTGGTGCTCGAAACTCATAAACAGCCCTGCCGACAGGTCGGCAAAGCCAAGGACTTCCATGTCAGCGAAACTCTCCAGACTGTGCAGCAGGCTCCGGCAGGTATGCTCCGCCGAAAAACGGAACAGGTTGTCAAGGAAATCGGCATGGGCAATGATAAAAGACTTTAATGTTGTCATTACGATATAATTATTTAATGGATGATAAAAATAGGAAATAAGCCAAAGATTCCTTATGACAACAACGTAAGAGAAAGAAAAAAGAGGAATAAGAAAAATTAAAGTGAAATAAAAAGTCAGTGGATGTTTCTGAACGGAGCAGGGAGCACGCTGTTACTACCTGAGTAGTTACAGAGCCGGATAACTACTCAGGCAGCACAGTCGTTTATTTACTGACCACTACCTTTCCGCCCTTCTGCTGCACAGTGGCGATGTGCAAGTCGTTTAACGCCTGCAATACCTCTTCGAGCGATGCCTGCCGCGCATAACGGAAATGGATGCGTTGTTGCAACAATGCCGCCGAACGGAATACCACACCGGCATTGTACCATGTGCCTACCGCCTGCATCACCTCTGCCAGAGGCGCATCGTCGAAGTTGAACTCGCCCTGTGTCCAGCTTTCCGCCGCCACGACCGGAGCTTTGCGGATGCGCAGTTTCTGCTTCCGCGCCAGCACCACCTGCTGCCCCGGATGCATCTCAACCTGCTCCGCCTCGGCACTTACCCGCACACAACCCTGATAGAGCGTGACGGCAGAAGCGCCACTGCCGGGATAGGCACTTACATCGAACACCGTACCCAGCACCTGCGTCTGCATCTTTCCGGTGGAGACGATAAAGGGACGGGCCGCATCACGTGCCACTTCAAAGCGCGCCTCGCCCGTAAGCCGGACAGAGCGCGTGCCCTGCTGCCAGAACGACTTGGGATATTCCAACCGGCTGTTGGCACTGAGCACCACGCGAGTGCTGTCGTCCAGCATAAAAGCGGCTGTGGTGGCGGGCGGAGTTGCCACGGTGACCATGCCGTTTGCCTCGGTGGTGACAAGGCGTTCGGGCACGTCGAGAGCGGCAAAGACCTCTATCTCTTCCGGCGCTGTCTGCCGAAAAACAAATCCAAATAATAAGACCAGTGCCCCAGCAGCCGCCACGGCTCCCGAGGTATAGAGGCGCACCCGTCGCCGCCGTTCAGCCACTCTTTGCCTGGCAAGGAAGCCTTCCCACGCCCGTTGCGTCTCTTCCGGCGAAGGAAGATAGCTGAGAACCTCGCCGAATGCCTGCTGAAGGCGCAGGGTTTCGGCATCCTTGCTGAATATTTCTTCTTTTCTCTCTTCCATTCTATCTGATATTTCTGAAAATTTATTGCTCATCTTTCGTATTCATCGCTTCGCGAAGCAGGCGCAAAGCCTTCGAGATATGTTTCTTCACCGTGTCGGGACTGATGCCGAGACGTTCGGCAGCCTCCCGGTAAGTAAGGCGCTCGTAGTAGCAAAGGCGCAACACGGTGCAAGTAGGTTCGGGCAAACTGCGGGCTATGCGTTCCGCCTGCTGCAACAGGGCTTCGTGTTCGCGGTAATTGTTTTCCGCATCCGCCCGGGTGGCTTCACGCAGGGCTTCCAGATTGGCCTGTTCCACTTGCAGATGCTTCAGGCGGTTGAGAGCTGTGTTGCGTACAGCGGTGTAGAGGTAACCGCCGCAGTCCGTCGCATCCAGCGCCTCGAATTGCCGCCACGCCTGTTCCATCACCTCGCCCACCACATCGCACGCCTCGTCCCTATCGCCCATCAACTGGACGGCATAACGGAGCAGACGCGGATAATGCGCGGCAAACACCCGCCCGAAGGCCTCTTGTTTCTTGCTTTCACGATGGAACAGATGAATCATTACAATCTATTTTTTTCACTTCTACCGGCTCCGGTACCTTTGTATTTACTCTTCGTGGTGTTGAACGCCCATGCCAACCGAAGCCCCACGCGCTGCGAGTCCAGGTCGTAGCGCCGATACAGCCGGGTATGGTTGCCATATATATCCTGGTAGCCATATCCGGTGCCGAAGATGTCGTAAGCACCCAAGGTCACCTTCAGCGAACGGTCTTTCAGGAAAGATTTCACCACCCGGACATTCACCCTGCCTACGGCGTGCTCTACGCCATGACCGCTCTTACACCGGGGAGCATAGTAACTGCCCAGGATGGCAGACCAGCCGTGGGAAAACGTGAAGAAGTGGTTGAAGTCAATCAGGAAGTTCGGTTCGTGCCAGTCGGCAGTGACGCCCAACGAGGCCGCATCCTCATCCACCCAAACCACCGACACCCCTATCCGTGGCTGCCAGCAGCCGAACGTGGGAGCAACATTTACCGCCATTCCCCAATACGTGGAATGCGGCACGTTCACCATGGTTTCCTCAATCACGCCCGGATGGTTGACGTCGTCGTAGATGCGGGGCAAAGACGTGAAACTGTCCGAGTAGCGCTGAAAGTGCGCCGTAAAGTTCACCCACTTCCAGCCGCCGTTCAGCGAAAGCATGTGGCACTTTCCCGGACGCAACTGCGGATTCTGACTGACGTATTCGTACTTGTTCATATAATAGATGGAACTGGAAAGCATCCGGTAAGAAGGTTGGAACTTCAACAGCCGGTAGGAGAAGTCGAAGTCCCAGTCACCGATGCTGTAATAGGCCGAAGCATTGGGCAACCAATCGTTATAGACCGGACTCTGCTGCGCCTGCCGTATGCCGGATTCGTAATAATCCACCTGCTGATGCTCATAGCGTACTCCGGCGCTGAGTCCCCACTTGCCCAGCGTAATGCGGTAATCGGCAAAGCCGGCAATGACGACTTGCTTGATGCGGTCGTCGGCATCTGCCGAGAAACCGCTTTGAAGAAACGTCTGATGACGGTCGGTGAACATATCTTCCGTGCCGAAGGCAAGTTTGCCTTTTCCTATCTGTACAGTTGCAATCAGTTTGGCGGCATAGAGTTCGCTGCGCGAAGAGTTATCATAGGCAGCAGCCGCTTCGCCGTTGTTCTCCATCTGATGGGTATTCCAGCCTTCGCGGGAAGAATAATCGGCATTGAAATCTATGTTCCACTTGCCGAACGTACCGTTGTAATAGCCGTTCACAGCATGGTTCCAACCGGCTTTAGCATGTCCGGTTCCCAATGTATGCAAACGATCCGCTTCTTCGCCATCACGCTGCACCACCGTTTCGATGTAGGTTTTAGCCGTTGAGGTACGCAAATCCGTATTGGGCATATAGCGCACGCCCATAGACTGATGTTCGTCGGGGGTGTAATTCACGCCCACCTCACCGGTGAATGAATAGTTGCTGTTGCGAAACGAACGGCGGCTGTCGGCATACCAGGAAGAACTTCCGTCCAGCCATTGACGGTCGATGAAACGGTTTTTATAATCCTCTTCCACGAAGTCGCCTTTCATAAAGAGGTCCACGCCACCGATGCGATAGTTCAATGCCGCGCCTTGAGCCAACTCAGCGGCACGCCCCTTGGTGGAGTTGGCATAAAGATTCCCACTTAAGCCCTGCCCCTGTTTGCGGATGGTACGAATGCGAATCACCGCACCCACGGATTTGGTTTTAGTAGTGATGTGTGTAGCCATGCTGTTTGCTGCTGCACCTTCTGTTTCTGCACAGGCTCCAAATGACGAGTACAAGGCTACATTGGAAAAAATGCTTGAATTATCCGGTTCTATGGCATCTGCAAAGGCTATGGTACCACAGATGATAGCTATGTTGAAACAACAGTCGCCTTCGGCTTCAACCGCTTTCTGGGATGGTTTCCAGAAGAAATGGGAAACTAAATTCGGAAGTAAGCTGGCGGAACTTTATGCTCCTGTCTATCAGAAGTATCTCACATTGGATGATTTGAAGAAAATCGTTGCTTTTTATGAAACACCTGTCGGAAAGAAACTGGGTGCATCTACGCCTGCTATGATGACCGAAGGTATGCAGATCGGACAACAGTTGGGCATGGAGATTGCCACTGAACTCCAGAAAGACCTGGATGCACAGGGAAACAAATGATAATTAGTGATTTTTTTGATTTAAGTATAAATGAACCTTACTATAAAAGATTTTGAAATCATGGCACCCGTCGGTTCGCGCGAATCACTCGCAGCGGCTATCCAGGCGGGTGCCGATTCCATCTATTTCGGCATTGAGAACCTGAATATGCGTGCCCGTTCGGCGAATACTTTCACCGTCGACGACCTGAAGGAAATAGCGCATACGTGCGATGAACACGGGATGAAAAGTTATCTCACCGTCAATACCATTATTTACGACCAAGACCTGGCACTGATGCGTACTATTGTAGATGCGGCAAAAGCTGCCGGTATCTCTGCAGTGATTGCTGCGGATGTGGCTGTGATGAGTTATGCACGGCAGATAGATCAGGAAGTGCATCTCTCCACACAATTGAATATTTCGAATGTGGAAGCACTGCGTTTTTATGCACAGTTTGCTGACGTAGTGGTGTTGGCACGCGAATTGAATCTGGAACAGGTAGCCGAGATTTACCGTCATATCTGCGAAGAGAATATCTGCGGACCAAACGGAAAGCCTATCCGTATCGAGATGTTTTGCCACGGTGCACTTTGCATGGCAGTGTCCGGAAAATGTTATCTTTCACTTCACGAGATGAACCACTCGGCTAACCGTGGTGCCTGTATGCAAGTGTGCCGCCGCTCTTACACGGTACGTGATAAAGAGACGGATGTGGAACTGGAAGTGGACAATCAGTATATCATGTCGCCCAAAGACCTGAAAACCATCCATTTTATGAATAAGATGCTGGATGCAGGCGTGCGGGTATTCAAAATAGAAGGGCGTGCCCGTGGACCGGAGTATGTCCGTACGGCAGTGGAGTGCTATAAAGAGGCAATCCGTTCTTATCTGGACGGTACGTTTACCGATGAAAAGATTGCTGCATGGGATGAACGGCTGAAAACAGTATTCAACCGTGGTTTCTGGGATGGTTACTATTTGGGCCAACGCCTTGGCGAATGGACTAAGAACTACGGTTCTGCAGCTACGGAACGGAAAATATATGTAGGCAAGGGCGTCAGGTACTTCTCTAATATCGGTGTGGCAGAATTTTTGGTAGAAGCTGCGGAACTGAATGTGGGGGATAAGTTGTTGATTACCGGTCCCACTACAGGTGCAGTGTTTACTACGCTCGATGAGGCCCGTGTTGATCTGAAACCTGTGCAAACGGTGAAGAAAGGGCAGCATTTCTCGATGAAAGCGGACAAAATACGTCCCAGTGACAAACTTTACAAGTTGGTTTCTACGGAAGAATTAAAGAAATTCAAAGGACTGGATATTGAAAAAACTCGCGGATGATTATGGAAAAATATATCTATGAGTTGGAAATGAAGGTGCGGGATTATGAATGTGACCTGCAAGGTATTGTGAATAATGCAAATTACCAGCATTATCTGGAGCATACACGCCATGAATTTCTGTTGTCAACAGGTGTAAGTTTCGCCAAGTTGCATGAACAGGGAGTAGACCCGGTAGTGGCACGCATCAATATGGCATTTAAAACTCCACTAAAGAGTGGCGATGAGTTCATTTCCAAGCTTTACATGAAAAAAGAAAGTATCAAGTATGTTTTCTATCAGGATATCTTCCGGAAAAGTGATAATAAAATAGCGATTAAAGCGGTGGTTGAAACGGTCTGTGTGGTGAACGGACGTTTGAGCGACAGTGAACTGTTTGATAAAATCTTTGAACCCTATCTTACTGCTAATCACTAAGCACTCTCCCACTAATCACTCGCTTCCATGAACAACGATGAACGTATTTGCAGTATAGCACTTACACTTTGCCCCGGTATAGGACATATCGGGGCAAAGCGTTTAATAGACGGTATGGGTAGTGCTGCCGAAGTCTTCCGTCAGCGTAAAGAATTGCCCGAGCTCCTTCCCGGTGTAAGTCCCGCTGTGGTTGCTGCACTTGATAACTCCGCAGCTTTTCTACGTGCCGAACATGAGATGGAATTTGTGGAGAAGAATCGCCTGACCTGCCTTACGTTAAAAGACGAATCTTATCCTTCTCGCTTGCGTGAGTGTGAAGATGCTCCGGTAGTTCTATTCTTCAAGGGTAATACTGATTTCAACCGTCTTCGCGTTATTGATATGGTAGGTACCCGTAATGCTACGGAATATGGCAAACAGTTTTGTGCAGACTTTCTTCGTGATTTATCTGCTTCCTGTCCTGATGTCCTGGTTGTGAGTGGTCTGGCTTATGGCATTGATATTCATTCCCATCGTGCAGCACTGGCTAACCATCTTTCCACAGTGGCGGTTCTGGCTCATGGACTGGACCGTATATATCCTTATGTCCATCGTAAAACAGCTATTGATATGTTAGAGAATGGTGGCCTGCTTACCGAGTTTCTAACAGAGAGCAATCCCGACCGCCACAATTTCGTAAGTCGTAATCGTATTGTAGCAGGTATGAGCGATGCTACCATTGTGGTAGAATCAGCCGATAAAGGCGGTTCTCTTATTACGGCGGACCTTGCCGTAGGCTATCACCGTGATTGTTTTGCTGTCCCGGGACGTATTTCTGATGCTTCTTCAAGAGGGTGCAATCTGCTGATACGTGATAATAAAGCTGCTCTCATCCAGTCTGCCGAAGATTTTATAGAGGCTATGGGCTGGAAGTCTGCCGGAGAATCGGCTAAGCCGGAAGGTATCCAACGTGATCTTTTCCCCGAATTGAGTGAGGAAGAAGAGCGTATTGTCGGCATTCTTACCCGCCAAGGAGATCTGCATGTCAATGCATTGGTAGTAGAAGCTGATATTCCCGTGAACCGTATGACTGGTTTGCTTTTTGAATTAGAGATGAAAGGTGTGGTGCGTGCACTGGTGGGAGGAGTATATCATTTATTAATGTGACCCACCTGTAGAACGATATTTTTTTCTATCTTTGCTCCCACAACCAGTCATAATGCTATGAGATACCTGTTCCTTTGCATATTTCTATTTCTGGGAGAGCTGTCCGTAAGTGCGCAGCATATGTTCTCCCGTCAGTTTCCTTTCTTTAATCAACTCTCTTCCAACGAAATTTTCAGTATCCATCAAGATAGAGAGGGGTATTTCTGGTTAGGTACTACTAACGGACTGGCTCGCTATGACGGCTATCAATTAAACACATTCCGTACGGATTATAAAAACCAGAATCTTCTGATAGATAATGCTGTTGCTTCCATTAATGACAATAGCTTGTATGTATGGATTGGTACATGGAAAGGATTAAACTTGTATGATAAACAGACTTGCCGGATTACTCCTTTCTCTGATCCGCGACTTCTGAATAAAGCAGTCGATGCCATAACGGTTGACAATGCTGAAAATGTCTGGATAAGTGCCGGTGGGAAAGTGTACAGGTGCGACTCCACTGCACACGTCATAAAAGAGTACGAACTCGGTCAGCCTCAGGAGGGATATGCCATTAGTAATATTTATATGGACCAGAGCAAGCAGCTATGGGCAGTAGGTTCGCGAGGTATATTCAGGTATGAGCCCGAAACGGATTCTTTTTTCCGTTATCCGCCACTTGGAAACGGGCATACGGCATACATCATGTTCCAGGATAAGGCAGGTAATTACTGGATAGGGACTTGGGGGGAGGGTTTGTGGCAGTTCTTCCCACATGCACAAAAAGGAGGGCATTATAAGAAGCATAACATTGCCACCCCCAATTCTAAGGAAAGCGGAGTGGAATCCATTCTTTTCAGTATAGAGCAGGACAATACGTTCGGTTATCTTTGGATGCTCTCGTATGCCGGACTTCATGCATTTGAATACACGGATGAAGGAACATTGAAAAAGGTGGATATAGACCATCTGATCGATACGCACATGATGTATACCCGGATCTGTAAAGACCGGGAGGGGAATCTATGGTTGCCTTCCTACGATATGGCATATACTATTTTCTTTGATAATTCGAACATTGACAATTATCTTTTGCCGCAGTTGAAGGAAGAGATGGGTTGGGATGCCAATATCTTGAACCTCTGCCAGGGAAGTGACAGCACCATGTGGTTCAGGCAGGACCGGTACGAACTGTGTATGTACGATTTTTCACAGGATAAGTTTGCCGGCAGTGGTGTGGGTGAAGTCAATGTCATCATCAGGTCTCTTCATAAACCCGGAGTCTGGGTGAATCTGAGTCAGGCCCCGCATGTGATGAGGCTGACGCAGCGTGATATGAAGGTGCAGATAGAAGAGGACATTCATATTGGTGGCGTCACAGGGTTGGTTGAGGATAAAGATGGTAACTTGTGGATAGCCGGTTGGACGGATATGCATGTGAAACGCCCTGACGAGGATGCATTGATTGCTTCGGGTGGAGACGTTCCGGTGATGCAATTCTTAATCAGCGATGTGAAAGGTGAAGTGCTGGGAGTGTCTAATGAAAACAAGATTTACCAGTTGAATTGTGCCGGCGGGCGCATCTCCTGCGAATTGAAAGGTACCGTTTCAGCGCTTCTCGAGGGAGAAGGAGTGAATAGCGTCTGCATGGATCGGAAAGGGCGGTTATGGTTCAATACTACTTTAGGGAGAGTACTCAGATCCGATGAAACCATGAATGTTTTTGAAAATGTGCCGCTGGACGATGAAATAGATGATTGCACCATATTGGGATTACTATCGGATAAGAACAGTGTATGGATTATCACCAACAAGAAAGTCCTGCAATATAACATTGATTCGCAAGCCTATCAGAATTACTCTACTGCCGATGAAAATATCATGGTGGATGTTTTCAGGTATAAAGCCATCAGTCTGGACGGATGGGGCGGACTTTACGTAGGTGGCCACCGCGGCTTCATACATATCCGGCCCGAGGGGGTAGGCCCGGCGAATAAGGTTCGTCCCACTTTGCACATCACTGATGTCAAGGTAGAGGACAGGAGCATCTTTTTCGGTGGAGAATCCGGTTCGGAGGCGAATACGATACGTAAGATATTCCTGAACCCGAACGACCGCAATATCGAGATCTTCTTCTCCCCACTGGTGTACGCACTGAATGCGCATCATCGCATAGCCTATCAGTTGGATGGGGTGGATCATGGCTGGATTTATGCGGATCCGGGCCGGGCTTCCGCTTTCTACAACCACTTACCGAAGGGAACTTATAAATTACGTCTGAAGCTGGAATACGAGCGGGGCAAATGGACTGAAGAAGAAGTGCTGCTAACCATCGTAAAAGAACCTGCGTTTTATGAGACCTGGTTTGCCTATCTTATTTACGTTATTCTGATCGGGCTCTGCTTTTATACTGTGATCCGGCTTTATATGCGTCGTATCAAGCTGAAGAGTGAAGTCAGGTTGCAGGAAGAACTGACGCGGACAAAGCTGACTTACTTCACCAATGTTTCTCATGAGTTGCTGACACCGCTGACCGTCATATCCTGCATATCGGATTATCTGGACCAGAAAGCACCTGCCGTGCAGCAACAGTCTGCCATGCTGAAAGCCAATGTGGACAAACTGAAGCGATTGATACAACAAGTACTCGACTTCCGTAAGATGGATGTGGGAAAACTCAAACTCAATGTTTCGGAGGGTGATATCCGCGAATTTGTTCTGAATATCTGCCAGGTGAACTTCTTGCCGCTTGCGGAGAAGAATCATATAGCCTTGGAAACCCGCATGGACATGGAAGAACTGTATGGCTATGTGGATTTTGATAAGTTGGATAAGATATTGCATAATCTATTGTCCAACGCCATCAAATATACACCGGAGAACAAACGTATCATTGTCGATATGCAGATAGTCGAAGAAGCGGAACATAAGATATTGGTGCTGAAAGTAAAAGATGAGGGTATCGGAATTTCCGGAAAAGAGCTGGAACAGATTTTCACCCGCTTTTACCATAGCAGAAACCGGGGAATCGAATCGAATGGAATAGGTCTTTCTCTGACAAAGGATCTGGTGAACCTGCATCATGGCAATATCACTGTGGAAAGTGTTTTGGGACAAGGTTCCTGTTTCACGGTAAAGCTTCCGGTTGATAAAGAGAGTTACTCCCCGGATGAACTGGTTGATGAAACAATGGTTCTACAGACAGGAGCGGATGAGATGGCTATGGTGGAAGATGATGCATCGGCTGACGATGCGGATAAACCCGCCCTTTTGCTGATTGATGACAATACGGAGTTGTTGTCCATCATGAAAGAGATGTTCAGGGAACGGTATGTGGTATTTACAGCCGCAGACGGACAGCAGGCTTGGGACAAGTTAACGGGCAATGAAGTGGATGTGATAATCTGTGACGTCATGTTGCCTGATGTCAATGGCTGGGAACTCTGCACCCGTATAAAGGGCGATGTGCGTTTTAATCACATACCTGTTATTATACTTACTGCTAAGAATGGCATTGACGACCGTATTGCCAGCTATGAAGCGGGTGCCGACGGATATATCGCTAAGCCGTTTGAATTGAGAATACTCTTTGCCCGGGTGGATAATCTGATACGATCCTCGCGGATGCGTCAGGCGGCGTTCCGCAAGGAGGAAAATATCAACTTGGAAGGCTTGACGTACCCATCGGCCGATAAACAGTTCCTGCAGTCCATTATGGACAGCATCGAGCAGCATCTGGAAGAATCTGAGTTCGATCTGGAACAACTTTCTACGGAGATGGGAATGTCCAAATCTACCCTTTACCGCAAGATAAAGTCCATAACGGGCCTGACTCCTCTGGATTTTGTGCGGAATGTGAAGATGAAGCGTGCCTGCATGATGTTGCTTGCCCGGACACAGAATATATCTGAAGTGGCCTATGCCGTGGGCTTTAGTACTCCCAAATACTTCACGAAGTGTTTCAAAGAGGAGTTCGGCATTACACCGAGTGAGTATCTGCAGAAAAACACTCCTTAATTCACTGTTTGCAGCGCATATATATCCTACGTGTCCGGCATATATATCGGATGTGCAGGATATATATACCGGACGTGTTGGATCTATATATCCTGCATGCTGGATCTATATGCGCTGTATGTAGGGTATACAATCCTTTCATTTGGGGATACAAACGTCTTATGAAAGATTTGTATCCTCTGAGTAAGCGATTACTGTATCCTCCTTTTCAGAAAATATGCCTTGATTTGTTTGCAAATAACCAAACTTAAATCAAAACATAGTTATGAAGAACTTCAGTATCCGTCATGGAAAAACATTCAGAGATAAATCTGTCTCATTACTTACCTTATTTACATTGGGAAGCGGGCTTTCTTCTCTGTCCGCACAAACCGTAGTTGTGACCGATCAAGTGTCAGCTCAACCTACTACCGACCGTATCGTACCTTTCCGTCTTAGTGAACAAGGGGTGGTTCGCCCCGTAGAATGGGGATTGGATACAGCCTGGGAAGATGAGGGCAATATGCGTCGTGGCACAGCGTTCATGGAACAGGTGGATTTGGTACGCGTTTCTTTGCGCCCCACCGACCCCATTATGGATGGAGATTTGGGAGCAGATCAGAAGGAACATATACAAAAACGTCTCAAGTTGTTGACTTTTACTAATCCTGATGCCAAGCTGACTATCAACAGCGACCATCCTAAAATAGATCCTTTTTATAAAGGTAATGCTCAGGCCTGGGCTCAGATGATGGACTTACATACCCGTTATTTCCAGGAGGGAGGGCGAAAAGTTGTTTCCGTGGCTCCATTTAATGAACCGGATTACGTCTATACAGGGCAAGGCACCCGGGAAGATTTCTACAATATTGCCAATGAACTGAAGAAGAATCCCCTTTTCGATAATATTCGTATCTGTGGAGGTAATACGCTGAACTGCGACGAAGCCCTTCCTTGGTACAACTTTCTGAAAGACCGTCTGGATGAAGGAAATACTCATCAACTGGCCGGTGGATTCGATGGGTATGCCGGTTTCTTTGAAGCGGTTCGTAAAGATGGCAAGCATGCCACGGCCGATGAGATGCATAATGTCATGGAAGCTATGGTCGGGTTGGAATATGGCTTGCAAACAGGTATCTGGTGGGGAAGTGCGGAGTGTGCCCGTGGTGAGTTCTGTAAAACCAGTCGTGGTGAGCGTCTGGCATATGCCGAACATCGTCCTAACTGGACGGCAGCATCCGTATACCGTGCCCCCGATGGTAAAGTGCAGGCTTTCGGCGGAGTTTCCGAACGTCAGGCTACGACAACAAGCTACCGATTCCTTTCAAAAGAGAAAGATGTATTCTTCGATGGTTATGGTCCACAACGTGAATTTGTTTTGGAAATGCCGGGAGGCACCGGTTATGGAACAGAAGATCAGAAAAATGCAGAACGGGTAGTAAACATCACTTGGGGAGAAGACATACAACCGGCTGTTAACGGTTTGTATGTACTGGTCAATCGGGAGAGCCAGCGGGCGATTGAAATAGCCAATGGCTCTACACAAGCGGGAGCAAACGTTAAAACAGGAAAATACAGTAACTCCAAGACCTATCAACAATGGTATGTCCGTCCGGTTTCCGATCGTATTGGTGGTGATTTTAGTTACTTCTATATCACTTCTTACAGTTCCGGCATGTCATTTGATGTATGGAACTGGTCGATGGAAGACGGTGGAAATATTGCAATTTATGGGGTAGGCAATGGCAGTAATCAACAGTGGGTTCTGGAATATGCCGCAGATGGATGGTTTTATATCCGCAGCCGTCACAGTGCCCTCTATCTGGAGGAGGTCAGCTACAATGTGCAGCAAGGTCTGAAAGACGGTTCTGCCCAACAGCAATGGTGATTGATTCCTGCTCCGGTTGCCAGTATTGAACTCAAGGATCTGACTATTCCAACCGGGTTGACAGCAGAAGGACAATCCGCCTCTGTATTGTTGAAGTGGAACAAACAAGCTGATGCTACCGGATATACTGTGCTGCGTTCGGAAACCTCTGGTAGTGCTTATGAGATAATTGCACGTGATGTAAAAGAAACCAGCTTTGTAGATCATAAGACTCTGACAGGAAAAAACTATTACTATACCGTGAAAGCGAATGATAATTGCCTGAACAGTTCACCTAAATCTCAGGAGGTTTCTGCAGTTACTACGGGTGTGCATGCTTTGGTGGCACATTATGCTTTTGATGAAGACCTGACGGACGGAACAGAAAATCTGAATCATGGTGCATCCCTGAAGAAAATGTCGTTCACGGATGGAAAGCAGAATAAAGCAGTTCGTCTTGATGGTTCAACGTCATTCGTGCAACTGCCTACGAATATTGCCAATCATCAGAACTTGACTGTCGCTACTTGGGTGAAGTGGGATGGCGGAGTAGACTGGCAGCGTGTCTTCGACTTTGGAAACGGTGAAGATCAATACATGTTCCTGACTTATAGCTCCAATATACAATCCCTGCGTTTTGCAATGAAAGACGGCGATGAAGAGCAGTCGCTGGAAACAGTTCTGCCTTCTCCTATACGGGTTGACAATTGGGTGCACCTGGCGATTACAATCGGGGATACGGAGACCCGGATTTATGTAAATGGGGAACTTGCTGTTTCGTCCGGATATATTACCATTCGTCCGGTTGATATAAAACCTTGTCTGAACTATATCGGACGCAGCCAGTTTGCAGGTGACCCGATGTTTAAAGGAAGTATTGATGATTTCTGTGTCTATAACTATGAGTTGTCGGGCGAAGAAATACAGAAGGTTGTCCAGGGAGAAACGGTGGGTATCAATACACCACAGATTTCTGGAGATGAATGGTTTGTCGGGCCTTTGCCTGCCGATCAGCAGTTGCAGGTAACTTATAAGTCTGCCCAGTCTTCCGGCCGCGTATCTTTTTATATTTATAGTATGCAGGGTACGGTAGTCCTTTCTCGTGAAGTAACGACCGGTTCCGGTATTACTACACTCGATGTATCCGGTCTTCCTACAGGCTTGTATCTGTTGAGGCTTGTTGATGGTAATCGGTCGGCTACGCGCAAATTTACGGTGAAGCACTAAGGGAAGCAGGTATTGTTCCTGTTTTTGATCAGGGTATAAAATCCTTTCATTAGGGTATTCAAACGTTTCATGAAAGGATTTTATACCCTTGATAACCTGTTTTTACGCCTGCATTCTTATGAAATGTGACTTGCTTTGCTGTCGGATAATTAAACTTAGATCAGATTCATATTATGAGAACAGCAAGCAAATTACTTCTTTCTTGTGTGATGCTATTCACATTACTGCCGGACGCTTTTCTTCACGCTTCCGACAGAAAAACTCTTTTCAATAAAGATTGGAAATTCCATTTAGGTATTGTGGCCAATGCCGAACAGCCGGAATATAATGACAGTCGTTGGAGAGTTCTCGATCTTCCTCATGATTGGAGTGTAGAACCTCTGCCTTTTCAAAAAGAAGGTATTACTGCCGGTCCTTTTTCACGTATGAGTGAAGGAGATATCGATACGGGGCAGACTGTGGGTGGCGAAGGCTGGTATAGAAAGGAATTAACTCTCTCTGCTGCTGATGCCGGCAAACGTATTGTGCTCTATTTTGAAGGAGTATATAATCAGTCCGAATTATGGGTAAACGGTAAGAAAGCCAACTTCAATGTTTATGGATATACTTCTTATAAAGTAGACATTACTCCTTACCTGAATGCTCCCGGCACTCCGAACACAATTGCTGTGAAAGCGGTAAATGCCGGACGCAACAGCCGTTGGTATGCCGGTTCAGGTATCTTCCGCCATGTATGGCTGATAAAAACAGATAAACTTTATCTGGATAAATGGGATACTTTTGTCGATGCTTCCGAACTCCGGAAAAAGGATGCTGTAATTAAATTCTCTACGATTATACATAATGAGGGCCTGCAAAATAAATCAGGTAAAATAGGTATTAAAATATATTCGCCCGACGGAAATGAAGTGTTTTCAACTTCTCAGGACGTAGAGCTTTCCACGGAAACTCCGGTGGCAACATCTTTCTCCATTAAAAAGCCCGAATTATGGTCAGTAGATACTCCTGTACTTTACACTGCGGAAGTATCTCTCTCTTCAAACGGAAAGGAATATGATAAGATTTCTATTCCTTTCGGTATCCGTACCCTCTCTTTCTCAGCAGAGAAAGGCTTCCTATTGAATGGCAAGCCAATGAAGTTGAAAGGTGGCTGTGTGCACCATGATAACGGACTCCTGGGAGCTGCAGCCATTGACCGTGCTGAAGAACGGAAAGTGGAACTTATGAAAGCCAACGGTTACAATGCTATCAGATGCTCACACAATCAGGTGTCCGAGCATTTCCTCGATGCCTGCGACAGATTGGGTATGCTGGTAATTCACGAGACCTTCGATCAATGGCAGAAACCGAAACGTGAACAGGACTATCACCAGTTTTTCGATGAATGGAGCGATTATGATTTAGCAGCTTCCGTTCGTCGTGACCGGAACCATCCTTCCATCATTATGTGGAGCATCGGAAATGAGGTGGAACAGCGTGCTGATGAACCTGAGGGAGACTTGATTTCTAAAAGACTGGTGAATACTGTCCGTAAGTATGATACCTCTCGCTTTACTACCATCGGCTCCAATGATTTCTGGGACAGACGCCAATACAATTGGGATAAGGATTCTTACCGGGTCTTTAAAAATCTCGATGTGGCCGGCTATAACTATATCTGGCGGAAGTATGAGAGCGATCACGCTGCCTACCCCGATCGTGTTATCTATGGTAGTGAGTCTTATCCGAAAGAAGCCGCCCAGAACTGGAATCTGGTGGAGAAACATCCCTATGTAATAGGTGATTTCGTGTGGACTGCCATCGATTACCTGGGTGAGGCCGGATTGGCACATGCCTCGTATTTGGGAGAAGGTGAGCATGACACACAATTCATGGGCTGGCCCTGGTATAATGGTTGGTGTGGTGATATTGACCTTTGCGGCGACAAGAAGCCTCAATCTTATTATCGTGATGTACTGTGGCGCGAACGTCCTATTACTATGGCAGTCCATGCCCCTGTTCCCGAAGGCAAAAAAGAAGTGGTAAACGGATGGGGTTGGCCTAACGAACTGGTAAGTTGGAATTGGAAGGGCTGTGAGGGGCAAACGATGAAAGTGAATGTATACAGTCGTTCCCCGAAAGTGAAGCTTTACCTGAACAATACACTCATTGGAGAGGAAGAGACAGGTCAAGAGGACTATACCGCCACTTTTGAAGTGCCTTATGAACCGGGAACTTTGAAAGCTGTAAATTCAAAGGGTAAGGAAGAGTTTGTGTTAACCACTGCCGGAGAGCCTGTCGCTATTCGTCTGACTGCCGACCGGAATAAAATCAGAGCCTGTAAGAACGACCTTTCTTATGTCAAGATAGAGTTGGTAGACAAAGACGGAAACGTAGTTCCCGATACTTCATTGCCTGTCAAGATTGAATGTATGGGTAAAGGAACCGTCATTGCAGGTGGAAATGCAGCTTATGCTGATATGAAAAGTTTCCGCTCGCTCACACCCAATACTTTCCGGGGAAGAGCCATCGCTATTGTGCAACCCAATGAAGAGAAGGGTGAAATACAAGTGAAAGTCTCGGCAAAGGGACTGGAAGAGGCTTCCCTTATAATAGAAACTTTCTAAAAATCCAACAGTAAACTTATTTTGCGAGAGAATTGGCATAAACCTGTATAGGCGATTAGTTATATAGTTTCTATATATACTCTAATTTTCCGGGTTTATGCAATTTCTTATCGCAAATAAGATTATACACAACCGCTATTAAACAAAATAAATATCGAAAAATAGAATAAAAGAATCTAACTTAATTTTTTAACTTTAATCTAGTAATGATGATGAAGTCAGTATTATTGAAAAACAATCGGAGAGTCCTCACCGGTTTGCTCGTTTGCACTGGTTTTATTTGCAGTTATCCATCCGCTGCCATGGCAGAATCGGATAATTCCTCAGTGCAAATAATCACTCAAAGTAATACACCTCAGAAGCGTACTTTGATGGGAACCGTAGTTGATGCTTCCACCGGAGAGACTTTGATTGGTGTAAATGTGAAAATAAAAGGCGAAGAGGGAGGTACCATTACCGATATCGATGGTAAATTCCAGATTGCTGTAACCAGCAAGACGGAGTTAGTGTTTTCTTATATCGGTTACAAACCACAGACGCTGATGGTAGGTGATTTGGGTGTGATGAATGTGAAACTTGCATCGGACAATGAGGTACTGGATGAGGTAGTGATTGTAGGTCAGGGTACACAGAAAAAAGTATCCGTGACAGGTGCTATTGCTACAGTGAAAGGAGCTACTTTGAGAGCACCTTCTTCTTCTCTTACCAGTTCACTTGCCGGTAAACTGGCGGGTGTGGTATCTATGGTGAATAGTGGTGAGCCGGGTTCTACTTCCGAATTCTATATCCGTGGTATCAATACATTTGGTAGTTCCGCTTCTCCGCTGATATTGTTGGATGGTATCGAGATTTCTTCTGCCGACCTGAACCGCATTCCCGCAGAGTCTATCGAAAGCTTTTCTTTACTAAAAGATGCCTCGGCAACCGCTATTTACGGTAACCGTGGTGCAAACGGGGTAATGCTGGTAACTACAAAGAAAGGCCAGGAGAATACGAAAGCGACTGTCAATGTATCTTTGGAAGCTTCTTATTTCAAACCGACGAAAGTTGCGAAGTTTGCGGATGGTGCTACTTACATGAGAACTTACAATGAAGCGGCACAGGCCAGAAGCCTGACTCCGATTACATCTCCTAAATTCAGTGAAGAGCAGATACGAAATACAGAACTGGGTGTTGATCCGTATGTATATCCCGATGTGGACTGGTTCGATCAGATATTCAGATCGGGTAACTTCAACCAACGTGCCAATGTGAATGTACAGGGTGGTGGTTCACGCGTAACTTACTATATGAGTTTGCAGGCCAACCATGATACGGGTTTGCTTGATGCACCGGATTATTACTACAATCCCAATATCAATAACTGGAATTACAATTTCCAGAACAATATCTCTTATAAGCTAACCAGCACTACTACCATCGATATGCGTATGATGGCTCAGATTGGTAATTCACAGGGTCCTAACTACAAGACCGGTGATTTGTACAATATGGTGATGCGCACCAATCCGGTGTCTTTTCCCGCTTACTTTCCACAGCAGGATGGTGATGATGGTTTTATCCGTTTCGGTAATGCGGAAATCAAACCGGGTGTAGTTGGTAAAAACCCGTATGAATATATGATGAGTTCTTTCAAAGAAACTAATTTTAATACGTTGAATACCTCTATCGCACTGAATCAGGACTTAAAGGTGATAACTGAAGGTTTGAGCTTTAGAGCATTGGTAAATTTCAAGAATTGGTCGGAATCTTCTTACAACCGTTCTATCAAATCCTATATGTACAAGGTGAAAGATGGCTCATGGAATCCCGAAACAAATGACTATGACCTGCAACTATTACAGACTGGTGACCAGTTTTTGAGTCAATCTGCTATAGGACGTAATACTGACCAGACTTTCTATTTCGATGCTCGCTTGGACTGGAGACGCAGTTTTGGTGATCATAATTTGTCAGCCATGGCTATGTACATGATGCGTGAATACAGGAATGATGTTTTACCAAACCGTAATCAAGGTTATTCAGGACGTGTAACTTATGATTATGCCAATAAATACTTGCTTGAATTCAATTTCGGTTACAATGGTTCTGAACGTTTGGCCTCCGGTCAGCGTTTTGAATTCTTCCCGGCTGTATCAGCAGGTTGGGTGGTAAGTTCTGAAAAGTTCTGGGAACCTATAAGTAAATATGTCAATCACTTCAAAATCAGAAGCTCCTATGGTTTGGTAGGTAGTGATGCTTTTGCCAGTGGTGCTCCACACTTCCTTTATCAGAATAATATAGGTATTGGTAAAGCTGATAATTACTGGACCGGACTTCCAACGAGTGAAACAGCCAAGCAAGGTCCTGCCTTCTGGGTATTGGCTGTACAAGATGCCGGATGGGAACATGTGAAGAAATTCGATATTGGTGTCGACTTGTCATTGTTCAACCAAGTAAATATTACATTCGATTATTTCCATGATGTACGCAACCGTATTTTGATGGCTCGCGCTTCCTGGCCTGTTATGTTGGGATACTGGGGTTCAAAACCCTGGAGTAACATCGGAGAAGTGGTGAACCAGGGTTTTGAATTGAGTGTGAATTGGACGAAGCAATTCGGGAAAGACTTGATGGTAGATTTCCGTGGTAACTTCACTTATAACCAGAACGAACATAAATATGTAGATGAACCCAACTATCCATACGTTTGGCAAACCGATACCGGTAAACCGTTGAATACGTATAAAGGATATATAGCTGAAGGCCTGTTTTCCAGTGAAGAAGAAATAGCCAATTCACCCGACCAATCTCAATTGGGAGCAAATATCATGCCGGGTGATATCAAATACCGTGATATAAATGGTGATGGTAAAATCACTACTGAGGACCAAGTGATGATTTCTTCCTACGATTGGAAACCTCGTATCCAGTATGGTTTCGGATTGAACGTTGTCTATAAGAACTTCGATTTAGGTGTATTCTTCAGCGGATCGGCCAAACGTAAGATAATGCTCAATAGCGGTATGGCACCATTCCTTTCAGGTGGTGGTGACGGTGAAGAAGGAGAAACTCTGGAAAGAAACCTGATGGACTGGATTGCAAATGACCACTGGTCAGTGGATAATCCGAACCCGAATGCAGCATATCCACGTCTGGGTATCAGCAAGACTGATATCAACAACAATATCCAGTCCAGTACTTACTGGCTGCGTAATGGAAACTTCCTCCGCTTTAAAACATTGGAGATTGGTTACCGTCTACCCTATTGCCGCATCTATCTGAGTGGAGATAATCTGGCTGTATTCAGTCCCTTCAAGTTGTGGGATCCGGAACTGGCATGGAACGTTTATCCGTTCTCACGCACTTTCAATCTGGGTGTTCAATTTACATTCTAAAACAATCTAATACATTATCGACGTATGAAACTTACATATAAAATAACCCGAATGGCACAGGTTTTAATAACATCCTGTTGTCTGGCATCCTGTAACTATCTGGATATTATTCCACCTGCACAGGCCGATTTTAAAGATACTATGAAAGATCAGGAAGCTACGTTAAGCTTCTTATATACCTGCTATGGTGCTGTTCCGCGTTCTACTCCATTCCAATATCATTCTTTTGAACTGTCTGCAGATGAATCTGCTGCTCCTTACGAGTATTCTAATTATCAGCAACAAGTGGCTTGGGGAACTATTTCTCCGGCATTCTACAGTAGTTGGGGTGGTGATGACCAGACTATCTGGGTTCCCAGCTATAACTGGTTGGGCTATGTGCATCATTTCCTGAGTTTGATTGATGAATTACAGCCGGTTGGTGTAACGCAAGAAGATAAGGAAGAATACAAAGCTGAATGCTATTTTCTGGAGGCTTATTACCACTTCCGTGTTCTGCAAACTTTTGGTCCTTGTCCTCTTATTACTGAAAAAGTAGACCCGAACATCACGAATGAGGGTATTCCCGGGCGTTCGCATTTCGACTACTGTGTGGATTACATTGTAGGTAAATTAGATCAGGCTGCAGGCGTACTTCCTGCTACACGGCCTACCAATTACTTGGGACGTGCCACTTCTACCGTAGCTAGAGCATTGAAAGCTCGTGTATTGTTGTATGCAGCTTCTCCGTTATGGAACGGATCATTCCCTCATCCGGAATGGAAGAATAAGAATTATGAAACTCCGGGATATGGAAACGAGTTGGTGAGCACTACTTACAATCCGGAGAAATGGACGCGTGCCCTGACTGCCTGTCAAGAAGCTTTGACGGCTGCTAAAGCGGCAGGTTATCAACTCTTTGACATTGAAACTGCCAACCGGAAAGCTGATCGTGATAATCTGAGTCTTCCTTTCATTCCGGGACGTGAAGAGGATACCGAAGAGAATCGGGAGTTCAAAGAGCGTGTTCGTATGTTCCAGTATCTGATTGCTGCCAATGAAGGTGACAATAATAAAGAGATCATTTGGGGGCAACGCATTTCGATAGATGGGAATAACGGTAGCGGTGAAGCTACTTCCTGGCGTTTACCGAATAAAGTTGTAAAAAGAAGCAATGGCATTTATGAAGGAGGTTGGGCAGGCGATGCCCCGACATTGTACTCTGTACAGCATTTCTATACCGAGAATGGTAAATTGCCGGAGAAAGATCCTGAATTTTATTCTGAGGATCAGTGGTATACTCGTTTCTATGAAGGTACTCAGAGTCCGGCGCTTGCTACCAACAATCTGGATGGAGAAGATGTGAAGAATGATATCATTAAGATGCATGCCAAACGTGAAGCTCGTTTCTATGCATGGATTGCATTCGATGGTTGTCAGTATAGTCCGAAGATCAATAACGGTGGACCGTTATGGCTGAACCTAAAAAATACTAATACGAATGGTTATAATACAAGCAATACCCGTAACTGTGTAGGAGCTGGTTACCTCACGAAGAAGTTTATTGATCCCAATACTTATTATGGTGCAGACGGTACAAAGACGTGGACTGCTATCCGTCGCCCGCTTTTCCGTATGGCAGAACTTTACCTGAACCTTGCAGAATGCTATGCCGCGCTGGATAATACAGGCGAAGCTCTCAGCAATTTGAATGAAGTTCGCCGTCGTGCCGGTTTTGATGATCTGACTGAAGGCGATATTACAGCTGACATGACTCTGACCGATTGGGTTCGTAATGAACGCTTTGTGGAACTGTTTGAAGAAGGACACCGCTACTACGATGTACGCCGTTGGATGATTGCTCCTCAGATGTTGAAAGCCGGCGCTCGCTATGGACTGGATGGTCTTCGCGTAAACCCGAGCTTCGAAAACTTCAACAAACCGACACTGATTAACCAACCGTTCAAGTGGGACGATAGACTGTATCTGCTTCCTGTTTGGTCGCGTACCGGTATGGATGAGCTCTACAGTAATCCTCAGTTAGTACAGGCACCCGGATATTAATCAATCTCTAAAAAAACAAAGCTTTATGAAAATAAGAACAATCTTGTTGATGGGCGGCCTGGTGCTGCTGGGTGCCTGCAGCGAATCAAAATATGATTTGGACCAATTGGTACCGGAAGAGTACCATAAAATACTGTATGTGAACAATAGTGGTAAGCAAAGTCTTACACTGTATGATACGGATGAAGATAATAAGTATACGCTTTCAGTGATCAAATCCGGAAGTGATCCCAGCCTGACTGCCAGTGTCAAAGTTAATGTACTGACACAGGCGGAACTTGACAAAGAATATAGCGAACCGGAAGGTACGAACTATAAGTTGATAGGCGAAAACTGTTATTCACTGGATGCAACCACTCTGGACTTTTCGTTTGCTGACAGGTATAAACTGGTAAACATTTACTTGAAACCTCAGAGCGTAAAAGCAGCAATGGAGACTGATCCGGAAGCCGTATGGGTATTACCTATACAGGTTACCAGTGAAACAGACTCCATCAATGCCGAGAAGAATGAATTGTTCCTGAAACTGGCAGGAGTGATTACACCTGCTATTGGCTTTATAAATTCAGCTGTAGAACTGAAGACGTTGGAATATGGTTCTATCTCTACATTTACAGAGAAGATAAAGTTTGGCCTTGATACGGATAACAAATGGGATTTGGAATGTAAGTTTGCAGTAGATAAAGACTACGTTATAGAGTACAATGCGGACAATGGAACGAGCTTTAAGATTCTGCCCGAAGGAACTTATACCGTTCCGGAAACGATGACTCTTCCCAGTGGCACGACGAACCTTGAACTGGAAGTTAGCATTAAGGGAGACCAGTTGGCACCGGGCGATTATATGTTGCCTGTTAAGGTAATGGATGTTTCTCAGTTTGAGGTTTCTGAATCGAAGGCTGTGTATCCTTTGGCTATCCGGGTCATGGGGCACAATCTGGACCGTACAGGCTGGACGGCAGAGGCTAATTCGGAGGAAGTGTCAGGTGAAGGAGCCGGAAACGGTGTAGCCGGTTGTGCTCTGGATGGTAATCTGACTACATTCTGGCATTCAAAATGGAATGGTGGCAGCGATAACCTGCCGTTTGAATTTATTGTCGATGCTAAAAGAGAATATACTTTCACCCAGTTTGCTATGATGCAGAGACAGCATGATACAAACCGGGATACGAAATCCGGTGAATTCTATGTAAGTTCTGATAAGGAGAACTGGACGAAGGTAGGCGACTTCACTATGAAACAGGTTCTGGAAGCTCAGATGTTTGCCGTTACTCCGGTGAAAGGCCGTTACTTCAAGATAAAGATGACGGACAGTTACAGAGCTCCTTACTGCTCTTTCGCTGAAGTATATGCTTACGGGCTGGAATAAGAGATAAACAATAACAGTTAGACTATTTGAATAGGGTTGGCTTTTAGATAATGAAAGTCAACCCAATTTATAAATAGCCATGAAAAGAGTGTGATTTTTACCTCTAAATCAGGAATGTTTCTCCGTTTTGGCCTAAAAATTGCTTTTTTTGGCAAGATTGTGACTATTCTGATAGAAAGACATGGCTTATCTTTGTGAACAAACATTATATATCTAATACCGATTAATAAAACAGGCTTATGAAAAAGTTTTTTTTATGCTTTGCCGCGGCCGCTTTACTATTGAGCGCCTGCAATAGCATTGCACCAAAAGAAGAACTTGTAATCAATCTACAAGACAAAGGAGCCGAAGTAGCTCCATCCATGTACGGAATCTTTTTCGAAGAAATTAATCATGCAGGAGATGGTGGCTTATATGCCGAGCTGGTGAAGAACCGTAGCTTCGAAGAACTGGAAATGCCCGAAGGCTATTATGCCGAAGGAGATGTACTGCATCCGAAGAAAGTCTGCAACCACATGTCAGGTGAGGTACGGGAAGGAAGTTTCCGCTGGACTACCGAGCCTGTGCCGGGATGGAACCTGAATACTCAGGAAACTGCTCATGCAGAGATGAGACTGACGAAAGAAAATCCCAAATATCCGACAGCATCCAATAATCTGAAAGTAACCATCAAAGATGCCTCGACTCCTGTCCGCCTGATTAACGGAGGATACTGGGGCATGAATCTGGTAAAGGAAGATTCTTATCTGCTGCGTACTATTCTCCGCACTTCTGCCGACTATAAAGGAAAAATAACTGCCCTGCTGTTGTCCGAAAAGGATGAAGTACTGGCTTCTGCCCCTATTGAAATAAGCGGAAGCGGTACGTGGAACGATGTTCACCAGATGATGAGGCCTGCGGCTACCGATGCGAAAGGAAAACTGGCTCTGGAATTTGACGGATCGGGTACGGTTTATGTGGACTATGTATCCCTCTTCCCGGAGAAGACTTTTCGTAATCGTCCGAATGGTTTGCGAAATGATGTAGCAGAAATGCTGGCAGGTCTGCAACCGGCATTTGTACGCTGGCCCGGTGGCTGCGTAGTGGAGGGCATCTCATTGGAGAACCGCTTTGAATGGAAGAAAACCTTGGGTGATCCTGCTGCACGGTCGGGAGAATACAGCACATGGGGATATCGTTGCTCATACGGTTTCGGATACTATGAAATGTTACAGTTCTGTGAGGATATAGGTGCAAAGGCGATGTTTGTCTGCAATGTCGGGCTGGGTTGCCAGTACCGCATGGGAGATGCTTCGCCTGAGAATAAGATTGCTTATTATCTGGACGACTGTATGGATGCTATAGAATATGCCATCGGCGACGTCACTACCGAGTGGGGTGCTAAGCGTGCCGAGCAGGGACATCCCGCCCCCTTCCCATTGCAGTATGTTGAGATTGGCAATGAAAACTGGGGCGATGAGTACGACAAGCGCTTCGATATCTTCTATACCGCTATCAAAGAGAAATATCCCGAACTGACTTTGATTTCCAATCATGGCCTAGGCGGAACAGGCAAGATTGCCAAGACAGATATGATTGATCCGCACTGGTACGTCAATCCCGAATTCTTCTTCCAGAATACAACGATTTTTGATAACCATCCGCGTGGAAAATACGATGTGTATGTAGGCGAATATGCTTGTAATGCCAATGTGGGTGGAGGTAACCTGCGTGCAGCCCTTTCGGAAGCAGCTTTCATCTCCGGTATGGAGCGTAATGGTGATCTGGTGAAAATGACTTCCTATGCTCCGTTATTGGAAAACCGGAACGACCGTTCATGGGCCGTCAACCTCATCTGGCTGGATACGGATCAGGTGTTAGGGCGCAGTTCTTACTATGTGCAGAAGATGGCTGCTGAGAATCGTCCGACCTATAATGTAAAGAGCAATCTGACTATGAGCGCTCCCCAGCAGATGGAATATAATGCAGGACGCTTCGGCTTTGGTTCATGGAATACCCAGGTAGAGTTTAGTGACGTAAAAGTGACCCGTGCAGACGGAACAGTTGTTCCTCTGGATCTTGCTAAATCTGCTGAGCAGAAGGGTACATGGAATTTGAAAGACGGTTTGTTAAGCCAGACTTCTCTGGAAACACCCACGAAGTATATCGTAGATGGTTTCAGTGGCAATGAGTTTACGCTGGAGTGCAGAGTCCGCAAGACGGGTGGTCACGAAGGGTTTTTTATCTATTTCGGCTTGTCGGAAGATAATAAGAAAGGTTTTGTGTACAACGTTGCCGGATGGAACAACCAGACTACGGCTATCGAAGGAGTTGCAGAAGGTCGCACGGCCGGTGTGGTTAGCGACAGGGTGGCGCAATCTCTTGAAAACGACCAGTGGTATGATGTAAAGATGGTGGTTACTCCGTTGAAGAGTGAACTCTATATGGATGGTAAGCTGATCGTATCTTATTCACCGGAAACAACGCCGCTTCAGTTCTTCTCTTCGGGCTATGATGAAGCAACCGGTGAGTTGATTGTGAAGGTAGTGAATGCTGAGGCTGAAGCTTATCCCTTAAGAATAAAACTGGAAGGAGTGAGCAAGGTAGAGAAAACTGGTAAGGTGATTTCTTTGTCGGCAGCCAGCGATATGGAGGAGAATTCTTTTGAAGAACCCATGAAGATTTCTCCGCAGGAGAGTGAGTACAATGGTTTCGGAGAAAGTTTTGACTATAGTTTCCCACCGTTCTCATATACCATATTGCGTCTGAAGGCGAACTAATTAAATATTTAAATAAAAAAGATGAAGCGTATTGTTTTTTTGGATTATGTGCGTGTATTTGCGTGCTTTCTTGTCATGGTT
>OGZX01000865.1_pt1 | contig 34136 bp, 20 predicted proteins | sample 1576881 | NCBI WGS metagenome assembly OGZX01 (sample SAMEA3541542, study PRJEB24748) | human gut metagenome | biome: human gut; feature: human-associated habitat; material: faeces | place: China | collected 2012 | reverse complement strand
CAAACAGCCGAGTGCCTCTACGGATATGCGTGTAGCCGATCTTTTATCGCGTATGACTCTTGAGGAAAAAGTGCTTCAACTGAGCCAATACATTGTGGGGTTAAACACTAATGTGAATAATACGGGTGAGGTGAATACCGGACTACCCGATGGGGTCGGTTCCTACATCTATTTCAGTGGAGATGCCAAACTACGTAACGCATTGCAGCGTAGAGCAATAGAGAATACCCGCCTTGGAATTCCTATTCTCTTCGGTTTTGATGTGATACACGGTTTTCGCACCATTTATCCCATTCCTTTGGCGCAAGGATGCTCTTGGAATCCGGAATTAGTGAGCAGGCTCAGTGCTATAGCTGCACGTGAGTCGAGGATGTCGGGAACTGACTGGACTTTCTCACCTATGATTGATGTGGCCCGTGACGGGCGTTGGGGGCGGGTGGCCGAGGGCTACGGTGAAGATCCATATACTAATGCGGTAATGGGTGTGGCTGCTGTCAAAGGCTATCAAGGCGACACTCTTTCCAGTAAAGCCAATGTAGCTGCTTGTTTAAAGCATTTTGCAGGATATGGCCGATCTGAGGGTGGTCGCGACTATACAGCCACGGATGTGTCGCGCCAATCTTTGTGGGAAACTTATCTACCACCTTACGAAGCCTGTATCAAGGCTGGTGCGGCCACTGTGATGAGCGCTTTTAACGACATTAGCGGTACACCGGCTACGGCCAACCGTTACCTGCTCACTGAGGTGCTGAAAAAGCGATGGCATTACCAAGGCTTTGTGGTAAGCGACTGGAATGCCGTACAGCAACTTATTCCGCAAGGTGTGGCTGCCAATCGCAAAGAGGCTGCCCGCAAGGCATTTTCTGCAGGATTGGATATGGATATGAAGGATGATTGCTTCCGCGAACATTTGACTTCCTTGGTGGCCGAAGGCAAGATAGATGAAAAGGAAATAGACGAATCGGTGGCACGTGTGCTTCGTTTGAAATTTCAATTGGGTCTTTTCGAGAGCCCTTATACTCCGGTTTATGAAGACAGCGAGCGCATCCTTCGTGCTGAAGACAAAGAAGCGGCTGCCCGTATGGCTCAGGAAAGTATGGTACTGTTGAAGAACGATAACAGTCTGCTTCCCTTGAAAAAAGGAATGACCATGGCTGTGATCGGTCCTATGACCAAGGACAAGGAGAATCTGCTTGGCTCCTGGAAAGCACATGGCAGGGCCGAAGATGCGGAGAGCATTTACGAAGGGCTGGAAAAAGAATTTGGCCGTCATACCCGCCTGCTTTATGCTAAGGGATGTGACTTTGACGGGAATGATACTTCTTTGTTTGCCGAGGCCTCATCCGTAGCTTCACAGGCTGATGTGGTAATACTTTGCTTAGGTGAAAAATCCGCCTGGAGCGGAGAGAATGCCAGCCGTTCGACTATAGCTTTACCTTGTATTCAGGAGCAGTTGGCTACTGAACTGTATAAAACAGGAACTCCCGTAGTGATACTCCTTTCCAATGGCCGGCCTTTAGAGTTAGCCAGACTGGCGCAACAGTGTGATGCCATGCTGGAGATGTGGCAGCCGGGTATTGCGGGTGGTACCCCGTTGGCACGGATACTGTCCGGCAGCGTCAATCCGTCAGGCAAGCTTTGCATAACCTTTCCGTTTGCTTCCGGCCAGATACCTATCTATTATAATGAAAGGCAGAGTTCCCGTCCCGACCAGGGAAAGTATCAGGATATTCCCACCACTCCGATGTATGATTTTGCCTATGGATTAAGCTACACTACTTTCTCGTATGGTGCGTTGCGTGCATCATCGGCTGCCATACAGAAAAGCGGCAAGGTAAGAGTGGAAGTCCCCGTAACCAATACCGGAAATATGGACGGTTATGAAACTGTACATTGGTTTGTTTCCGACCCCTATTGTACCATTTCGCGCCCGCAGAAAGAACTGAAACATTTTGAAAAGCGCTTCCTTAAGAAAGGGGAAACTGCTTTATTTACTTTTGACATAGAGCCTCAAAGGGATTTCAGTTATATTGATGAGACGGGCAATCGCTTTTTAGAAGAGGGTGACTATTATGTAATAGTAAAAGACCAGAAAGTAAATATTGAAATTAAATAAGAGTTATGAAGAAAGTATATCTGTTTTTTGCATTTTTGATTGTGGCATCTGCCCTCAGGGCTGCCCGGAATAATGAGACATTAAGTTCGCCGGACGGACGTATTAAGGTAACGGTTTCCATCGGTGAAGAGTTGACATATACTGTAGTGCGCGATGGAAAGACATTGCTTTCGCCTTCGGCACTGTCCATGAGTTTGTCCGATGGTGAAATATGGGGGCGGAACGCCCGGTTGGTGTCCGGCAAAAGGACTGCGGTTAACCGGGTTATTCCTTCACCCTTCTATAAAAGAGCGGAAGTAAAGGACGAATACAATGAGTTGCAGTTGAATTTCCGCGGTCAATGGGCTTTGGAGTTCCGTGTCTATGATGACGGTATGGCTTACCGTTTTATTAACCGCAGAAAAAAGCCTTTCCACGTCGTGGATGAAGAGGTGAACTACTGCTTTGCAGATGATGTGCCTCTCACGATGGCTTATGCTAATGCCAAAGGTGATTTTGAAAGGCAGTTCTTTAATTCATTTGAAAATGTCTACACGACGGCTCCCCTATCAGAAGTGGATGACAGCAGGTTGATTTTACTCCCGGCAGTGGCTGCGCCGGATGCATCTACAAAGGTATGTATTATAGAATCCGGTTTAGAGTCTTATCCGGGCCTCTACTTGAACAGTGATACCAAAGCTAACTCCTTGAAGGCTGTTTTTGCCCCTTATCCCAAAGAAAGCCGGCAAGGCGGACATAACCGATTGCAGGCTATTGTTACACAACGCGAAGCATATATTGCACAGGTGGATGGGAAACGGACATTCCCATGGAGGGGAATGGTGATCTCGGACAATGACATTGCTTTGGCCGGTTCGGATATGTCCTATCGTCTGGCTGCTCCTTCCCGTCTCGATAATATCGATTGGATTCGTCCGGGCAAGGTTGCTTGGGAATGGTGGAATGACATGAACCTGGAAGGGGTGGATTTCCAGACAGGAGTCAACAATGCTACTTATAAGTATTACATTGATTTTGCTTCGGCCAACGGCATCGAATATGTCATATTGGATGAAGGTTGGGCCGTCAACCTGGAAGCCGACCTGATGAAGGTGGTTCCTGAGATTGACCTTAAAGAACTGGTAGAATATGGCAAGGCGAAAAATGTAGGTATTGTACTGTGGGCCGGCTATTTGGCTTTCGACCGGGATATGGAGAATGTATGCCGGCATTATTCGGAGATGGGGGTGAAAGGCTTCAAGGTGGACTTTATGGATCGCGATGACCAACAGATGGTGGAATTTGTCCATAGGGCTGCCGAGACTGCCGCCCGTTATCACCTCTTTCTTGACCTTCATGGGATGTACAAGCCGGCCGGACTGAACCGTACCTGGCCCAACATCCTCAATTTCGAAGGTGTATTTGGTCTGGAGCAGATGAAGTTCTGCCGTCCCATGCCCGATATGGTGACTTATGATGTTACTGTTCCCTTTATCCGTCAGGTGGCAGGCCCGATGGACTATACTCAGGGAGCCATGAAGAATGTTTCAAAGGAGAACAGCTATGTCTGTTTTTCCGAACCGATGAGTCAAGGTACCCGTTGCCATCAGTTGGCTGCCTATATGGTGTTCGACTCTCCGCTCAATATGTTGTGCGATTCCCCTACTAATTATCAGCGTGAACCGGAGTCCCTTGAATTCATTGCAGGCATTCCTACTGTGTGGGACCAGACTCTTGTCCTTGACGGCCGTATGGGAGAATATATTGTTACGGCGCGTCGTCACGGTGATACCTGGTATGTGGGTGGTCTGACCGGTTGGACAGCCCGTGAGTTCACCTTGGATTGTTCTTTTCTTGGTAACGGGCAGTTTAAGGTAACACTCTTCAAGGATGGCATCAACGCACATCGTAAAGGAACGGACTATGTTAAGGAAACGCTCTCGCTGACCGGTGGTCAACAGTTGAAACTACACATGGCGCCCGGTGGCGGATTTGCTTTGAGAATAGATAAAATGTAATGTGCTGAACACAAATGGAAACGTTATGCGAATTGACAAGCAAATGCTTGATTGCCTTGTTTACCGTCACGAGCCTGTTGTCTTGTAATGAGCCGACAGAGGGGAATGTCAGGTTAGCGGCTGAAGGCGGATGTATTCACCGCTTCTTCGATACATCTCCTATCAGCCCTTCCGGCAAGTATATAGCTCTTTTCCGTTTTCCTTATGAGAACCATTCTCCTCGTCCGGGCGACCGGGGAGAGGTTTTTGTGCAGGACCTGGAGAGCGGTAAGGTACTGTTCTCTACCGGAACTTGTGGTTGGGAGATGCAGCTCGGCGCCAATGTGCAATGGGGTAAAAGCGATGAAGAACTTTTCTATAACGATATAGATACCACGACTTGGGAAGCCTACGCAGTTCGTCTTAATTTCATGACCGGGGAGAAGAAGCGTTGTGCGAGTACTGTCTTTATGGTATCGCCCGATGGAGACAAGCTCCTTTCCTACGACCTGCGCAGGTCGCGTTTTGCACAAGTGGGATATGGAGTGATTGTACCCGACAGTATCGCTAAACGCAACATCGGCCCGGTGGCAGATGATGGTGTATATGTCACGGATCTGAAGACCGGTACGTGCCGTATGATAGCTTCGTTGGCTGATATCTACGAAAAGTCGGTTCCTTCTATTGCCGTCCCCAACCCCAATAACTATGAGTATTACTGCTTCCAGGTGAAGTGGAACTTACAAGGTACGCGAGTACTGACTACTGTACAGTGGACTCCACTTTCGGGTGGTGATCGTCGCAGGGCGGTGATAACGATGAAACCCGATGGAAGCGACATCCGTACGGCTATAACTCCCGAACAATGGGCACGGGGCGGACACCATATCAATTGGATGCCCGATGGGCTTCATTTGTCGATGAATCTCAACATTGATGACAAGGAGGGGGTAGAGATTATCAGCGTGAAGTACGACGGTACCGATCTGAAAGAAGTCTATCCTATAGGTTCCGGCCATCCTTCGTATAATGTGGCAGGGTTACCGTACATCGTTACCGACGCTTATTCGGGTGAAGTAACCTCGGGCAAAGGTATGACTCCCATTCGCTTGATAAACTATGAACAACAGACTGAATTCAACTTGGCTGAAGTATACCTGCCGCCTATCCGGGATTTTGAATTCCGTGTAGATGCCCATCCCGCATGGGACCGCACCGGACGCTATGTTGTGTTTAATGGCATGAAAGATGAACATCGTTGTGTGTATATAGCTGAAGTAAAACCGTAAATAAGAAACAAACTATTATGAACAAATTGGCAAGAAGTATCTGTATTGTGTTGTTGCTGGGTGGCAACCTGCCCCTGATGGCGCAACAGCGTGAAGTGTTGGCACCACCTATCCGGGAGAAAGTCGTGTCGAAAACATTCTCTTCCGATGTGACTTCCACCGACTATGCTCGGAATGACGGATTTGCCAATTCCTCCTCTCCCTCCCGCTTTGTCTTGAAGCAGGGTGAAGACGGGATGCCTGTTTACGAAGTAGAAGTGCCGCGTGCCACCAAGTCACAATACGGGGTATCCATGCACTGGAAGACTACCGGGGCTGTACAAAAAGGCGATGTATTGCTTGCACGTGTCACCATGCGTACGCTTTCGGCACGCCAGGAATCGGGTGAGTCGGTAGTCTATTACTACTTTCAGGAAGCAAAGGGCTCTTATGACAAGAGTTTCATTACGCAAATAGGTACCGTAGAGGAATGGAAGACTTTCAATATTCCCTTTGTGGCTCACAAAGACATGAAGGCAGGCCAGGCACAGGTTGGACTGGCTTTAGGAGCACTGGCCCAGCATGTGGAGGTGACGGGCATCGAGATACTGAACTTCGGAAAAACGCTCCGCAAGGAGGATTTGCCCGAAACACACTTCTCGTACATGGGCCGTGAAGCCGGTGCAGCATGGCGCCGGGAGGCATTGCAGCGTATCGAAGAGATACGTACCTCGCCTCTAACTGTCAGGGTAGTAGATGCCAAAGGAAAGCCCGTAAAGGGGGCCAAGGTGGAAGTGTCTTTGCAACAGTCGGAATTTGTTTGGGGGACTTCCATCAAGGAGTCGTTACTGGCAAAGGACGATGCCGAGTCGCAGACATATAAGAAACTCCTCAAGGAATTCTTCAACACGGCAGTCATCGAAAACGGTTTCAAAACAGGCGGATGGGCTTGGGATGAGAAGCGTAAGATGAATACCTTACTCTCCTTCGACTGGCTCCGAGACAACGGCTTCCGCCAACGCGGGCACAACCTGGTATGGCCGGCCTGGAAGTTCAATTCCCCGTTGACGAAACATATCGCCATGCGCGACAGTGCCGCTTTCGACCGCTACATCAAGGCGCAGTTCCACGAGCGCATGGCTTATACCAAAGGGCAGCTCATTGCTTGGGATGTGGTGAATGAGTATATGCATGAGAAAGAGTTTTTCCGTTATTTGCCTCATAACACGATGGTGGATTGGTTTAAACTGGCACATGAGCTTGACCCCGATGCACAACTCTTCATCAATGAGTATGGTATGCTGAATTGTGTCCAAAGCCCGCAGAACATCCGCGAGTATATCGATACGATTCAGACATTGCGTTCAAAGGGTGCTCCCATTCATGCCATCGGCATTCAAGGGCACGTGGGACGCCAGCCCCGCAATCCGGCTCAGGTCATCACCGATTTGGACCTTTTCATTCCTGTAGGCTTGCCGGTGCAGATTACCGAGTTCGATATCAATACGCCCGATGAGGAACTACAGGCGGACTATATGCGCGATTTCCTGATAGCAGTTTACAGTCATCCGGTAGTGACGGGAGTTACTTTGTGGGGCTTTTGGGAAGGAGCCCACTGGAAGCCCGATGCCGGAATGTTCCGCAAGGACTGGTCGCCGAAAGGAAGCGCCCTTGCCTGGCGCGAATGGGTGACGGGAAAATGGAAAACCCATGAGACGGGTAAAACGGATAAGAACGGAATGTTGAAAGTCCGGGGCCACTTGGGACAATATACGATTAGCGTGGAACATCGTGGTGTACGGAAGGTTACGTCGTGTCAACTGTCCAAGGACACAGAGGTCATTGAAATAAGACTATAGCTCAATTATTACGGGAACGGAAGAAAGTTGAGGCCGGGCTGCACATTATCATGTGATTAGCCCGGTGCTCAGGGTTGTTCGTTGCTATTTATCTTGTTATTGATGAGCTCGGTCGTTTGAAGCATCTCTTTAACGATGAAATTACGTTCCGCTTTGGAGAAACGGATATCGGGCAGGTAGACTCCCAAACTGGCTATAATCTTGTTTTTCTTGAATATCGGTGTAGCCAGGCCCACTACATGATTACTATTCCAGGTAATTTCAATGTTCTTCTTCCGGGTATCATTGAGCGACTGTATCAGTTCTACTTCATTTGTGATTTCAGGCCAGTCTTCAGCAGTCGGCATTCCTGCCATACTGATAAAGTCTTTCAGCTCTTTGGGAGAATAATGAGCCAAAATCATCCTTCCCGTAGTGGCCCGATAGACGGAAGATTCGGGTGTAGTGCGTATCTGAATTTCCTGATTGCATAGCGCTTCGTACACGATGATTCGTTTTCCGTTCTTGATGTGTGACAGAATCACCGTTTCATTAATTCTGTTTGCCAGGCTGTCGATAAGTACCTTTGTAGCGTTGATTAATTGTACGTTGTATTCATTGGAAGCCGTAAGCCGGTAGGCCATATAGCCCAACTTATATCCTTTCTTCAGTCCCATCTGCTCCACGTAACCTCGTTGCACAAGTGTCTTGAGGATATTGGCACAGGTACCATGGTTCAGTTCCAATTCGTCAGCTATTTCAGACAATCCCCATTCTTTGTTGTGATCATGGGCTATGACTTCCAGAATATTGAGGGCTCTATTTATTACTTGTATCATATAGATAGATTATATTAATAGGTATGTTTGCAGTATATGATTTATTCCCTATACTTTTATAATGCAAAATTAAAACATAAAAGTTAAATAGCCAATTATTTGGATAGAAAGAATGATGCATTAGAGCAAAAAGCCTTTTATTTGCTATCAAACAGGCTTATTTTGTGTTTTAGAACATAATGGATATAATTTATAAGAAAATAGTTTTGTAGTTAATGGTATCTTATTTACTTTTGTATTATAAAATAATAGCGCTATAATGTAAAATTGAGATTTACTAATTAATTTAATTACTATGTTGAAACATGTTTGTATGACATTTCTGATTCTGCTTGTATTGCCGGTGGCAATAAGTGCGCAGAATGTTTTGACGGGTCATGTGAAAGATGCCCGGACAGACGAACCTCTAATCGGTGTAAGTGTGGTTTTGAAAGGGAATACTGCGGTGGGAACCGTTTCCGATATTGATGGAAACTTCAAGTTGGATGTTCCTGCTTCTTCTACTCTGATTTTTTCTTATATAGGCTATTCTACCCAGGAGGTAGCCGTTGGAGGACGTAAAACCTTGCAAGTGGCTTTGGCTGAAGATACTAAAACACTTGATGAAGTGGTGGTAGTAGGCTATGGCACTCAGAAGAAGGTGAATCTTACCGGTTCGGTCAGCCAAGTAAAAATGGATGAAATAGCAGCCAACCGCCCGGTGAATTCTATCGCCGACGCTTTGATGGGCAACGTACCGGGATTGACGCTTTCGGGCAATTCGGGTGAACCGGGCTCAGGCTATGACTTCAAGATTCGTGGTACTTCCAGCATTAATGGTGGTGATCCGCTTATCTTGGTGGATGGTATCGCCATTGATATTTCTTCGTTAAACCCTAATGACATTGAGTCCGTATCCGTGCTGAAAGATGCTTCGGCTGCGGCTATTTACGGTGCGCGTGCCGCATTCGGCGTTGTCTTGATTACGACCAAGAAATCAACCAAGGAGCAAAAACCCAATATCACCTTCTCTGCAAAACTGTCCTTGTCCAATCCACAGAGCATGGCCCAGCGTGCCACTCCTTTGCAGACAATACAGGCTTTGCTGGCTGCCAACTATACGACATTTGTCGGTGGACAGTCTTTTGCCGAATGGGAAGGACTGCTGAAGCAGTATGAAGCTAATCCTTCACAGTATCCTGACGGCTATGCGGACATAGATGGCGTTCGTTATCATCTGGCTACTACTGATCCGACGGATGACTTGATGTCTACCGGTTTCCAACAGATTTATGATGTGGCTGTTTCCGGCGGCTCAAAAAATACAAAATATCGCCTCTCAGCCAGTTACCTCGACCAGGACGGTGTGCTTGTAACCAGCAAAGACCGGTATAAGCGTTATAACATCACTTCTTTCATCAGTTCTGACGTCACTTCATGGTTGACTGCCGAACTAACATCCCTTTACACACACAGCGATAAGCAGGATCCTTACCGGCTACAGTTTAACGGCCGCGATGTGTGGGCGCAAGCAGTAGCGTTGCCTTCATTCTATCCTACGGACGGAATTACTATCGACGACAAGTATTACCGTTATGCTACGCCGGCTCATATGATGGATAGCGCAGTCCCTACCGAAGCAAATTATAACCGCCTCAACATGCTGGGTCGTTTGATTCTGAAACCATTGAAAGGGCTGACGGTGACAGGTGAATACTCCATTAACAAAACATTCTATACCCAGAAGGAATTCAACAAACGAGTAGATGACTTTGCTGACGGGCGTAACGATACAGTGTTGCCGGCCAATGAACCCTATTCCACTTATCGCTTTCAAAAATCTAATACAGATTACGACGCTTTGAATCTGTTTGCTACATACAATAAGAAGATCAGCGACCACGAATTTACGGTGATGGCCGGTATGAATATGGAGAAATACTATAATGAGGGCCTTACGGCTTCGCGTGGAAACATGATCAATGATGAACTGCCTGCCCTGGGGCTGGCTACCAATGTACCCAATGTCAGCGACGCTTATAACGAGAATGCTATCTTCGGAACTTTCTACCGTGTAAACTATTCCTTCAAGGATCGCTATTTGTTTGAGGCTTCGGGACGTTATGACGGATCTTCCAAGTTTCCCGAAGAGAACCGTTTCGGTTTCTTTCCCTCTTTCTCAGCCGGTTGGCGTATTAACCAAGAGGCATTCCTGAGAGATGTAAAATTTCTTTCTAATCTGAAGTTGAGAGCCTCTTGGGGTAGCATCGGCAACCAGAACATTAATGACTATCAATACCTCCCCACCATGACATCGGTGAAGGCCGAATGGGGAATTGATGAGGACAAGCCCCTCACTCTCAACACGCCTTCATTGGTTCGCGCCAACTTCACTTGGGAAGAAGTGCGTACCACCAATATCGGCCTTGACTGGGGATTCTTCAATGATCGCTTAACCGGTAGTTTTGATATCTTCCGACGTGAGACCTTGGATATGTTGGGACCGGGTGCCGATTATCCGTTGACTCTTGGCGCCGCTTCTCCCTTACAGAACGCTGCTAATATGCGTACTGACGGTTGGGAACTCCAACTGAACTGGCGTGACAGGATAGGTGAGATTTCTTATGGTATCGGTTTTAATATCAGTGACGCCAAGTCTAAAATTACGAAGTACAACAACCCGACCAAAAGCTTGGCCATGGATTATTATGAAGGCAAAGAATTGGGTGAGATCTGGGGTTATGTAAGCGACCGCCTCTACACAGTGGACGACTTTGTAGAAGGTACTCTAAAGACCACTGCCGACGGTGAACTGTCCGGTGGTACGTTGAAAGACGGTGTTCCTCGTTTTGACGGTTGTAATCCTAATCCGGGCGACATGCTTTTCAAATATGCTGATGAGAATGGTTTGATTTGGAAGTCGGACAATACAGCTGACAATCCGGGGTCACGCCGTATCATCGGCAATAGCACTCCTCGCTATACGTTTGGTATCAATGGTAACGTCTCGTGGAAAGGTTTTGATCTTTCATTCCTATTCCAGGGTGTGGGTAAACGCGACCTATGGCTTTGGAACAGTTTCACAGCACCTTTTGCCAGTGGTGGCACAGAATATTCATTCTATACAAATCTGCTGAATTATTGGACGCCGGAGCATCAAAATGCCTATTTTGCCCGTAGATATGAAGGTGGCTATAACGCTAATTCCGGTGCTAACTCTCAAGTACAAACCCGTTACTTGTTTGATGCCTCATATCTGGATCTCAAGAGCGTGGTTCTTTCTTACAGCATTCCTCGGACGTTGTTGCAGAAGGCAGGTATCGGTTCCATGTCGGTATTTGTCAGTGGCGAGAACCTTCTCTCATTTAATCATATGCCCGATGGCATCCACCCCGACAGTAAATCTCGTGGAGCTTCTGACGGTGTGACTCTGGGTGGTATGACTTATCCGATGATGCGTAAGTTTACGTTTGGGGTCAATGTATCATTTTAATCCATTTAATTCATAAAAGACATGAAAAAGAATACTTATATATTACTCTTGTTGTGGAGTATCATGCTGGTCTCTTGTGATGACCTTTTGAATATAGAGCCGAAGGATAAGTTGACGACTACCACTTCCTTCAAGACCTACTCCAATTTCAAGACTTACAGTTGGGGACTCTATAACATTTTCAATGGTGATGCAACGAATGTTTGGGACAAAGACAAGGATTCTCATCTAATGGTGAACAACAACTCTTCCAATAACAATGTATGGGCCTATCAGAATGTGACCGAAGCCACCGGAAACTCTGAGTGGAACTTTGAGTATATCCGCCGTGTAAATACCATGCTTGACAATATTGACGGTTCTGAAATGAGCGAGGGTGACAGAGCGCATTGGCGTAGTGTAGGACTCTTTTTTCGCTCTTTCCGCTACTTCCAGCTGTTGTCCAAATATGGTGGTGTACCTTGGATAGAACATGTAGTCAGCGAGGATGATACAGAAGTGCTCTATGGTCCGCGTGCTACTCGCGATGAAGTGGCCGCAAATATCCTGCGTGACTTGGAAGAGGCTGAGAAGAATATCAAGCCTGCCGGTGACGGTAACAACACGATTAATCAGAAAGTGGTACAAGCTTTGATTTCCCGTTTTGCCATATTCGAAGGAACCTGGCGCAAATATCACGGCCTGGATGGCGCTGAAAAATACCTGCAAGTTTGTGCCGATTATTCTAAAAAGCTGATTGACGCAGTTCCCAACGTGGCAGATAGTTATGAACAGCTTTTTACTTCTGAGAGTCTGGCCGGAATGCCTGGGGTACTACTCTATTTTGAGTATTCGGATAAAGCCGGTTTGGTCCATCAGGCGGGGCGCCAATCCGGTGCTTCCGGTAACCTATATGAAGGAACAAAAGAGTTAGTGAATCTCTACTTATGCAGCGACGGTAAACCAATCGGTAACAGCGAGCTGTATGAAGGAGATGCCACGGCATTTGATGAATTCCGTAACAGGGACTACCGTCTGTACTACACTATTGTGCCTCCTTTCCGCGTGAAAGTGAACGGCAATAACGATACAAACTGGAAGCGCTACCAGCCGGGCGAAACAGTTACTTTTGGTGCTAATACTTATGTCTTGACAGAAGAAGACTGCCGGAAGTTCACTGAGAATATTGAGTTAATGGAAAAAATTTCCAGCCCTGGTCATAAACGTTTGCCTAGTCGTGCTTGGAATGCTTCTACACTCAATGGTTCCGCACCGCGTTTCAGGTCTTATTCTCAAGGGGGGGGGACTCCATTTACAGGACGTTTTGGATATTGGTTTTGGAAATATTATAATGAAGCAGACTGCCTTGCCAAACATGCACAGAATACTACTGACATGGCTCGCTTTCGCATTGAAGAAACGATGTTAAATTATGCTGAAGCTATGTGTGAACTGGGTAAATTTGACCAGGAAGTAGCCGATTTGACCATCAATAAATTGCGCCCACGTGCCAATGTTGCTCCCATGAAGGTAGATGAAATCGACGACAGCTTTGATCCTAACAGAGACCGGACGGTTCCGGCTTTGTTGTGGGAAATTCGCCGCGAACGTTCCGTGGAGCTATTGGGTGAAAATTTTGCCTTCGATGACATCCGACGCTGGAAGAAAGGCAATTATCTGGACAAGGAACTGACGGGATGTCGTGTAAAGAACGCCGACTATGACAATACTTTGGAAATTCAAGGTTGCGGTGGCGTGGCAAGCAGTGCCAACAAAGAAGGATATGTTGTCTTCCGCCAGCAGCCAAAGGGTTTCTTGGATCACTATTACCTCTATCCTATACCTATTAAGGAATTGGTACTAAATCCACAGCTGAAACAAAATCCCGGTTATAAAGAGGTGGCAGATTAATGAAAAAATGTATATTTGAGGTAAAAACTTGATAGGATAACAGAACTATGAAAAGTAAATTTTTACTTGTTGTAGGAACACTTTGCCTTGCAGCATTACAGCTGCAAGGACAAGTTTCCTATCTTCCACTGAAGGTGGAAGGCAACTATCGTCCTATGGGGCAGTTAATTCCAAAAACAGTAAAGGAAATCAAGGCTGAAAACCTTACTGTGGGATGTGAAGTCTTAGACAGAGACTATACTGACTATGACGAGTATAAGACTTATCTTCCGGCATTAGGCATGAAGAAAATACGCCTGCAAGCCGGATGGGCAAAAACCGAAAAACAGAAAGGCGTGTATGACTTTACGTGGCTGGACCACATCATAGATGATGCTTTGTCACGTGGGTTGCAGATATGGTTACAAACTTCTTATGGCAATCCCATTTATCAAGGTGGAGGAACAATAAACTTGGGTGGCGGTATGCCTAAATCCGAAGAAGCCAAGCAGGCTTGGAATAAATGGGTGGAAGTTATGGCTACACGCTATCTGGGTAAAGTGCACGAATGGGAGATATGGAATGAGCCGGATTTGAGTGAAAAAATCCCGGCAGAAGATATTGTGGACATGAATGTCCGCACGGCTGAGATTATTAAAAAAGTGAATCCGAAAGCACGTATTGCCGGATTTGCATTTTGTACGCTTAATGGTAAGTTGCTGGAAGATTGCCTTAAGTTGGTGAAAGAGGCAGGGAAACTGAATCTTTTTCATTGGATTTCTTATCACGGTTATGAATACCGCCCGGAGAACTCCTACAAAGCAGTAATGAACTTCCGTCGCATCATCGACAAGTATGCACCTCACATTCAGTTGCGTCAGGGAGAAAACGGTGCTCCCTCGAAAGGACACATGGGTGGTGCGCTTGATAACTATGACTGGACTGAAATATCACAAGCCAAATGGGATTTGCGCCGTTTACTGGGCGATCACGGTCATGGAGTGGAAACAAGTATATTCTCTATAATCGATATGGCATATCCCACTGGATTGAACAAATATGTTGCCAAACTCAACGTGAAAGGTTTAATTCAGTCCAATGGAGAGAAGAAGGTGCTGCGCGTGAAGCCGGCCTACAAAGCGGTGCAGCATTTTGCAACGTTGTTCGATAATTTCTCACGACGGATTTCCTCTTATGAAATGACTTGTGGCGGTGAAGAAGAGGCATTTGCCCATAATCTCTATCAGAATGCAGATGGAGCCTATAGTTTCCTGATATGGGATCAGAGCGAAGCTCCGCGTAACGACAACAAATTGCAATATAAGGATATAGTGCTGACAGGGTGTAATTTTGCACAACCGGTATGGGTGGATTTGCTTACCGGGTGGGTTTTTGAAATACCGGTTTCTGCCTATTCCAAGCAGGGCGATAGTTTTATCTTGCGTGGTGTGCCGGTATATGATTCTCCGATAATAATCATTGAAAAAAGCGCTTTGGACTAATGGACACTTTAATGCATCTTCAACAACTGGATTACATCGCTGTGGGTATTTACATTCTACTCATGGGGGTGATAGGGCTTTCTTTTGGATGGCTTGTCAAAGATGTTGGCTCCTACTTTAAGGGTGGAGGAACTATCCCTTGGCTAATGGCTACCATTACAAATTTTATGGGATTGTTTAGTACCTTCGTGTTTGTAGCCTATGCCGGTATAGCCTATGAGTATGGATTGGTTTCCATTACTGTGTTTTGGACGACTGTACCTGCTTGCATTATAGCGGGAGTATGCTTTGGCAAGCGATGGAGACGGACAGGCCATACTACTCCGGTAGAGTATTTGGAGCAACGCTATGGTTATTCTGTACGCAAGTTGGTGACATGGATGGGGTTGGTGATGCGCTTCTTGGATAATATGGTGAGACTCTATGCTATTGGCGTATTTATCACTGTAGTCACTCCCCTATCATTGGAATGGGCTATTGTCATTTCAGGTATTATCGTAACAGCTTTCAATATCATTGGCGGCATTTGGACGGTAACCATTATGAGTACTGTACAATTCGTTATCTTGATATTGGTAACGGGCATTCTCTTGCCTCTCACCATTGGTCACATTGGAGGGATAGATATTCTACAAGACAAGTTGCCTGCCAATATGACCTGGTTCAATGGACCGAAAGGCGCTCCGTTATGGTTGGTTGTATATGCTATTATGACAGTTATAAAATACAATGAGAACTGGACGTTTATTCAGAAGTTCTATTGTGTACGTGATGAATCGGCTGCAAGGAAAGTTGGGCTGGTTAGCGGTTTGCTGTTTCTGGTATTCACTCCCATCTTTTTGTTACCGGCTGTTGCTTCACCACTTATAGTGCCCGCTATTCCTGATCCGGAGATGTCTTATGTAGCCGTTTCTTCCATGTTGCTTCCGGTGGGAATTATGGGTATCATGTTTTCTTCTATGTTTGCAGCTACCATGTCATCGCTTAATGCTGAGTATAACGTGATGGCAGGTGTACTGACCAATGATGTGTATTTTCGCATGATGAATCCCAAGGCAACTCCCAAACAATTGCTTTCTATAGCCCGCATTTCAACTTTATGCGTGGGTGTCATTATGATTTTAGGAGCTATCGGTATTCGCAATTTTGGTGGAGCTTTTGAGGCTAATAAACTTTTTACAGGCATTTTGGCTATTCCGGTAGGAATTCCGTTGGTGTTGGGTATTGTATCACGTTATCCTAATAAGACTTCGGCCATCTACACTATACTGATAGGTGTAATTACCGGCATTGTTCTCAATATGTTGCCTTCGGTATCTTGGGAAATGGCCACATTGATAGAGACGGCTCTATGTTTGCTCGTTTATTATTATCCTTCCCTGGTACGTAACAAAAAAATAATATCGGATGATGAAAAAGCTTTCTTTAAATTAGTGGAGACACCTATTCGTGAAGAAGAAAAGCCGGTTATTTCATCACAATATATTCGAGCTCTATTCTATCTCTTCGTATTTTCCATGGTAGTGTCGGGCGTACTGTTCAGTGCTATCAGTATTCCTTCGATAGATACAACAGGTGGACGTTACGGTTTCTTGGCAGGGCTTCTTTGCTTATTGGCAGCAGTGGTGATATTCATAGTATATAAACTAAAAAGAAATAAAAAATGAAGATAGCATGGTATTTACCTACTCTTCCCAGTGTAAAATGGCAAGTTGCCAAACAATTGGGAGTAGATTATGCAGTAGCGGCATTGCCTCCCGAACGTTACTACATGAAACCTTGGGATTTCAAGGCATTGCTTTATGCTAAGCAGAGTCTGGCTGATGCAGGTCTGAAATTGGAAGTCATCGAGCCGGCCCCTCCCCATTATCATATCAAACTTGGTTTGCCGGGACGTGATGAGGAGATAGAAGTTTTTAAGAGTGTATTGCGTAATATGGCGGCTTTGGATATTCCCATCCTTTGTTACAATTTCATGCCGCAGTCCGGCTGGTATCGCACCAGCTTTTCCAAGAAGGGACGTGGTGGTGCATTAGTTACTTGCTTTGATAATTCTTTAGTAGAAAAGGCACCTCTGCTTACTGAAGCCGGAGAACTGAGCGACGAGCAAATTTGGGATAATTACAAATATTTCATGGACCGAATATTACCTGTAGCCGAAGAATGCAAAGTGAAGTTAGCCCTTCACCCGGATGATCCTCCTGTACCTTCGCTGCAAGGGGTTGCCCGCATTTTCCGCAGTGCAGAAAGCATGGACAAGGCAATGCAACTTTTCCCTAGCGACTACAACGGCATAACTCTCTGCCAAGGTACCTTTGCCGCTATGGGAGAGGATATACCGCAAGTCATTGAACATTTCGGAAGCCAAGGCAAGATTTTCTTTGTCCATTTCCGTGATATTCGTGGTACGGCCTCTTGTTTTGAGGAAACTTTTCACGACGAAGGCATGACCGATATGAAAGCTTGCATTGAGGCTTATCGAAAAGTGGGTTTCGATGGGGTGGTACGTACTGACCATGCACCTATTATGGCTGGTGAAGGAGGAGATAATCCTGCTTATGAGATGTTGGGGCATATCTTTGCAACCGGTTATTTAAAGGGATTGTTAGAAGAATAAAACAGACGTAGAAACAATTATATAAATAAATATTTTAATTTATGGCAGACAAGAATTTGATGAAGCTTGATAAGCTTCGCGAGAAATTAGACAAGATAGAAACAACAGAGTTTCCCATTTCTGAAGCTGAACTTTGCAATCGTTATGAGAAACTGTATACCGGAGCGGTGAATGATGTGCTGCGTGAAGCTACTTTTATGGATCAGGCTTTACCTGTAAATATCCTGCCGCTTAAATTCGAGATGGTATCTTGTGGTATTGCATTCACTGTACGGAGTAATCCCGACCCGACAGTGGGGGGAGAGATGGAGATCCGTGCCAAGATGCTTGATGATATGCCAAGTAATTGTTGCGTGGTATGGGATGCCGGTGAAGAAACTGAAGCTGCTCATTGGGGTGAGGTAATGACAGCATCGGCTATTGCCCGTGGCGCACGTTGTGCTGTGGTAAATGGTGGCTTACGTGATACCCGCAAAGTGATGGTGCAAAATTTCCCCGTTTTCTATCGTTATCGGAGTTCTAATGGTTCACTGGGGCGTACAAAGATTACGGGCTACAACATTCCTGTCCGTATAGGAAAGGTTTATATCAAGCCAGGTGATGTTATCTTTGGTGACATTGACGGTGTGGTTGTTATTCCTCGTGCCATTGCTTACGATGTGTTGGTACGTGCAGAAGAAATCAATGCAAATGAAAGAGAGATGCGTGGCTGGGTACATCCGGGATTTTCGGCTATAGAAATGGTTAATAACGGAGGGTATTTTTAAACTATGAAAGCTACATTCTTGACAGAAGATTTCTTGCTGTATACGGATACCGCTCGTGAGTTGTATCATGTATATGCTGAAAGGCTTCCCATAATAGACTATCACAACCATTTGGATCCTAAAGCATTAGCCGCAGACCAACGTTACAGTGATTTGGCTGAGTTATGGGTGGCACATGACCCCTACAAGCACCGTGCTATGCGCATTGACGGTGTTCCTGAGAATAGCATTACGGGCAAGGTTTCATCCAAGGACAAGTACGAAGCATGGGCGCGTACTTGTCCTGAGGTGATGGGAAATCCGCTTTATCATTGGACAGCTTTGGAGTTGAAACGCATTTTCCATATTGACGATTTGCTTGCACCCGATACGGCTGAGGCGATTTATCAGCATTGTAATGCATTATTGCAGCAGAAAGAGTACAGCACCGTGAATATTCTCCGTAAGTGGAATACTGAAATAGTTTGTACTTCTGATGACCTGCTCGATGATATATCACTGCATCGTACGGCTTCTGAACGTGCTGCTGGCTTAAAAGTGTTGCCTTCGTTGCGTGCTGATTCCATTCTGGCTTTTGGAACTCCGAACTTCAAATCATGGTTGGAACGTCTGGGACAAGTGGCTCCCATCAATTCATTGGAAGATTATTTACATGCTTTGCATTTGCGTCTTGATGTATTTGATGAAGCCGGTTGTCGGTTGTCCGATCATGCCCTTGATAACGGGTTTGCTTTCCTCTTGCCGGATGCTGATGAAGCTTCGCGTATTTTCTCTATTTATTTGCAGAGTGGTAATATTGTAGCTGCCGATAAGGTGAAGCTGAGCTCTTTTGTACTGCTAAAGTTGGCGCAAGAGTATGCTGCCCGTGGTTGGGTGATGCAACTGCATATAGGTGCCGAACGTTTTACGACCAGCCGTTTGCGCCGTTTGTGCGGCTCGGCCGGAGGTTATGCTACTATTGGTAGTATATGCGATATTCGTAGTTTATGCGACTTTTTGGATAGTGCTGAATCAATTGACAGTATGCCTAAGACCATACTTTATACGCTCAATCCGGCAGATAATGCAGCCTTTGCCACACTTACGGGTTCTTTTACGGGTGACGGGGTAGCCGGGAAATTGCAATTCGGTCCGGCTTGGTGGTATAATGACCATAAGGATGGTATTGAGAATCATTTCCGCGCATTATCAAGCTATGGTTTGTTAAGCCGTTTTATCGGTATGACTACAGATTCGCGTAGCATTCTTTCCTTTTCACGTCATGAATATTTCCGTCGTATACTTTGCGGATATGTTGGTGAGTTGGTGGAGAAGGGAGAGCTTCCCAATGATATGGATTTATTAGGAGGAATGGTGAAGAATATTTCGTATAATAACATTTATAATTGGTGCTTTAATCAGAAGTCAAACTAAAATAAAGGAATAATGGAAACAAAAAATAAAGTGGCAGTTGTTACAGGGGCCGGTGGAACGCTTTGTTCAGCGATGGCTGTTGATCTTGCCGAGCAAGGATATAAAGTGGTACTTGTTGGACGCAATATGGATAAACTGAAGGTTACTGAAAAGCAAATAAAGGAAAAGGGTGGCATTTGTGTATGTCTGACTGCTGATGTGAAGAATCTGGAGCAAGTCAAGGCATTGCGCCGGGAAGTGCTGCGTATATTTGGTCCTTGCAACGTGCTGATTAATGGGGCAGGCGGCAACCAACCTGATGCTGTGACTACCATCAACCACTATGATCCGGTTGAATTAACAGCTGAAAATACAGAACGTGGTTTCTTCAATCTTGATATGAATCGTTTTCTTGATGTGATGAATGTAAACGTAATGGGTACGGTTATTCCTTGTCAGGAGTTTGCCCGTGATATGATAGAAGAGGGTGGCGGAGTAATTATCAATTTTGCTTCGATGAATACCTATCGTCCTTTGTCCCGTATTCCGGCTTATGCACTGAGCAAGGCAGGTATTTCTAATTTTACTCAATGGTTGGCGGCCTATCTGGCTCCTGCCCATATCCGTGTGAATGCTATTGCACCAGGTTTCTTTTTGAATGACCGTAGCCGTAAGTTATTGCTTACTCCTGATGGTGGATACTCGGAACGCGGTGCCAATATCATGCGTCAAACACCTATGAAGAAATTTGGTGAGGCCAAAGAACTGTTAGGATGCATGAATTGGTTGATTGATGATGAAAAAGCTGGCTTTGTAACTGGTATTACAGTGCCGGTTGATGGTGGTTTCCTTTCAGATTCAGGCTTATAAGTATATTTAATATTCCACCAAGGGTAAAATGCTTCCTTTCTAATAGTTATGAAAAAGATTATATTCGTATTTGCACTGATGTTGGGAAGCTCCCACAATTCGGTAGCACAATATCAATATTTGTTTCAAGACCCTTCGAAAAGTGTTCAAGAGCGTGCGGCTAACATCGTGTCCCTATTAACGCTGGACGAGAAGACAGGTCAAATGATGAATGATGCACCGGCTATTGAACGGCTTGGCATACCGGCTTATAACTGGTGGAATGAATGTTTGCATGGGGTAGCTCGTTCTCCTTATCGTGTCACTTCCTTTCCACAAGCTATAGGTATGGCGGCTACGTGGGATACGGATGCTCTGCTTCGTATGGCTCAATATGCCTCGGATGAAGGACGTGCCATCTACAACGATGCTTCTTCTAATGGGAAGACAGGGATTTATCAAGGACTTACTTTTTGGAGCCCTAATGTGAATATCTTCCGGGATCCCCGTTGGGGAAGGGGGCAGGAGACTTACGGTGAAGATCCTCATCTGACCTCACAGTTGGGTATGGCTTTTGTACATGGCTTGCAGGGTGATAATCCCCGTTATCTTAAAACATCGGCTTGTGCCAAACATTATGCCGTGCATAGTGGTCCTGAGTGGAACAGAAGTTCTTTCAATGCAGAAGTTTCCAATCAGGACTTGTGGGATACCTATCTGCCGGCTTTCCGAAAATTGGTAACGGATGCTAAAGTCAGTGGGGTAATGTGCGCTTATAACGCTCTTTCCGGACAACCTTGCTGTGGAAATGATTTACTGATGATGGAAATTCTACGCAATAAATGGGCTTTTACAGGCTACGTTACTTCAGATTGTGGCGGAATCAACCATTTCCACATGCGTCACAAAACTCATCCTGACAGACAAAGTGCCGCTGCTGATGCTGTGTTGCACGGTACGGATTGTGAATGTTCCAGTAATGGTGCCTATCATGCACTGAATTTGGCAGTGGCTGAAGGTCTTATCAAGGAAGAACAGATAGATATTTCGTTGCAGCGTTTGTTCGAGATACGATTGCGTCTGGGCATGTTCGACCCCGTGGAGATGGTACCTTACAGCAATATCACTACCGAGGTGTTGGAATGTGATACTCACAAGGCCCATGCTTTGAAAATGGCGCAGGAATCAGTGGTACTGCTAAAGAACGAGAACAATCTGTTACCGTTGGACAAAAGACGTATCAGGAAAGTTGCTGTAATCGGTCCCAATGCACTTTCTGAAAATGTGATGTTAGGTAATTATTTCGGGCTTCCCACTGACACATGGTCGGTGATGGAAGGACTCAAAAAAAAGTTGGGCAATGATGTGGAGCTAATTTATGAACCGGGATGTGGCTATATAGACAATCGGGTGTTTCGTTCGACTTGGGATGCGGACTGCTTCTCTTATGAGGGGAAACGAGGGATTCATGCCGAATATTTCACCAATCCTTCATTGGAGGGAAAGCCGCAACTTACGAAAATAATACAGCGCATTGACTTTCAACATGGTGATGGTGAATATATTGCTGACGGCATTGCTGCCAGCCAAATGTCGGTACGTTACTCGGCAGACTATATTCCCCGGCAAGACGGTCAGATAAGCTTTTCACTTTCGGGTGATGACGGCTATCGGTTATATATTGATGGTAAACTTTGTATAGACTCCCAGAATGGTAATCCTTACTATACATTTAATGCAGAAAAGGGCAGACCGTATAAAGTAGCCATAGAATATTGGCAGTATGCCGATGTATGTGAATTACATTTTGATATGGGACGTATGTGGCATGCCGATGCGCGTGAAACGGCACGAGTTGTGCAAGACGCTGATGTCATTTTGTTTGCCGGAGGTATTTCAGCTTCTCTTGAAGGTGAGGCCATGACTGTGCATGCTGAAGGTTTCAAGGGGGGAGATCGGGTAACCATAGCTTTGCCTGCTGTACAGACAGCTTTGCTCAAAGAATTACATGCTACTGAGAAACCGGTAGTGCTTGTCATGCTGACCGGAAGTGCTATTGCCGTCGAATGGGAGGCGGAGAATTTACCCGCCATCGTGAATGCCTGGTATCCGGGACAAGCAGGTGGACTGGCTATTGCCGATGTGCTCTTCGGTGATTATAATCCGGCTGGACGTCTGCCGGTTACTTTCTATAGAAGTGAGGCAGATTTGCCCGACTTTGAAGACTATAGTATGGACAATCGAACTTACCGCTATTTTAAGGGTAGTGTGCGTTATCCGTTTGGTTACGGACTTAGCTATACTTCATTTGCTTATGACAAAATGTATGTTGGCAAAAAGGGTGACAACTACAGAGTGGAGGTGGAAGTAAAAAATGTCGGTGATAGAGAGGGGGATGAAGTGGTACAACTTTATGTGTCGAACAAAAACGATAAGTTCAGAACGCCCATCCGTTCTCTGAAAGGCTTCAAACGCATCAGCCTTGCACCAAACGAAAGCCACAGAGTATGCTTTGAACTTACCCCAGATGATCTGACATTGATTGACCAAAATGGATATAGCGTTCCTATGAAAGGCGAACTCATTGTTTCAGTGGGAGGAGGACAGCCTTTAGCCGGAGTAGCCCACTGTACAAAAAACATCAACTTGAAATAACATCCATTGTTTAAGTATGAAAACAGAGCCTTTGACTGTTTTTACAATTTTGTTAGGATTGTGTAATTGTCAGGTCGGGAATGTAGGAATAGAATTAAGTGATGTGCCTACTGAATGGGGTAGAAATTTTAACGATTGAAATATGATGAATATTAGATGGCAGGCTGTGTGCCTGATAATGCTGTGTTTGATACAGTGGACAGATGTGTTTGCCCAGCGATTGGCAAAAGATGCAGTACCGTTTGTAGGGGCGCAAGTGTTTATTGAACCGGGACAGACCTCCTCGCAAATTGACGGCTGGTTCAGAACTTTGGCAGAGAATGGCATGACAATGTGCCGTATTCGGATGTTTGAGTCCTATATGAAGGAACCTGATGGGAGCTGGAATTTTTCACTATTCGATATGGCTTTTCAATCTGCAGCCCAACATGGTGTGAAGGTGTATGCTACCCTTTTTCCGGCTACTGCGAAAACGGATATTGGTGGCTGGAAATTTCCGGCTGATGATGAGCAAAGAGCCTCTTTTGCCTCATTTATTAAGGCTTTGGTGACACACTATAAGGAGTTTCCAGCTTTGGCTGGCTGGGTTATTATTAATGAACCGGGAACAGACGGTAATTATCCTCATACTGATTTTGTGAACAAAGCACGGACACAGTGGAACAAGGCACATCCTGAGCGTGACTATAAGGAAAATGGTTTTCCTGTGTTGATGACTGTTCGTGAACAACAATTTATTTATGATTTTACTACTGATTTCTTAAAATGGATTGCATTGGAGGTTAAGAAATATGACGATACTCACGATGTGCATGTCAATCCAGCTGGTGTGTTTGGTAACTATGGAGAATACAATTTTCCGGTGTGGCGTGATTTTTTAAGTAGTTTGGGAGGCTCAGCTCATCCTTCTTGGCATTTTGGTTATTTCTCCCGCAGACAATATTCATTGGCCATGTTAGCCTTGTCAGAGTTGTTGCGTTCGGGGGCTGGAACACTGCCTTGGTTCATGACTGAAATTCAGGGAGGGAATAATACCTATAGCGGAGTACATGCGCTATGTCCTACGACTGATGAAATTACCCAGTGGCTATGGACGATTTTGAGCTGTGAGGGTAAAGGAGGCATTTTTTGGATGCTTAATCCTCGCAGTTCGGGCATCGAGGCAGGAGAATGGGCTATGATAGATTTTCAGGGAAAACCATCAGAGCGTTTGCGGGCAGCTAAACAAGTTGCTGCAGTTATCAACAAGTATTCTGACCTTTTCCGTTCACCACGTATCATACCTTCGGGCATTGATGTAGTCTATCTCAAGGAGTCCTTATGGGCTGAAAGTCTGATGGGGCGCAAGCAAGATAAATATCAAGGGCGGATGCATGGTGCGGTTATTAAGTCACCCATAGCTTGTTTTAAAGCGCTTACTGAACGTGGGCTGAATGTAGGACTGAAAGCTATTGACGAGTATGATTTCTCACAAACTAACTATACAGGGCACTCTATTATTCTTTCCAATCAGATTGCTGTTCCCGCTTTTTACAGACAGCAGTTGGAGCAATTTGTGACTCGTGGTGGAACGCTCTTCGTTGAGGGACTTACTGCTTTTTTTGATGAGGAATTACATAATACTATGAATACCGACTTTACTTTTGAAAAGCTCTTCGGCGGTAATATCTCCGAGTTCATCCTTCAAGATAATCTTTTTACTACTACTGTAGGACCGTATACATTGCCTACCCATTTATGGCTGGGTAAGATATGTGATGAAGAATCACCGGTACATATACATTCTTTTGGTAAGGGAAAGGTAGTGTGGTATCCATCAAATATTGCTTTGGGAGCGTGGGTGTCAGGCAATTATAAGCCATTATCCGATTATTTGTATGATTTGCTTCCCAAGGCATCCAATGTCATTACTTTTAGCGATTACCAATCTGATGTATTATTACGTACATTAAAATCGGGTGATGCGACGTTAATGGTCTGCATTAATAAATCTGCAGAAACACGCAGAATAGTATTGTCCGGTACACAGTCTATGTTATCTAGACATTGTTTACCTATCTATGCTTCAACCGGTTGTTCTGTTGAGGAGGGGATACTTGTGATGGCTCCTGAGGGAGTACTAGTGTTAAAATGGTGATCTGTTTTTTATTGAAATAGTTGCTCCTAGTGTTTTCGATTTTATCTAACAAATGTGTCTACAAATGAAACATTCTTGCATTTTATTAATTCTCCTTTCTTCTATTTTATTTCCGGCCTATGGGCAACAAATAGGAGAGTGGAGAAGTACATCCCAAGGACTCCCCATGTATCAATACTTGGGAAGTTTGCCTTTCCAGACACTTGACAATGAGGGCAATGATTCGCGTTTGCCCGAAGACCCTTATTTCCTGCTAGGCAATTACCGCTTGGGACTATTTACCCATGTCAGTGGAATTTTCCAGTTTATTACAGCTCAAAGAGTATGGGCACGTGTCAACTTTAGTGAGGAGCAGCCCAATTATGGAAGCAACGAGGCTTATATCTTGCTGAAACAGGGAGGAAAGAGTAAACAAACCGATTTGGTAGGTATCGGCTCTATTGCATCCGATCCGCAACGGACAAGGCGTTTCTTTGGTGTGGGGTTTGCCCGCTACGAATATGACTTGGGTGGAGGGGCGTCATGTACCCGTATAATCTCAGTAAAACCATCGGAGAAAGTTAATGAGGGAGCCCCTTCTTTTCTTATTTCGGTTATTTTGCATAATGGAGGAAAGACGCCATTAAAGGCAAAGTATGTCGAGAGTATGCCCGTGAACTATGTGAGTATGAATATGCAGCTTGCTTCATCTCAGCAGCGTGCAATGCGCTACCCTGTACAAATCTCTACCGGGCAAGATGGACGGAGTGCTGTAGCATGTATAGAGGCTTATGCTAACCGGTTTTTGATATTGCCTTCTAACAAACATCAACGTTATATGTATGATATAAATCCGCCATCTGTTTTTATGTATACCAACGATGATGAAAATCTTGATTCATCCGTAAAGAAAGATGGAAGCAACGGATTGAAATCAGTATTCTGCCTATCGTTGGCTCCCGGTGAAAGCCGTACTCTACAAATTGTAATAGGTTTGTTTGATGAAGAAAGGTATGCCTCTGTGCCTCATCAGGTAAAGTGCTTTTTGCAAGATGCTGATAAGACAGATTGCACAGGCGCTTTTGCTACCTTGTGGAAAAAACGTCTGCCTGACCTCTCACGCGAGAAAGATGAAATACTTCGTCGTGAGATGCTGTGGAATGCCCATATGATAGAAGCTTTGGCTAAATATAGTGAATATTACGATGAAACGTTCATTCCACAAGGCTCGGTCTATTCTTACCATTTTGGCGATAATATAGCCAATCGTGATCATTTGCAGGCTTCTTTGGGAGCATGTTATTACAATCCTCACCTGGCAAAATCGTGTATTCGCTATGTAATGAAGCACTCCGAAAGTGATGGAGAAATAAAGAGAGGAAACTCTGGCTTTGGTTATACACCAGCCTCTATTTATAAGGAAAGCGACGAACAACTTTATATGTTTAATGCCGTATCAGAGTATCTTCGCATTACGGGAGATTATGCTTTTCTTGATGAAGAGGTACAACTCTACCCTGCCGAATGCGGATTGAAGGAGAAAGTACTTTTCTTGTTGCAAAAATACTTTATTTATCTTCGAGATGAAGTACGTACAGGACCTACCGGATTGGTGCGTTTGCTCAATTCGGATTGGGCGGATAGTTTCCTGCACCGTTATTCACCTAATAAATATGAATGGTCAGCGGAATCCCACCTTAATACAGCCATGGCTTTAGCTGTATTCCCCAAATTTACAGACTGCCTTTATAAATCGGCCAGAGAAGATGTGCTGGCCTTTGCCAAAGCAGTGGAGGAATATCGTATTCAGTTGGAAACAGCTTATATGAAAGATTTAGGTTCTCGTTCCTTCTCAGCGCGTGCTTATCTTACTCCTGAACTTCGTTTTGGCACAAACAATGTATGTATAGAACCACAAGCTTATTTATTGCAAATCCCGACTTTATCAGCAGAACGCAAACGAGCCATTTATTCCTATGTGAAGCGACGTATATCCGACTGCGAAAAAATAGGGGTACGTAATCGTGAGCAACCACTTTGGGATTCTAAAGGCGGTGAAGATTGCGGTATCTGGTATTCATTGGAATATCCATTTCTGTTGGGGGTAGCTACTTTTGACAAGGTAGAGGCTAAGAAATTACTTCGCAAGTTCTCTTTTGATAATTTCACGAAGCATTACCCTCAATATTGGATAGGACAGTGGACAGCTCCTGACGAGATAAATTCCACTACCTACCGTGAGGGACTTTACTCTTTTTGGATATCCATTCCAAACTATCGATATGGTTTGCAAGGTTACTGTTCACATCCACATACTTGGCCTTTATATTGTTATTACAAATTAAATGAATAATATCTATATTTGTCCATAAAATTTCACAGCATATTAAGGCTGACTGAAAGCGTTTGTTTACGCAAAAAGAAAAACGACCTACGAAGAACATTCGTAAGTCGTTAATTCTTATTTATGAATCAGCCGAAGCTTAAAACAGAGGTATCTATATTATAAATCGGATGATAGCCCCGGAGAAATCATAACTTGGATACTTGTACCGATTCTCCTCTGCTTCTTCGGCGCAATTTTTATCGGTTTCGACCTACTTTTACACTTACGTCGGCACCATCTTCTTTTCCATCTGTCAATCATTGTCCTGTCCCTACTTTTCGGGATATGGGACACCTAGTAAATACTACTATATATTTACCTATTACAAGGAAAGATATGATGGTCAGTTATCACAAGCATCTCATTTTCACGAAGAATTATAAGAAGTTCGGGATGCGCAAGAGAACTCTTTCGGTGCACTGAAAAAAAGAAGAACTTGAAGCGAAAAGGAAAGAGTTGGGAGTTTCTGATAATATTACTTTTGAAAAATTGTAAAGATAGGAAGACGAAGTGAGATTTGCTGAGCAACGTTTTTTGGCTCATGAAGAGCTATTAAACTTTTTGCTATCCGGTGGAACGCTTTTGCATTTTTGGGCATTCGAAAGAGAATCTTTCCTTTATCTTTGCCGGCGTAACGGAAATACAAACACTGTTTCATCGAATGGACGTACAAGATATATGAGAGCATTGAACGGCAATGAAGAAATTCATGAAGAAAAACGGGGATTTCAATTTGCAGGAGAAAAAAGCTCACCCTATCTTTGCCGACGTAACGGAAACACAAACACCGTTCTGCCGAATGAACGACACGAGGAGATTGCTGCAGAAGTCTTTTAGCATTATTCATCGACAACACAAACTTTATTTATTAATTAAAACAGATTTGAATTATGGGATCTATTAAACAAGGAATCCTGGGAGGCTTCTCAGGCAAGGTAGGTACTGTGGTAGGCAGTACATGGAAATCAACACACTACATGAGAGCATTGGCAGTAAGTACCAATGATGCGAAGACAGAGAAACAACTATGCCAAAGACACAAATTCTCGATGGCAGTAGACTTTCTGAGGTCAATCACACCTTTTGTGCGCATCGGTTATCAGAGCTATACAAAGGATCAGTCGGCCTTCAATGCAGCAATGTCATATCTCTTGAAAAATGCAATAAACGGATGCGGAGCAAATACTTCTATCGACTACAACAAGGCATTGGTAGCACGGGGCAATCTGACCACAGTTATGGATGCCACAGCTACGGTAGAGGGCAACAAAGTCTCTTACGCATGGGTGGACAACAGTGGAACAGGAGATGCCAAAACAACGGACAACGCTATGTTGCTGGCGTACAACAAGAACAAAAAGGAAGCTGTTTACACCACGAATAGCGCTACGCGCTCCGAAGCCAAGGCAGAACTGGCACTGCCGGCAAACTGGAGCGATGACGCGCTTGCCATTTATCTGAGTTTTTACAGCACCGACAGCAGAAGTGTAGCCAACAGCGTATGCTTGAAGAACGACGCGTTCAGTGGCGATTCGGGAGAGGACAATCCCGGAGGCGGTTCGGGCAGCGGCGGTGACGGAAATCTGGATGAGAATCCTATGGGATAGAAACTGAATAGAAGAAAGAGAGGTGCATCTGACGGGAAACCGGAGGATGCACCTCTTTTTTTATTAGAAAATATTTTCTGCCTGTAACCATTACTCTTTCTTTGCGACTGATATAGTAAAGAACGAATTGAGATATGGACACTAAAGAATTAGAAAAACAGTTTGTCGAGTTCGTGACGGAATACAAGCAGGTCATCTATAAAGTCTGCTGTGTTTACGCCACGGACAGAGACAATCTTAATGATCTCTACCAAGAGATTGTTATCAACCTGTGGAAATCCTTCCCGCGCTTCCGGGGCGATTGCAAGGCATCGACATGGGTATATCGCATCTCACTGAACACCTGTATCTCCTTCCTGCGCAAGTCCAATTCGAGGCCGCAAGTCGTACCTATCACCGTAGATTTGGAAGCAGCTTTCGCCGACGAAGAGGACAAGACATCGCAACTCCGCGAACTGTACAGCATGATAAACAAGCTGAGCAAATTGGAACGCGCGCTGATATTGCTCTGGCTCGAAGAACGGAGTTACCAGGAGATTGCAGAGATTCTGGGGTTGTCGAGAAACAATGTGGCGGTAAAACTCAATCGTATCAAAGAGAAACTGAAAGCTATGTCTAATTGCTAAAAACAACGCTTATTATGGATTTAAACGATATGAAAGCCGGATGGAATGTTCTGAACGAACGCCTGGCACAGAATGAAATATTGAATAAACGGATTATCAAGGAGATGATTACGATGAAAACCAAATCAGCCTACGACACGGTCTATCGCTCCGAATGGCAGCAAGTAGTGCTGGTACTCATCATCGGAGTAGTTATATCGGGCAATATCTTGCTGAACCTTCCTGTAAAGCAGGCTTCTTTTATCTTCCTGGTAGTGATGATGTCCGTAGCTTTGCTCTTCCGGTTGGTGCTGGTATACAGTTTGTCCAGGTTCAGCCTGAAGGACATGAAGGTGAGCGAACTGACTCACTCGATTATGAGGTACAAGAAGCTCTACTGGTATAATACGAAGTACGGAAGTGCCATCGGATTGGGTTCTGTCTTTGTATTCCTGATAATGGAGAACGCGATAAGCAACCCGTATGTGATTGCAACCCTCTTTGCATTGCTGGTTGTAGCGGCGGCATACTCGCTGCCCAAGCTGAAACGGCATACACAGAAGATAAGAGAAATAGAGCAAGGATTGGCTGAATTGAAAGAGTTTGAAGACACCGCAGAATGATATTTACCGGGTTTGATATACAAACCACCCGCTTTGGTCTACAAAACCGGTAGCATCCGGCTACTATATCTACTTTTGCCCATCATTAAAAACTAAAGTAGATATGAACATAACCAAAGTAAAGGAAGCGGCATACAAGTTGCAACGCTCCATTCCGGGAAAAGCAGGAATCTGTTTATTGATGACAGGTTTCTGCCTTTCCATTTCCGCCCAGCACCTGACGCAGAACATCAGAGGCACCGTCACAGACAAGGCATCGGGCATCCCTATTGCCTACGCTACCATCCAACTGGAAGATGCTCCCGACCGGGGTACCATCACAGACAGCATCGGAAACTTCGTACTGAAAGACATCTCCCTGGGACGCCACAACGTGAAGGCAACTTTCATAGGCTATGAACCCAGCCTTGTACGCGAAGTGCTGGTGTCTTCCGCCAAGGAGGTTTTCCTGGAGATAGCCATGACCGAGAATGCACAGGAGCTGAACGAAGTAATGGTGCGCCCCCAAGTCAACAAGGAACAGGCGCTTAATAAAATGGCACTGACAGGGGCACGTATGTTCAGCGTAGAAGAGGCCTCGCGCTATGCCGGAGGGATGGACGACCCGGCACGGTTGGCAAGTTCCTTTGCCGGAATATCGGCCGGCGTGTCGCACAACGGCATTTCCATTCATGGCAATGCTCCCCATTTGTTGCAATGGCGATTGGAAGACGTTGAAATTCCCAACCCGAATCACTTTGCGGATATTGCCACATTGGGTGGAGGAATACTTTCATCTCTTAGTTCGCAGGTATTGGGTAATTCCGATTTCTTTACCGGAGCTTTTCCGGCAGAATATGGAAATGCGGTATCCGGTGTGTTTGATATGAAATTGCGCAATGGCAATAACCAGAAGAATGAGAATACGCTTCAAGTGGGCATCATGGGAATTGATGTAGCTTCCGAAGGACCGTTAAGCAAGAAGCACAAAGCATCCTATATTTTCAATTATCGGTATTCCACAACAGGACTTCTGAACTTGGAGGGCGGAAAGATGGACTATCAGGACTTGAACTTCAAACTGAATTTCCCGACACAGAAAGCAGGAACATTCTCTGTCTGGGGAACCAGCCTGATTGATAAATTCGGCAGTGATTTTGAAAAGAATACGGATAAATGGGAATATATGAGCGACCGTAGCGAATCAAAAGACAAACAGTATATGGCTGCCGGAGGTATCAGCCACCGTTATTTCTTCAACAATGACGCATCACTGAAAACCACTATTGCCGGTACTTATTCGCAATTGGACGGTGGAGCAATCCTATTTAACCACTCTTTGGAATCCACCCCCTACATGGATCTTAACTCAAAACATACTAACTTAATACTAACTTCGACTTTTAACCGTAAATTCAGTAACCGTTTTACTAATAAGACAGGATTTACGTATAATGCCATGTTCTATCAAATGAACCTTGCCATTGCTTCTTATGAAGCCGAATCACTGGAAACCGTATCTCAAGGAAAAGGCAATACGAGTCTGATATCTGCCTACAATAGTTCTTCTGTAGGATTGACGGAACGCTGGACGCTCAATGCCGGTATTTACGGGCAATTTCTGACTCTGAATAATAAATGGTCTGTTGAGCCCCGTATTGGTTTGAAATGGCAAGCTACTCCGAAAGCAACTTTCGCACTGGCTTATGGTATGTACAGTCGCATGGAGAAAATGGACGTCTATTTTGTGAAAACGAAAAGTACAGGAGACAAATCCGTCAACAAGGAACTCGATTTCACCAAAGCGCAGCACGTCATGTTATCTTTTGGATACAAAATATCCGATCGCATGAATCTGAAAATAGAACCTTATATCCAATTTCTCCATGATGTGCCTGTGATGGCTGACAGCTCTTATTCCGTACTCAACCGTTCTGATTTCTATGTGGAAGACGCATTGGTTAATAAAGGAAGAGGACGCAACATCGGTATTGACATCACTTTAGAACGTTTCCTGGAAAAAGGACTCTATTACATGATTTCCGGTTCTCTTTTCGATTCCCGCTACCGGGGCGGAGACGGTGTGTGGTACAATACGAAGTTTAATCGGAATTATGTCATCAACGGACTGATTGGAAAGGAATGGATGCTGGGACGTAACAGACAGAATATTCTTAGCATCAATCTGAAATTGACCTTACAAGGAGGTGACCGGTATTCTCCGATTGACAGGGAAGCAACGATGAATCATCCTGATAAAGAGGTACAGTATGACGAAACGAAAGCATTTTCTAAACAGTATTCTCCCATGCTTATCGGCAACTATACCGTGAGTTACCGCATCAACAAGAAGAAAGTCTCTCATGAGTTTGCAGTGAAAGGACTTAATTTTACCGGTGCGAAAGAACACTATGGACATGAATATAATGTGAAAACTGGAAAAATTGATGTTAGTGACGGTTCTACAACATTGACAAATGTGAGTTATAAACTTGAATTTTAAATAACCGATATAGAAGTCCAACCGGAAAAATGTTTTATCTTCGTCCCCGGAGATAAAACATCTTCCCTGATTAAATACACGATGGCTGAAACAATAACAACAGACAATAAATCTACTTTATTATATCGATTCCTCGTTAGTCCGGAACTTCGATGGGCGCGTTATCTGGTGCTTATTATGGTGTTGGCTACCATATCATTCAATCAGGTTTTTATTATATTCCTCGATTATCGGGATATATTGGGAGGATGGATTTATACATTCACTTTCTTATATCTACTGACTTATATAGGAGTTATTTATCTGAATCTTTTCTGGCTCTTTCCAAAGTTTTTGCTGAAAAGACGCTATCTAACCTACATATCCTTACTTTCAGTAGCAATGATGCTTGCCCTGGCAATACAAATGGCAACGGAATATGTATCTTATTCCTGCTGGCCGGAATTTTACGAACGTGCCTCCTATTTCTCCATACCTATAGTGATGGATTATATATCTTCTTTCATGTTGTCCACACTCTGCATGATAGGAGGAACAATGACCGTTCTCCTGAAAGAATGGATGATAGATCATCAACGTGTCTCACAAATGGAAAAGGTTCACGTTCTTTCGGAAGTGGAACAGCTAAAAGAACAAGTCAGCCCCGAACTTCTTTTCAAAACATTGCATCATTCGGGGGAACTGACATTGAGCGAACCGGAAAAAGCTTCGAAGATGCTGATGAAATTAAGTCAACTACTTCGCTATCAGCTATATGATTGCAGCAGAACAAAGGTATTGCTTAGTAGTGAAATTAATTTCCTGAATAATTACCTGACCTTGGAACAGAATTCTCAGGCACAATTCAATTATGAACTGCTTGCGGATGGAGAAGTAAATAGAACACTGGTTCCACCCTTGCTTTTCATTCCATTTGTGCAATATATTGTAAAATCAATCAACGAACAGCGAACATCAATCCCTGTTTCTCTCAAAATCCATTTGAAAGTAGAAGAGAACACAATTATATTCACTTGTCTTTGCCTACAAGTGAATCTTTTGGAAGATAAAGGACTTGAAAGAATCCGCCAAAGACTGAACTTATTATATGGCAATCGTTACAGACTATTCCTGACGACAGAAAGCATCTGGTTGGAATTGAAAGGAGGTGAAGTATG
>OGZX01000858.1_pt1 | contig 34296 bp, 25 predicted proteins | sample 1576881 | NCBI WGS metagenome assembly OGZX01 (sample SAMEA3541542, study PRJEB24748) | human gut metagenome | biome: human gut; feature: human-associated habitat; material: faeces | place: China | collected 2012 | reverse complement strand
TTTATTTGCAGACGATACGCTCAAAATGATATAAATTCCTTATTTTTGCAAGGCTAAATAACAAAAAAGGAATATTTTTCCCATGGCAGACATAAATTTAAAAGGAATGGGTGTGGCACTGATCACTCCCTTTAAAGAGGACGAAAGTGTAGACTATGAGGCGTTAGGCAGGCTTGTAGACTATCAGTTGCAGAATGGAACCGATTATCTGGTTGTATTAGGTACTACTGCGGAAACCCCTACACTGACAGAAGAAGAAAAGAAGAATATAATTGATTTAGTAGTAACGAAGGTAAACGGACGTATCCCCATTGTTTTGGGACTTGGTGGAAACTGTACACGGTCGATTGTTGAAAAACTGAAAAAAGACAATTTCGACGGTATAGACGCAATTCTATCTGTTGTGCCTTATTATAATAAACCCTCTCAGGAAGGAATCTATCAGCACTATAAAGCGATTGCGGAAGCTACAACGCTGCCGATCGTATTATATAATGTCCCTGGGCGAACGGGCGTGAATATGACGGCCGAGACGACCCTTCGCATCGCCCGCGAATTTAAGAATGTCATTGCAGTTAAGGAAGCCTCCGGTAATATTACCCAGATGGACGATATTATCAAGAACAAGCCGGCTAACTTCAGTGTGATTTCCGGTGATGACGGCATTACTTTTCCGCTTATTACATTGGGGGCTGTCGGTGTGATTTCTGTAATTGGAAATGCTTTCCCGCGTGAATTCAGCCGTATGGTACGTCTGGCATTGGCGGGCGATTATAACAGTGTCCGTACGATTCATCATAGTTTTACAGAACTGTTCAGCCTGTTGTTTGTAGATGGTAATCCGGCAGGGGCGAAGAGTATGTTGAATGCAATGGGCTTTATCGAAAACAAGTTGCGTTTGCCATTGGTTCCTACCCGTATTACGACATTTGAAAAGATTCGTGACGTATTGAATCAACTAAGCATTAAGTGCTAATTATACAAGATACAGATCCCTACTTGAAGAACGTAAGGTAGAGGACGGAATAAAAAGACCTGTAAGGATATCGGAATCCTTACAGGTCTTTTTATATCAGGCTAAACTGGTTTACTATTTACCAGAAGTACCAGTAGAAAGCAGCCGTAATACCCAGGATGATGACAGAGTGGATCACATCCCAATGGTTCCAGCTGGCACGTGTTGCCGCCCGTTCGGCTGGTGTCGAGGTGCCGAAGACCAGACCTTGTATCTTTCCGGGTTCGGGAGCCTTTGTGCAAAGACTGACGACGATTGTCAGGATAATGCAGAACAGGAACATCCAGCCGCAGAAGAAGAGCCAGTTCATATCGTAGAACAGTGCCTTGAACAGATTGTCGGACGCATCTGCGACATTGCTATAATATACTTTTGCACTCAGGCGGGTGATACCGATCATGATACCGGCCAGCATACCCCACATACCGCCTTGTGCGGAAGTTCGTTTCCAGCATATACCTAAAAGGAAGGCGGCGGCAATACCCGGCGAAAGGACGGATTGCACATCTTGCAGGTAATTATAGAGTACGTCGCCAACGCTACGCATGATAGGAATCCAGAGAATACCGAGGATTACAATTACAACTGTAGCCATCTGTCCGATCACGACCAGCTTCTTTTCCGGTGTTTCCGGTTTGAAGCGTTTATAGAAGTCTATTGTAAACAACATTGCCGATGAGTTGAACAGGGAAGCCAGCGAGCTCATCAAGGCTGCCAGGATACCGCATACGACAAGTCCTTTTACACCGGCCGGCAGCAGTTTGGCAACAAGGGTAGGAAAGGCTGCATCGGGAATGGAGAGCGTAAACACTTCACCATTGATGACGATTCCGTTCTTGCTCAGTGCGAATGCAATCATGCCGGGGATCAGGAACAGGAAAACGGGAAGCAGTTTCAGGTAAGCGCCGAAGATCGCTCCGCGACGGGCCTGTTTCATGTCTTTGCCAGAAAGAACACGCTGTACGATATACTGGTCCGTACACCAATACCAGAAGCCGATGATAGAAGAACCGATCAGGGCGCCGAGCCAGGGATATTGTGGGTCGCGGTTATCGCGGATCAATTGCGTCATCGTATCGCCGTAATCATTAACAACGACGGATTTGCAGGCCGCTATCATTTCGTTCCATCCGCCTAAAGCCTTGAAACCGAGCACGAGGATGATCAGGGAACCCAGCAGAAGGATAGGAGTTTGAAGGACGGAGGTGTAAAGGACGGATTTCATACCGCCGACAATCGTGTAGAGGGCGGTCAGCAGTACTAGACCGATGGCTGCAATCCAGAAGAAATCGATGCCCCAGATTTCCTTAATACCGAATACTTGTTGGAATACCAGTCCGCCGGCATACACCGTAACGGCGACTTTTGTCAATACATAACTGATAAGGGAGATGACGGAAAGGATGGTGCGGGATTGCGGGTTGTACCGCCTTTCCAGGAATTCCGGCATCGTGTATACCATGCTGCGTGTATAGAAAGGAACGAATACCCAGCCTAATATCAGGATCATCCATCCCTGGATTTCCCAGTGCGCCATTGCCATACCGCTGGATGCACCTGCTCCAGCCAGTCCGATCAGATGTTCGGAACCGATGTTGGATGCGAAAATTGATGCACCGATTGCGATCCAACTTGCATCGCGCCCACCGAGGAAATAATCGGCGGAATTGTTTTGTTTCTGTTTAGTTACCCATATAATAATCCCGATTAGAGCTATTGCGAACAGCCCTATTACAATGAAGTCTAATGTTGCCATAATAGTGTTTTACATGATATCCCCCTTGAACGCTACAAGGGGATTTTGTCAATCCTGCGTTGATGCCGACCGCCTTCGAACGAGGTGTTCAGGAAGGCTTCGACCGTGTGAGTGGCTTCCTCTTGACTGATAAATCTGCCGGGCATGACAAGTATGTTTGCGTCGTTATGCTCGCGGGCGAGACGTGCTATCTCTTCCATCCAGCATAAAGCTGCCCGTATTCCCTGGTGTTTATTGAGTGTCATGGCTATTCCGTTTCCAGATCCGCAGATCGCTATTCCGGGATATACTTCGCCGGCTTCTACAGCTTTAGCGAGCGGATGGGCAAAATCAGGATAATCACAACTTTCTGTCGAGCAGGTTCCGAAATCTTTGTAAGCTAACCCTTTCGAGTCGAGTATTTGTTTTACATATTCTTTCAGTTCGTACCCTGCATGGTCACAACATAAACCGAGTGTTTTCATATTTATCTGTTAGAGGGAGAGGCGTCGCCTCTGCAACACCTCTCTTTATATGTTTCTTATGCTAATAATTCTTTTACCTGATTGTATACATTCTGTCCTGTGAAGCCAAGCTTTTCGTCCAGTACCTTGTAAGGAGCGGAGAAGCCGAATGATTCGAGGCCCCAAACCTTACCGTTGGCGCCAACCAATCCTTCGAGGTTGACGGGCAGGCCGGCTGTGAGTCCGAATACCTTGCTTCCTGCCGGAATGACAGATTCCTGGTATTCTTTGCTCTGGCTGCGGAACAGCCCTTCAGACGGAACAGATACAACGCGAACTTTGATGTCGTCGGCACGAAGCAATGCTGCTCCTTCCTCCAGTGTGGACACTTCCGAGCCGGAAGCAACCATGATTACATCGGGATTCTCGTCACTTTCTACAATGTATGCTCCCTTCTCGGCCTGCAAAGCTTCCTCATAGCGGTTTTCTTTTGCAGGCAGGTCAGTGATGTTCTGACGGGAAAGAATTAATGCGGTAGGAGTGGCAGTGTTTTCCATCGCCATCTTCCATGCAATCGTCGTTTCGGTCACGTCTGCTGGACGAAGTACCAACATGGAGTTGTGTCCTTTGTGGTTCTTCAGTTTTTCCATCAGACGGATTTGTGCTTCCTGTTCAACCGGTTCGTGGGTCGGTCCGTCTTCACCAACGCGGAAGGCGTCGTGCGACCAGATGAACTTAACCGGCTGTTCCATCAAGGCAGCCATACGGACAGCGGGTTTCATGTAGTCGGAGAATACGAAGAAGGTACCGCAAGCAACGATAACACCTCCGTGCAGTGACATACCGATACATACGCAAGCCATCGTCAGTTCGGCTACGCCAGCCTGGAAAAATGCTCCGCTGAAATCGCCTTTCACGAATGAATGTGTTTTTTTCAGGAAGCCGTCTGTCTTGTCCGAGTTGGAAAGGTCAGCGGAAGAAACGATCATATTTTCAACCTGGGTTGCCAATACGCCTAAGACTGTGGCAGAGGCGGCGCGGGTAGCCTGGTTCGGCTTCTGTTCGATAGCTTTCCAGTCGATAACGGGCGCTTTGCCTGAAAACCATTGTTCCATCTTGGCAGCCAGCTCCGGGTTTGCCTTTGCCCATTCTGCTTTTGCAGCATAGCGTTCGGCTACGATTGCTTCCAGTTCTTTAGTCCGTTTAGCATACAGTTCTGCAACTTCGGGGAAGATTTGGAACGGTTCGTCCGGGTTTCCTCCCAGGTTCTTGATTGTGTCTGCGATCGATACGCCGGCAGCGGAAAGGGGTTGTCCGTGTGTGGAAACCTTATTTTCGTAATTGCTGTTGTCCGGACCTACGGCACCTTTGCCCATGATCGTATTACCGATGATCAGGGTTGGGCGGGACGTTTCGGCTTTCGCTTCGGTCAGTGCCCGGCGGATTTCCGCAACGTCGTTTCCGTTTATCGTAATGACTTTCCAACCCCATGCTTCGTATTTCATGGCTACGTTTTCGGCAGTCACTTCCTCTACGGTTGTAGAAAGCTGGATGTTGTTGGCATCGTAGAACATAATCAGGTTATCCAGTCCCAGCGTACCGGCAATACGTCCGGCTCCCTGTGAGATTTCTTCCTGGATACCTCCGTCAGAAATATATGTGTAAATCGTCTGATTCATAACGTCACCCAGGCGTGCTTTCAGGAACTTGGCGGCAATAGCGGCACCTACGGCGTAGGTATGGCCTTGTCCCAGCGGACCGGATGTGTTTTCTATACCACGCATCACGTTGACTTCGGGATGGCCCGGAGTTACGCTACCCCACTGGCGGAACTGTTTCAGTTCGTCGATAGTGAATTTACCTGTGAGGGCGAGTACTGAATAAAGCATAGGCGACATGTGGCCTGGGTCCTGGAAGTAGCGGTCTCTGCCTTCCCATGTGGGGTTCTTGGGATCGTATACAAGAAACTCCGAAAACAGTACGTTTATGAAGTCTGCACCACCCATTGCTCCGCCGGGATGACCGGATTTAGCCTTTTCAACCATAGACGCAGCCAGAATACGGATGTTGTCTGCTGCTTTGTTCATTAATTTAATATCGTTCATCGTATGAATTATTATATTTTTTGTGCAAAGATAGGCAATCTCTTCGTATTGACCATCCTATCCTTGAAACAATTCATTTTCCGTAAAGTTTCCTAATTTCCGATATTTCTCATAAAGAGCAAGATACGTCAGATGATTTTCGTGATTTGGCTGGTATTCTTTTGCAAAACCTTGTCCCATAGCTTGCTGGGCATCTTCGATTTTGGCATATATACCGGCTGCTACGGCGGCGAACATGGATGCACCGAAGGCGCATGCCTGTTCAGCTTTTGCCACTTTGATCGGCATATCCAATACGTCGGCCAACGTCTGCATCACAAACGGGGATTTCAGCGAGATACCGCCGATACCGATCACACTCTCGATCTTGATGCCGTTCTCGAGGAAACGGTCTACAATGGCTTTCGATCCGAATGCCGTCGCTTCCACCAGTGCACGGAAGATAAGCGGGGCGGAGCTTGCAAGGTTGAGACCGGTGATCGTTCCTTTTACCAGTTGACTGGCGTCGGGCGTGCGGCGTCCGTTCATCCAGTCTACCGCCAGGATCGTGCTTTCGCTAACCGGAGCCTTGGCTGCCTCTTCGGAGAGGAGCGGGATGATCTTATCTGCCGTCTCCGCGATCAGCCTGGCTTTTGTCTCTTCGTCGATCAGCGTACTCTTGGCTAATATGTTTTCGAGCGGCCATACCAGTACACGTTTGAACCAGGCGTAGATATCTCCGAAACCGGATTGCCCGGCTTCCAGTCCTACCATGCCGGGAATAACGGAACCGTCTACCTGTCCGCAGATGCCGGGAACCAGTTTGTCTCCCATCTCTTCGTAAGAAGAAACCATGATATCGCAGGTCGATGTGCCGATCACACGGACGAAGGTCCGGGGCGTAATTTCCGCACCAACAGCTCCCATGTGGCAGTCGAATGCGCCGACGGAAACGGCAACGTTGGTGGTCAGTCCGAGACGTTCTGCCCATTCCGGCGTTAAAGTTCCTACCTGCGTGTCGCTGGTATATGTCTTTTCGAACAGATGGCTGCGGAAGCCTGCCAGTTTAGGTTCGAGGGCTGTCAAGAATTCTTCCGTAGGCAGTCCCCCCCATTTCTCCAGCCACATGGCTTTATGTCCAGCGGCACAACGACTGCGGTACACCTCTTCCGGTTTTGTCTTACCGGTGATAAGGGCGGGCAGCCAGTCGCAATGTTCGATCCAGGCATATGCGTCCTTGCAAATACTGTCGTCTGTACGAAGCACATGCGCCATCTTGGCCCATACCCATTCGGAGGAATAGATGCCGCCTTCATATGCCGTGTAGTCAATGCCCCAACGTTTAGCCAGTTCGTTGATCTCGGCAGCTTCCCGGATAGCGGTATGGTCCTTCCAGAGCACGAACATCGCATTCGGGTTCTCTGCATATTCCGGCAGCAGGGCGAGGGGAGTACCGTTTTTGTCAGTCAGGACAGGAGTACTTCCGGTCGTATCGAAAGCGATGCCAACCACCTTTGCGGCTGTTCCGGCAGGACATTGTGCCAGCGATTCTTTGACTGTCGCCTCCAGCCCTTCGATATAATCCAGCGGATGTTGGCGATAGCGGTTCTTTGCCGGGTCGCAGTATTTCCCTTCCATCCAGCGAGGATAATACTTGACAGCCGAAGCGATTTCTTCGCCTGTGGCTGCATTCACGACTACGGCGCGACAGGAGTCGCTGCCGTAGTCAAGACCTATAACATATTGTTCGTTTGCCATAACTTATGCCTGTAATGCACGGTTCAACATATAATAGAGGTCATTGTATTGCAATTCCTTCTTGAAGCTGGAGATTGTCGTATCCTTGTCGATAACCACCAGTTCGATGCCAGCGATATCGGCATAATCTTCCATATATTCCACCGTCAGGTCGTAGGAGAAGCTCGTATGGTGCGTACCTCCGGCCAGAATCCAGGCTGCAGCGCCGATCTCGAGATTTGGCTGAGGAATCCACAATGCACTGGCAACAGGAAGGTTGGGCAGCGGTTTGCTCTTGATACAGTCCACTTTGTTTACAATAAGGCGGAAGCGGTTACCCATATCGACGATTGTCGCGGCAACGCCTTCACCTGGTTTGCTGGTGAATACGAGACGCGCCGTTTCACTGTCTATACCGATGCTCAGGCGGTGTACTTCCAGTTTCGGCTTGTGTTCGGCTATCAGCGGACAAACCTCCAGCATGTGCGCCTGGAGGATTGCGCTCTGTTCTCCGTCGAAGTTCAGCGTATAGTCTTCGAGGAAAGAACAGCCTTTCGGCATTCCCTGGCTCATGTACCACATCGTACGGTATAAAGCAGCTGTTTTCCAGTCGCCTTCCGCGCCGAAACCGTATCCTTCCGTCATCAGGCGTTGAGATGCCAGTCCGGGGATCTGGTCGAAGTTGCCCAGGTCGTCGAAGTTTGTGGTAAAGGCTTTCGCTCCCTTGTCCTTCAGGATACGGCGGATTGCTATTTCTGCTTTAGCGGAGTTCCATACCTTGGCGTATGCTTCCGTATTTTTGTCTTCCAGTTCGGGGGCATGGTCGTATTCTGCAAAATACTTGCCGACAAGTTCCAGTGTGTCTTTGTCTTCTACCGCATTGTAGTATTCCATCAGGTCGTTGACTGGACAGTAGTCTACGTGATAACCTAACTTCAGCTCGGCTTCCACCTTGTCTCCATCCGTAACGGCTACATTATTCATCTGGTCGCCGAAACGGATGATCAGCATATCCTGTGCGTCCGCCCAAGCCGCAGCTACGCGCATCCAGATCGCGATCTTAGCCTGTGCTTTCGGGTCTTGCCAGTGTCCGACCACTACTTTGCGGTTCTTGCGCATACGGCTCACCATGTGGCCGAATTCGCGGTCGCCGTGGGCGGACTGGTTCAGGTTCATGAAGTCCATATCCATTGTTTCCCAAGGAATCTCTTTGTTAAACTGTGTATGGAAATGGAGTAACGGCTTTTTCAGTTCCTGCAGGCCGTGTATCCACATTTTGGCAGGAGAGAAGGTGTGCATCCAGGTGATGACACCGATACATTTGTCATCGTTGTTGGCTGCCTTGAATGCGGCTGTCACTTCTTTGGCCGAGTTCACAGTTCCTTTATACACCACTTTGACCGGCAGGTTTCCGGATTCGTTCAACCCTTTTACCATTTCATTGGAATGGGCATCCACCTGGATTACCGCGTCGCCTCCGTACAGCAGCTGTGCTCCTGTTACGAACCATACTTCAAGATCTTTAAAATTTGTCATGGTCTATTGATTTAATTGTTATATGTTTAATTCTATATTTGTCCGTAGTAAGCATTCGGGCCGTGTTTGCGCTCGAAATGTTTCGTAATAAGATGTTTGTTCATCGTAAGTTGCGGGTTGATTCCGTAAGAGATGTAAGCCATCTTGGCAACCTGTTCCATCACAACTGCGTTGTAGACGGCTTCGGCTGCATCCTTTCCCCATGAGAACGGACCGTGATTTCCGACCAGTACTCCCGGAATATGCACTGGGTTCAGCTCTTTAAAACGTTCGACAATCACGTTGCCGGTTTCCTTTTCGTAATCGCCTTCCACTTCCTCTTTCGTCATCTGGCGGGTGCAGGGAATGGCGTCGCTGAAATAATCGGCGTGCGTCGTACCGATATTCGGTATGTCGCATCCGGCCTGTGCCCACGATGTCGCATAGGTAGAGTGGGTATGTACGATTCCCCCGATTTTCGGGAATGCTTTGTATAAAACCAAATGGGTAGGAGTGTCTGACGACGGTTTCAGTTTGCCTTCCATAACATTCCCGTCCAGATCGAGTACCACCATGTCGCTGGCTTTCATTGTCTCGTAAGAAACTCCGGAAGGTTTGATCACAATCAGGCCCTTTTCCCGGTCTATGGCACTGACATTGCCCCAGGTGAATATGACCAATCCATGTTTTACCAGGTCCAGATTGGCTTCGAAAACCTGTTCTTTTAACTCTTTAACCATACTTGTTTACTTCTTTAATGTGGTTTGTATGTGTTCGGGTGTAAAAGTAACACTTTAGTAAAGTGTGTGCACAAAAAAAGCTATGTTCTACAACATAGCTACCTTTGTTTTTGCATTTTATTCCATCCCTATGGAGTTTCTGTTTCATCCGGAAGGAATTTTGGTTTCATAAGGATGAAACAGGAAATGCATCTGTATGTACTTATAAAGAGAAATAGAATCCCTGTTCCAGCAAACGATCGTATTTTTCTTTGTTGAACATGTAATAGAATGCACCTCTCTTGGAACCTTTCTTATCTTTCTCGTCCAGCTTTTCCAGGATATCCATTGCATTGAGCTTTTTGCGGAAGTTACGTTTATCCAGTTGAGTTTGGTAGATCGCTTCATACAGGCTTTGCAATTGTGGCAAAGTGAACTTCTCGGGAAGCAGATTGAAACCGACCGGACGGGTAGCCGCTTTTCTGCGTAAACGGGCTAAGGTGTCGATAATCATCTGGTTATGGTCGAAAATAAGTTGTGGCACTTCGCTGATCTTTGTCCATACAGCATTATGCTCTTCCAGTGTTTCGGCACTGAAGTCATTCATATTTACCAGTGAATAGTATGCTACGGAGATCACCCGCTCTCCAAGATCGCGGGTAACATCTCCGTAAGCACCTACCTGTTCCATAAAAAGATTATCGATGCCAGTACAGTCTGTAAGCACACGTGATGCAGCTTCATCTATACTCTCGCCGGCTTTGATAAAACCGCCCATCAGGGACCATTGTCCCAACATTGGTTCAAACTTCCGTTTGTAAAGTAATACATTAAGTTCACCTTGGTTAAAACCTAAGATGATACAGTCTACAGATACGTAAAATTTGGTTTCCTCCTGATAAAAAGCGGCTGTCATGATTTTATATGGAATTATGATTAATTATGTTTATGCGAGTTTGCGTGCGCCGTCGCTGATTACTACGTTGTACAATTTCGGTTCGTGACCAAACTTGGCTGTGTAAGATTCGAATGCTTCTTTCACGAATGCATCATATTTCTCTTCTTTCACCAGGTTAATCGTACAACCTCCGAAACCGCCACCCATTACGCGTGAGCCGGTTACACCACATTTCTTAGCTACATCGTTCAGGAAATCCAGCTCTTCACAGCTAACTTCGTATAGTTTGCTCATGCCGTGATGTGTTTCGAACATCTTTTGGCCTACGGTTTCGTAATCGTCTTTTTCCAGTGCTTCGCAAACGTCAAGTACGCGCTGTACTTCTTCGATTACGTATTCTGCACGCATATAGTCCTCTGCACTGATGTCACCTTTCACTTCGTTCAGCATATCCATTGTTGCATCACGCAGGAATTCAACTTCCGGATGATTGCGGCGGATAGCGGCAGCTGCGTTTTCGCAAGACTGGCGGCGTTTGTTGTAAGCAGAAGAAGCCAGTTCGTGTTTTACAACCGAATCCAGCAACACCAGCTTGTAACCAACCGGGTGGAACGGGAAATATTTATATTCGAGTGAACGGCAATCCAGACGAATCAGGCTTCCTTCTTTACCGAATACGGAAGCAAACTGATCCATGATACCGCAGTTTACACCGCAATAATTATGTTCGGTAGACTGGCCGATCTTAGCTAATTCAAATTTGTCGATGTTCAGGGAGAACAGGTCGTTCAACGCAAATGCGTATGTGCTTTCCAATGCAGCGGAAGAGGACATACCTGCACCCAGAGGAACATCACCTGCAAATACGGTGTCAAATCCCTGGATCTGTCCGCCACGTTTGATGATTTCGCGGCAAACACCGAAAATGTATCTCGCCCAGCTTGCTTTTGGTGCGTCTTCTTCGTTCAGACCAAATTCGGCGTAATCATTCAGGTCTACAGAGAAAGCACGGACCTTACCGGTTCCGTTCGGTTTGATTTCAGCAATCATACCTTTGTCGATTGCACCCGGGAATACGAATCCACCATTATAATCGGTATGTTCACCAATCAAATTGATACGGCCCGGAGATGCATATACGCTACCTTCTGTAGAGAATAACTCCTGAAATTTATTTCTGATTTTTTGTCTCATGATAGATTTGTTTTTTAATTAGGTTATTAAACAATTGAAGAAATTATCCGACTACAAATATAGTTAGATAATTTCTTCAATCATATAGTTACACTTATTTTTTATTCAACAGGAATGTCTTTGTTTACATTCTTGCAGCCGATCAATGCATAGTAAAGCAGATAGATCAAGCTGAGCAAAATGACGATGTATGAGAACTGATAACCAGCTGCGGATACGATCAATCCCTGGATCCAAGGCAGGATACCACCACCGCAAACAAGCACCATGAAGATACCGGATGCTGCAGCCAGATATTTACCCAGTCCTTCTACTGCGAGGTTGAAGATACCGCCCCACATGATGGAGGTACAAAGACCAACGATCAGAAGAAGAAGAGCATTGATAGGAACTTCGGCCAAACCGAATCCTAATGCACCTACTGCATCTGTTTGTAATACAGGTACGTTAACCATCGTCGAAACAGGCAATACCATGGCAAGACCTACCAGGATTGCACCCACAGCCGATGTCACCGTCAACATGATTTTACTGGACACTTTACTACCGATTGAAGCACCGACCAGACGCCCGATAAGCATCAGGAACCAGTAAGTACCGCAAACGAATCCGGAGATAGTAGGAGCAATACCGATCTCTTTTACCAACCACAGGTCAAGCACACCGGGTGTACCTACTTCAACACCTACATAAACGAAGATAGCTAAAGCTCCCAGCACGAAGTGACGGAACTTCAGGGCACCCAACATCAACGTAGACAGTGATTCTTTTGCCTTTTCTGCATGAGGTTCAGGTAATGAAGAGAACGACAGTACGATGAAAGCAAATGCGAATACGCCCATTGCGATATAGAGCACGGGGTAAACATCCGTGATGCTTGTAGCTTTTGTGATTTCACCTACCAAAACACCAACCAACATAGGAGTCAGCGTACCCATTACAGAGTTGAATGAACCACCGATCTGGATCAACTGGTTACCTTTGTTGCCACCACCACCGAGTGTGTTCAGCATAGGGTTGACAACCATGTTCAATAAACACATGGAGAAACCTGAGATGAAAGCACCGACAAGGTAGATCATGAAGCTCTGCTGACCACCAGACAAGTACTGGATGAAAACACCGATAAGACCAATTGCAATTGCGGTCAAAGCAGTCTTTTTGTAACCGAATCTTTCCAGCATGATACCGCCCGGAATACCCATAACAGCATAGGCTATAAAGTTAGCTAAGTTACCCAAAAGCCCCATTGCCGGGGATACATCGAATTGGGTTGTTAAGATTTTACCCATAGGGGCTGCCAAGTTGGTAACGAATGAAATCATACCAAACAGGAATACCATAATGATTATGGGTAACAAATAGTTTTGTTTGTTCTGTTGTGCCATTTTTAAATTATTTAGTTTGTTAATTATTTAGGTCTGTCAGATTCTATTTATTCGATCGTGAACTTATAGATTGTTTTACTTTGGAATACTTCGCCCGGACGCAGTACGGTGGATGGATATTCCGGCTTGTTCGGACTGTCGGGGTAATGCTGTGTTTCCAGGCAGAGAGCGGCACGGGCCGGATAGCGCTGTCCGTTCTTTCCTTCAAAATTGCCGGTCATCCAGTTTCCCGTATACAGTTGCACGCCCGGTTGTGTGGTGTAGCATTCCATTACGATACCGGTTTTAGGCGATACGCAACGGGCGCAGAACGACAGTTCGTTTTCTTCTGCTTTATTTAATATATATGTATGGTCATATCCTTTTCCGAAATTCAGCGCTTCGAAATCTTCGTCGATGCGTTCACCTACTTCGTGAGGGGTGCGGAAGTCCATCGGAGTGCCTTCCACCTTTTCTTTCGGGCCATATGGAATGGCTGTATCGTCTGTCGGCAGGTAATAATCTGCGTTAATCGTCAGTTTATGGTCGTAAACGGAAGGATCGCCCTGGCCTGACAGGTTGAAATAGGAGTGGTTCGTCAGGTTGAGTACTGTCGGTTTGTCCGTAACGGCGTGATACATGATCACGACTTCGTTATCATCGGAGAGGTGGTAAGTCACAGTCGTATCTAACTTTCCGGGGAAACCTTCTTCACCGTCGGCTGATATATATTTCAGTTCTACCGTCTGGTTGTCGATCTTGTTCAGGTCCCAGACAACGGAGTTGAATCCTTTCAAACCGCCATGCAGGCTGTTTGGCCCGTTGTTGATAGCCAGTTTGTCGTACACAACACCATCCAACGTGAATTTACCACCGGCGATACGGTTGCCATATCGTCCGCAAATGGCTCCGAAATAAGGCTCTTCGGAAACCATGTATTCGTCTATAGAATTGTGTCCTGTTACTACGTCGGTTAACTTCCCGGACCGATCCGGTACCATAAGCGATACAATTTTTGCACCGTAATTGGTAATGGTAAGTTCTGCTCCTTTGTTATTTGTAAGGATGCATAGCATCGTCTCCTTGCCGTCTAATTGCTTGCTGAAGTTAGCCACAGTTAAGCCAGACAGCGTGCTTTCGTTCTTCATGTAAATAAATGTTTCAAAATTGTGTGTAAAATTACTCTCTTCTTTGTATTCATGCACTACTTTAAAGATGTTTTATAGCATAAAAGGGCTTTTTGTCAATTAAAATAAGTGATTTCCCTTCTTTGAATCAAAATAATTAGTGTACATTTGCGACTAAATAATCTTTATATTCACGGAAAAACACATATCTATGACAAAAAGTATGAAAAAAGCCATTGTGCTGTGTCTATTTAGCATGGGAGCAGTTAGTTTAATGGCACAAAGTAATGAGTTTAAGATAGATGTACAGAATCCAGGTGCACCTATCCAGTCGACTATGTATGGCATCTTTTTTGAAGACATCAATTTTGGCGCCGACGGAGGCCTGTATGCCGAACTTGTCAAGAACCGTTCTTTTGAATTTGACGATCCTTTTGGCGGCTGGACTCCCTTTGGGAATGTGACGGTGCAGACTAAAAATCCCTGTTTCGATCGTAATCCGCATTATGTCCGCCTTTCTTATGAAAAGGAGCAGACCGGTACCGGCCTGGATAACGAAGGTTTTAAAGGTATCGGCATCAAGGAGGGGGAGAAGTATGATTTCTCTCTGTATGCCCGTGCTCAGTCCAATACACCGGTTAAGCTGCGTATTAATCTGGTAAACAGCCGGAACGACCTGTGTGAAGAAAAAGAAATCGAGGTTAGCGGCAAGGAATGGAAAAAGTATACGGTTGTTTTGACACCTGGTATGACAGATGCTCATTCCCGCCTACGTATTACAATGGCAACAAAGGGGATCGTAGATCTGGAACACATATCATTGTTCCCGCAAAAGACATTCAACAACCGTCCGAACGGTATGCGTGCTGATCTGGCGCAGGCCCTGAAAGATTTGAAACCGGGTGTTTTTCGTTTCCCCGGCGGTTGTATAGTTGAAGGTAACAACATGGCAACCCGTTACCAATGGAAGAATACGATCGGTCCGGTAGAGAACCGTCCGATCAATGTCAACCGCTGGAATTATACGTTTGTGTATAAGAAGTTCCCCGACTATTATCAGTCTTATGGTTTAGGCTTCTTCGAATATTTCCAGTTAAGCGAAGATATAGGAGCCGAACCGCTTCCCGTATTGAATTGCGGCCTTTCCTGCCAATATGAAAATCATGATCTGAATGAGAATTGCCCGGTGGATAAGTTGCAGCCCTATATTGACGACGCGCTCGACCTGATCGAGTTTGCCAATGGCCCGGTTACCAGCAAGTGGGGAAAGATCCGTGCCGATATGGGACATCCGGCCCCGTTCAACCTGAAACTTCTTGCGATCGGTAACGAGCAGTGGGGATCGCTTTATACGGAACGCCTTGAACCGTTTGTGAAAGCTATCCGTGCCAAATATCCGGAAATACAGATTGTCGGAAGTTCCGGTCCGCAGTCGGAAGGGGAAGACTTCGATTACCTCTGGCCGGAAATGAAGCGGCTGAAGGTTGATCTGGTGGACGAACATTTCTATCGTTCTCCCGAATGGTTCCTGAATGGAGCCAAACGTTATGACTCGTATGATCGTCAGGGGCCTAAAGTGTTTGCCGGAGAATATGCCTGCCATACGGCCAATCGTGAAAACAGTTTCCTGTCAGCCCTTTGTGAAGCCGCTTTTATGACTGGTCTCGAACGGAATGCCGATGTCGTATATTTATGTACATACGCTCCGCTTTTTGCCCATGTCGATGCCTGGCAATGGCGCCCGGATCTGATCTGGTTCGACAACCTGTCGTTGGTAAAAACGCCTAACTATTATGTACAGCAGTTATACGGTCATAATGTGGGTACGAATGTTCTGCCGTTAACGATGCAGAATGAGCCTGTAACAGGCCAAAACGATCTTTATGCCACTGCCGCTGTCGATAAAAAGACAAACGAGCTGATTATTAAAATAGCCAATACCGGAATCCTTCATAAAAAAGTAAAACTGAATATGAACGGCCTTTCCGCCGGCAAACATAAAGGAACGTTCACATTGCTTCATGCTTCGGACCTGGAAGCAAAGAATACATTGTGTAGTCCTTCTGTTGTCGTTCCAGTCGTGTCCGACATTGAGATCGAGGCACCGGAGACGGAAGTTACATTGAGTCCGCTCAGTTTCTCCGTTTATCGTTTCAAACTATAAGAAGGAAAGAGGTTAAAGACGGAAAAGATGAGAGCTGATTTAATAACATTGGTACTGTCACTAACTGTTTCCGTGCTTTCCGCACAGGAATTGTCGGTGGCAGGTCCGGATCAAAACCTGAAAGTTCAGGTTTCTATAAAAGAAGGTAAACCTGTTTACAGGGTTAGCTATAAAGAGAAAACAGTTCTGGAGGATTCTCCTTTGGGACTTGTCTCGAATGTCGGTGATTTCGGTAAGAACATGACGTATGTGGAGCATAAGGAAAGGCCGATCGACAAGACTTATACACAGGATCGCATCAAGCAATCGAATATTCATTACCAGGCGAACGAGTTGACCTGTACGTTTGCTAATCCGGATCAGCAGAAGATCGAGGTTGTTTTCCGTGTCAGCAATAACGATGTCGCGTTCCGTTATGTGATGCCGCGATACGGGGAAACCGGCAGTTGTGTGATCGAGAAAGAAATGACGGGATTCGACTTCCCCTCTTATACGACTACATTCCTGTGCCCGCAAAGTGATGCCATGATTGGCTGGAAACGGACAAAGCCCAGTTATGAGGAAGAATACAAGCCCGATGCCCCGATGAACGAACGTTCGCAATACGGGCATGGTTATACGTTTCCCTGCCTGTTTCGTGTGGGCGGCGATGGCTGGGTTCTTGTCAGTGAGACGGGTGTCGACAGCCGTTATTGCGCTTCCCATTTGAGTGATGCTACAGCGGATGGCCTGTACACCCTTGCCTTCCCGATGCCGGAGGAGAATAATGGGAACGGAACAGTTGCTCCCGGCCTGTCTCTACCCGGCTGTACGCCGTGGCGCACGCTTACTGTCGGTGAAACACTGAAGCCGATCGTCGAAACGACTATTCTCTGGGATGTCGTAGATCCTTTATATGAAACGGAGCACGATTATCGCTTTGGCCGTGGAACCTGGAGCTGGATTCTCTGGCAGGACAGGAGTATTAATTATGACGACCAGGTAAAATATGTGGACCTTGCCGCAGCAATGGGGTATGAGTATGTCCTGATTGATAACTGGTGGGATACGAATATCGGTCGCGACCGGATGAAATCGCTTGTCGACTATGCTCACAGCAAGCATGTGGATGTATTCCTGTGGTATAGTTCCAGCGGCTATTGGAATGATATCGAACAGGGGCCGGTCAACTGTATGGACAATCCTGTTATCCGTAAGCGGGAGATGAAATGGCTTCGCAGTTTAGGGGTGAAAGGTATTAAGGTTGATTTCTTCGGTGGTGACAAACAGGAAACGATGCGTCTTTACGAAGCAATCCTGAGCGATGCCGACGATAACGGGTTGATGGTGATTTTCCATGGTTGCACAATCCCGCGCGGATGGGAACGCATGTATCCGAACTATGTCGGGAGCGAAGCCGTCCTGGCTTCCGAGAACCTGATATTCAACCAACATTATGATGATAACGAGGCTTTCAATGCCTGCCTGCATCCGTTTATCCGGAATACGATCGGTTGCATGGAGTTCGGAGGTGTTTTGCTGAATAAGCGTCTGAACCGGACGAACGACGGCGGTACGGTTCGTAAGACGACCGATGTCTTCCAGTTGGCGACAGCCGTCTTGTTCCAGAACCCGATCCAGAACTTTGCGCTTGCCCCCAATAATCTGACGGATGTTCCGGCTTTTGAGATCGATTTTATGAAGCAGGTGCCGACCACTTGGGATGAGATCCGTTTTATTGACGGTTACCCCGGTAAGTATTGCGTTTTGGCCCGCCGTCATGCTGACAAATGGTATGTGGCAGGTATTAACGCCGGAAAAGAGCCGTTGAAACTGAAAATATCCCTCCCTATGTTTGCAGGAAAGAAGGTTGTGGTATATGATGATGACAAGAAACGTAATCCACGCATGACCGAGACTTCTGTTAAAGCCGATGGAATGGTCCAGTTGATTATCCAGCCGGAAGGCGGGATCGTCTGTTTTTAGTGTGAGGCGGGCTGGAACCAAAGAGAGTAAGGAATGACTGAGTAACTGTTGTCCGGTCGGGTAAAGTATTTATAGTAAGGAGCCCCCAAAAGCTGTTGTATAGTTTTGGGGGCTCTTTTATTTTGGTATGTAATGCATTATTCGCCTTTATCAATCTGTTCCTGCACGATTGCGTCTACGACGGCAACAGTAGTCAGGTTCAGGATGTCGCGCGTGGAGCTTTCTACGTCGGTGAAGTGGATCGGTTTGTTCAATCCCATCTGGATCGGGCCGATCGTTTCGCTGATGCCTAACGTATCCAGCAACTTGTAGGCGCTGTTGGCTGAACTCAGGTTCGGGAATATCAGGGTATTGACATCCTGGCCTTTCAACTTGTTGAACGGATACATCTCGTCGCGCAGCTTCTTGTCGAGGGCGAAGTTGACCTGCATTTCGCCGTCGACCATCATCTCCGGATAGTTCTTGTGCAGATAGTTGATCGCATCGTGAACCTTCAGCGGGCTGCCCTGCTTGTCGGAACCGAAGTTCGAGTATGACAGCATAGCCATAACGGGCTCGTGGGCGAAGAACTTCACGGCGTCTTCGGTCAGGCGGGCGATGTCGATCAATACTTCCGTCGACGGGTGGCGGTTGATCAGCGTGTCGGCAATGAAGAATGTACCTTTCTTGCAAGTCAGGATATTCAGCGCGCCGAAGTGCGTGTAAGACGGACGGATACCGATGATCTGTTCCGCCATCTTGGTTACTTCGGAATAGCGGCTGTAGACACCCGTTACGAATGCGTCGGCGTCGCCTGTCGCAACCATCATCATACCGAATGCGTTACGGTCGACCATCTTTTCGCAGGCTTCTGCATAGGTGACGCCTTCGCGAGCCTTCTTATCCGACAGGATTTTTGCGTAGCGGTGGCGGCGTTCCGTTTCGCGGTCGTGGCGCAGGTTGACGATTTCGATGCCTTCCAGGCTGATACTTTCTTCGGCGGCGATTTTGGCCAAGCGTTCTTCGTTGCCCAGCAGGATCGGGATGCAGATACCTTCAGCCTTCGCTTCGGCTGCGGCTTTCAGCATATTGACATGGTTGGCCTCGGCAAATACCACACGTTTCGGATTGGCTTTTGCCATATCGGTGAAGCGGCGGAGCAGTTTGTTGTCATATCCCATCATTTCACGCAGATGGTTGGCATAGCCATCCCAGTCGGTGATCGTTCTGCGGGAAACGCCCGATTCGATAGCCGCTTTGGCAACTGCGCAGGAAACACGTGTCAGCAAACGCGGGTCGAGTGCTTTAGGCAGGATGTAGTCGCGTCCGAAAGTCGTCCGTTTCAGCTTGTAGGCAGCGTTCACAACGTCGGGAACCGGTTCTTTGGCCAACTCGGCGATTGCGTAAACGGCGGCTAACTTCATTTCTTCGTTGATCGCCTTGGCGTGTGTGTCCAATGCACCGCGGAAGATATAGGGGAAACCTAATACATTATTAATCTGGTTCGGATAGTCCGAGCGGCCTGTCGCAAAAATAATATCGTCGCGCGAAGCCATCGCGTCTGCATAAGAAATTTCCGGGTTCGGGTTTGCCAATGCAAAGACAATCGGATTCTCGTTCATGGAACGAACCATATCTTGCGTCAGGACGTTGGCAACAGACAGGCCGAGGAAGACGTCGCAACCAACGACAGCTTCCTGCAACGTCTTGATGTCGCGGTCGGTAGCGAAGAACTTCTTCGATTCGTTCAAGTCCGTACGATGTGTAGAGATAACGCCTTTACTGTCGCACATGATGATGTTTTCCTTCTTGGCTCCCAGCATGATGTACAGCTTCGTGCAAGAGATGGATGCGGCTCCTGCTCCGTTCACGACGATCTTTACATCTTCGATCTTCTTACCTGCAATTTCCAGCGCATTGATCAGGCCGGCGCCTGAGATGATTGCCGTTCCGTGCTGGTCGTCGTGCATCACCGGAATATCCAGTTCCTCTTTCAGGCGTGTTTCGATCTTGAAACATTCGGGAGCCTTGATGTCTTCCAGGTTGATACCTCCGAAAGTGGGGGCGATGGCCTTTACCGTTTCGATGAATTTGTCCGGGTCTTTCTCGTTGACTTCGATGTCGAACACGTCGATGCCGGCGAATATCTTGAACAGCAGCCCTTTTCCTTCCATAACCGGTTTACCGGCCAACGGGCCGATGTCACCTAATCCCAATACGGCTGTCCCGTTTGAAATGACGGCAACCAAGTTTCCTTTAGATGTATATTTATAGGCATCCAGCGGATTCTTTTCGATCTCTAAGCAGGGTTCCGCTACGCCAGGCGAATAGGCCAGCGACAAATCCATCTGCGTACTATAGGGTTTGGTGGGAACGACTTCAATCTTTCCCGGCTTGCCTTCCGCATGATAGCGGAGAGCTTCTTCTTTAGTGATCTTAGCCATAGACTTTATAGTTTTATATTGTTATGTGTCTTTTGAAAATCGAGCACAAAAGTAACAAATTATTATGATAATGGTGCTGGATGCTTACATTTAGTTGCCGGTCTTCCCCTGTTTTTGTAGAAATAAGATGTTGCAGATGTCGGGGATTAGCTCTATCTTTGCGATCTCAATTGAACAGGGAATAGAATGTGAAACAGACAATTGTAAAATATATGAAATGGCTGCTGCCGATACTCTTCATCGGGTACTACAGTAGTATTTCTTTATTTATGCATGTCCATATCGAGCATGGAACGACAATTGTCCATGCACACCCGTTCAAGAAGGCTGCCGATGGCACTTATCATCATCACTCATCCCTGTCGGAAGTCCAGTTGTTTCACTTGCTGACGACTGTCCATGTGCAAGACGGGGCGGTCCATCCTTTACAATTACATTTCTATGCTTTACCGATTTATAAGATAACCGAACGTCCGGTCTATCCGGACCACCTGATCCCTGTCCTGGGGAAACTATCGCTTCGCGCGCCTCCCGTCGTTTAATAAAATATCAGGTTATTCTGTATTCCATTCGACATGATAAGTCCCTCATACCTGTGGTGTGATCGCCTTATACCTATGTGGTAGTTTTGCCATCTAAATGGCACAGCTTTGCCATTAGGATGGCAGAGTCTTGCCAATTGGATGGCACGGTCTTGCCAAGCGCATGGCAAAGTTTTGCCAATTACATGGCAGAGCGTTGGCAAAATCTTGCCATATCCGCTTCATGCCGTTGTGATAAAGACTATATGTTGATGGGATAGTTTTGCAAACGAATCTCTATTTTATTAAAACGAACGAAATGAATAAATTTATTACGCTTATATTATGCTTGTGTTGCACCTTTGTTGCGGCGCGGGCGGAGGGCGATCCGGCCTTGAATCCGTCGGACGCAAATATTGTCGGTCATGTATTGGATCGGAAAACCGGCGAACATCTTTCCTTTATCACGGTCTTTCTGAAGGGGACAACCATCGGGACTTCGACCGACGCGACCGGTCATTATTATCTGAAGAACCTGCCGGAGGGCAAGTTTACCGTAGTCATGAAGACGATGGGGTATAAAACCGTCGAGAAGCCTGTGACGTTGAAGAAGGGAAAGACGCTGGAAGTAAACTTTGAAGCGGAAGAAGAGGCGCTCTCGCTCGACGGCGTGGTTGTTTCCGCAAACCGGAATGAGACGACACGCCGCATGGCTCCGTCGCTTGTGAACGTGCTGGATGCAAGGACGTTCGAGACGACACATTCTACTTCGCTGGCCGACGGCCTGAACTTCCAGCCGGGCGTGCGGGTGGAAAACAACTGCCAGAACTGCGGTTTCCAGCAAGTGCGTATCAACGGGCTGGAAGGGCCTTATACGCAGATATTGGTGGATAGCCGTCCGATCTTCAGTGCGCTGACCGGGGTCTACGGGCTCGAACAGATTCCGGCCAACATGATCGAACGTGTCGAGATCATGCGTGGCGGCGGTTCGGCCCTTTTCGGTTCTTCGGCCATTGCCGGGACGATCAACATCATCACGAAAGAGCCTTTGCGCAACTCGGCCCAGATCGCCCACTCGCTGACGATGATCGGGGGAGACCGGCCGGACAACAACACGACACTGAATGCTTCCCTGGTGACGGACGACCATAAGGCGGGTATTTACCTCTTCGGCCAGAGCCGCCACCGCTCGGCCTACGACCACGACGGAGACGGCTTCTCCGAACTCGGCCAGTTGGAGGCGCGTACGGTCGGTTTCCGTTCCTATCTGAAAACAAGCACTTACTCCAAATTGGGCTTCGAATATCATAACATCAGCGAATACCGTCGCGGTGGTGACCAGATCGGACGGCCGCCCCATGAAGCGCAGGTGGCGGAGCAGACCGATCACAGCATCAACGGCGGCGGCCTGAAGTTCGATCTTTTCTCCAAAGACTACAAGCACCGTCTGAATGTATACACTTCCGCACAGCATACGAACCGTAAGAGCTATTACGGCACGAACCAAAACCTGGATGCATACGGGCATACGACCGATATGACGTTTGTCGGCGGTTCTCAATATTCTTATTCTGCGGATAAGTGCCTGTTCATGCCGGCCGAGTTTACCGGAGGGCTGGAATATAACTTCGACGAACTGAAGGATGAGATGTTAGGGTACAACCGCGTTGTGGATCAGACGGTCCATATCGGTAGCCTGTTCCTGCAGAACGAATGGAAGAATGATAAATGGAGCTTCCTGGTCGGTGGCCGTTTTGACAAGCACAACCTGATCGATCACCTGATCTTCAGTCCCCGGGCGAATATCCGCTTCAATCCGACGCAGGACATCAACCTGCGTGTGTCCTATTCCAGCGGTTTCCGTGCCCCGCAGGCGTTCGACGAAGACTTGCACGTGGCGGCTGTCGGCGGCGAGGTGGCGATTATCCGGCTTGCCGATGACCTGAAGGAGGAGAAGTCGAAGAGCGTCAGTGCCTCGGCCGACTTCTATCATCGTCTCGGCGCCGTCCAGCTGAACCTGCTGGTGGAAGGCTTCTATACCGATCTGAACGATGTGTTCTTCCTGCAGGAAAAGGGACACGATGATCAGGGCAACCTGATTTTAGAGCGCCGTAATAAAGATGGTGCCCGTGTGATGGGGCTAAACCTGGAAGGAAAGATGGCCTACTCCTGGATGCAGTTTCAGGCTGGGGCAACGATCCAGCGCAGCCGTTACAAGGAAGCCTTGACCTGGAGCGAGACGAATCCGGATCTTCCGGCTCAGAAGAAGATGTTCCGTACGCCGGATGTGTATGGCTATTTCACATCTACCTTTACTCCGGTGAAACGCCTGGCTGTCTCCTTGACGGGAACCTATACGGGCAGTATGCTGGTGCAACACCTCGCCGGTTACATTCCGGAAGACCGGGAAGAGAAGACTTCCGACTTCTTCGATCTGAACATGAAGGTGTCCTATGATTTTCCCTTATATAAGTCAGTGACATTGCAGTTGAATGCCGGTATCCAAAACATATTCGAAGCATATCAGAACGATTTCGACCAGGGAAAGGATCGCGACTCCAAATATATTTATGGCCCGGGAACTCCGAGAAGCTACTTTGTAGGGTGCAAGATCAGTTATTAAGAAGAGAGTAGTACGGTGGCTGGGCAACTGTACTCGGCGGGGTGCTGCCCTCTCGAAGCCGGAGAGATTGTTCCGGCTTCGGTAAAGTTGTTGGCGATTTCCATACCACCCGTACCTCTTGTCACCCCAAGTTGTAAATGAGTGTTGTGAGTGTTATAGGCTTTTATTGATCTCTTCAATGTAATTCAGGATCTCATCCCGTCCTTCTTTCTTTTCGGAAGAGGAGAGGAGGATAGGGGGGAGTTCTTCCCATGACTCCAACAGTTTGGTCTGGTAGGCTCTCAGGTTTTCCTGCAGGCGGCTTTTGCTGATCTTGTCGATCTTTGTGAAGATAAGGGAGAATGGAATACCGTTCTCGCCCAGCCATTCCATGAATTCCAGGTCGATCTTCTGCGGTTCGTGGCGGCTGTCGATCAGGACAAAAAGGTTCGTCAGCTGTTCCCGTTCCAGGATGTAGTCTTCGATGATCCGCTGGATGTTATCCCGCCCTTCTTTTCCCCGCTGGGCAAAGCCGTAACCGGGAAGGTCGACCAGATACCACTGTCCGTTGATAAGAAAATGATTGATAAGCATTGTCTTGCCCGGCTTCTGCGAGGTCATGGCAAGCCCTTTCTTTCCGGTCAGCATATTGATGAGGGAGGATTTGCCAACATTACTTCGCCCGATAAAGGCATATTCCGGCAGATTGCCTGCGGGACATTTCTTCACGTCTGTGTTACTGATAACAAATTCTGCACTTTTGATTTCCATGTTGTGAATTATGAGTTGTGAATTATGAATTAATTGTGGGAATCCTTTTTGTGTTCAGGGAGCTGAGCCATAGTCCTGAGAAGGTCAGGCCACCGTTTAGCATCAGCATTTCATACCCGAATACATATCCTGTATATTGCTTCACCAGATAGTCCGTCGCAAAACAGAGCAACGGCGAAAGGACACATATATAAGGCACGAACTTATCACGCGGCTGCCGCTTCGTGAACAATCCAAAAACGAATAATCCCAATAAAGGGCCGTAGGTGTAAGAGGCTATCATATAGATCGCGTCGATCACGCTCCGGCTGTTTACGGCCTTAAAGATAAGAATAATTATTGCAAATAAGGCAGAGATCATCAAATGGACAGCCAGCCGGGTGCGCTTGGCGGTCTGTGCCTGTTCCTTTTCCACGCCTAAAATATCGATACAGAAAGAGGTCGTAAGCGCTGTCAGGGCGGAGTCGGCACTGCTGAATGCGGCGGCTATGATACCGATCGTAAAGAAGACCAGGATCGAGTGTCCCAATATCCCGGAGGTGCAAAACATCGGGAGTATGTCATCGTTCATCGCGGGCAATTCGATATGCTGCTGGGATGCAAGCGCCACCAGTAGGACGCCGAGTGAAAGGAACAGGAAGTTGACCGGCGTGAAAGCGAAGCCATAGGTGTACATATTCTTTTGTGCATCTTTCAGGCTTTTGCAGGAAAGGTTCTTTTGCATCATATCCTGGTCGAGTCCCGTCATGACGATCGTGATAAAGATACCGCTGAAGAATTGTTTTACGAAATGCTGCGTGCTATGCCAGTCGTCGAACTCGAAGATACGGAAGTGCGGACTTGCCTGCAAGGTCTGCACCATACCGCCGAAATCCAACTGCATCTTGTCTTTGACCTGCCAGATAATCACGATCAGCATCGCGACCAGGCATAATGCCTGTAACGTGTCCGTCCAGATGATCGTCTTGATGCCGCTCCGGTAGGTGTATAGCCATACCAGGAAAATACTGATCACGACAGTGGCGGCAAACGGTATGTTCCAGGTGCTGAATACGTAATGTTGCAGGATCAGCACGACCAGGTAAAGCCGTGCTGCCGCGCCTACGATCTTGGAAAGCAGGAAAAAGGAAGCACCTGTCTTATAACTGTGCCGCCCGATCCGGTCGTCCAGATACGAGTAAATGGTGGTCAGTTGTAATTTATAGTAAAGCGGCAACAGCACTTTGGCAATCAGGATATATCCGAAGAAGAACCCCAGGACAGTCTGCATGTACGTCATATCTATGCTGCGCACCATCCCCGGAACGGACACGAAGGTGACGCCCGAAAGCGACGTCCCGACCATCCCGATCGACACGATATACCAGGGCGATTTGCGGTTGCCGAGGAAGAAGGCTTCGTTGCTGGTACTCTTCCGTCCCGTGATCCAGGCTATCAGCAGGAGGATGCCGAAATAGGCGGCTATGATAAAGAGGATGATGTAGCTGTTCATTGCTTGTTGGAAATTTGCGGCAAAGATACATTAATTATTCGTGATGCGCTATTTGCTGTTCGGGTTACGATATGTCTATTCGTCGATAGAATAGGCGATTTCAAGGGGAAATTTCAGCTTTTTATCTAATTTGTTTTGCGTATGTGATTAATTTCTTGTTCCTTTGTATCAGCTGGAGCTCGGGAGAGTTAAGGCGACCGGTTTATAAGACCGGAGACAAATAGGTAAACACAATAAAGAAAAGGCTGCGATCTTCGGATACGCAGCCTTTTTGATTAATACCTTTTCTCAATCAACGCTCCGGGGAAGTAATGCGAGAGAATCTGCCGGTAATCATATCCCTGGGCGCTCATCATGGCAGCTCCGATCTGGCAAAGCCCTACGCCATGTCCCCAACCTGCGCCGGTCAGGACGAACCGGCCGGGAATATCGAATTGTATATCTTCTTTGTCTACGACAAACGCAGAGCTGTAGAGATGCGTTTCCGACAGTGTACGGCGTATTTCCAGTTCCTTACCGATCATAAAGGTGTAATGCGTCCCGATAATCTTCAACATATCGATACGCCCGGAAGTTCCGCGACTGACCGGAATGAGGTCCAGTATCTGACCGAAATTGATGCCGGTCTTGCGATGAATCAGTCCGGCCAGTTCCTTTTGCGTGTAAGATACTTTCCAGCGGTAGAAGTCAGTCGTTTCCTGGTCATAATTGTTCAACACCTGGCCGAGGATTTCCTTGTCGGACGTATTGCAGAATGCTTCGGGAGCGGAACGGATCCATTTCTCCGCCTCTTCTTCCTTCGTAAGGTCCGGGAAAGTCGTTTCGCAGCTGTCGCGCAAGGCAGTCAGGTAAGAGTGTGGAACCGGTTCCCAGCAATGCTCGAACTGCTCGGTGACACCTCCGCAGCATTTAGAGAAGCGGGCGTCGCAGATCGCTTCGCCATCCGTCAGTATTTCGCCACGCGTTTCGTGTATGGCTTTCTGTACGATCGGGGTGGAGGCGCGCGTGATACCCTGGTAACGCTGGCAATGGTCGTCGGCACAGACATCGAATATCTCGTGGTCTTCGCGGTCGTACCAGCGTATCAGTTGTTCGTTGTCGCGGTAGTAGCTCTGCTGCTTTTCCTCTTTTCCCGCCAGGCGGAAGTTTTTTTCTACCTGTGCGAGCAGCCAGCTGCGCGAGATGACGGCATGCGCTTTCAACAATTCTTTCGAGGCTTCGGCGCTCATCTCCGAAGAGATCACGCTCGTCAGATACTCCTCCACGTCTATCTGGTTGATAACGACGATGCTGTCCTTGCAGGTGACGAGGTTAAAAGCTCCCTTGAAACACTGGTCTTCCTGTCGTTGCCAGTGGAAGTTGCGGCCTATAGTGACTGCCTTCAGTTCGAAGGACGAGGCGGGGGAGGCGGGCTCGAAGAAGAGCTCTTTGTATAGCTTGCCGTTGAAGACAATGTTTCCGCCTACAAACAATACACGTTGTTCTCCGGTCAGGAACTGACCGGTTTCCGTATGCACATATTCCCCATGAAATACAAACGAAACGGCCTTCTCACGCATGATGCCGACATTCACTACAGGTGCTTCCATAAATTACTCCTTTTTCGCTTTTAATGAACTTATCGCCAGATAGGACATTAATATGATATACATTACAACAGCTATCACCCCTGCAAAGTTGCTTTCCATCCACTCTTCATTCACGAGATTTATACCGGCGAAACGCATTGTAGCACTCACTACACCCATCAAAGCTCCACCGGCAATGAAACCGGAGGCCAGCAATGTCCCTTTTTCAAGGCGTGCATTGTTCAATGCCTGGTCTTTGCTGCGGCTGCCCACGTACCAACTGATAGCACCTCCGATCAATAGAGGCGTGTTCAGTTCCAGCGGGATAAACATACCTAACGCAAAGGCCAGTGCCGGAATCTTGCAGAAGTTCAGGATAATTGCCAGTACGGCACCGATGGCATATAAAAGCCAGGGAGCGCCTGACCCGCTCATCAGCGGTTCGATCACGGCCGCCATGGCGTTGGCTTGCGGAGCGGCCAACTGTCCGCTCGTGAAACCGTATGACTGGTTCAGGACCAGGATGACGCCGCCCACGGTAGCAGCCGAAACCAGCGTCCCGAGGAATTTCCAGCTTTCCTGCTTGGCGGGTGTGCTGCCTAACCAGTAACCGATCTTCAGGTCGGTGATGAAACCGCCGGCCATAGACAGTGCCGTACAAACCACACCACCTATAATTAGCGCCGAAACCATACCGGCTATCCCTTTCAGTCCGACGGCTACCAGGATGATGGACGACAGGATTAGCGTCATCAACGTCATGCCCGATACCGGGTTTGTCCCTACGATTGCAATCGCGTTGGCTGCAACAGTTGTGAAGAGGAATGCGATGATACCGACAATCAGCAGCCCGATCAGCGCGTAATACCAGTTATCCAATACGCCGAAATGGAAGAACAGATAGGTCACAACCAGTGTCGCAAAGATACCGATAGCGATTACTTTCATCGACAAGTCCTTTTGTGTCCGGAGTTCTTCTGTCTGCACGGCGCCCGTCTTTCCTTTAAGCTCTTTGGCTGCCAGGCCGACTGCGCCTTTGATGATTCCCCATGAATTGATAATACCGATCACGCCTGCCGTCGCAATGCCGCCGATACCGATGTGGCGCGCATAGGTCGTAAAGATCTGTTCCGCACTCATGCTTCCCACCGTCGCCGTGATGGCGTCGTTGCCGAACGTCAGCACTTCGGCGCCGAAGAACGCGGACATCAGCGGAATAATCACCAGCCAGACGAGGAACGAGCCGGCACAGATAATAGCCGAATACTTCAACCCGATGATATATCCAAGCCCCAACACGGCCGCACCAGTGTTTACTTTAAACACAACCTTAGCCTTTTCGGCCAGCATTTCGCCGACCCCGACGATGCGCGTGCTGACAGTTTCGCTCCACCAACCGAACGTCGAAACGATAAAGTCATACAGCCCGCCGATCAGCCCGGCATAGATAAGCGGTTTGGCCTGGTTGCCTCCCTTTTCGCCGGACACCAGAACCTGCGTAGTTGCAGTGGCTTCCGGGAACGGATATTTGCCGTGCATCGTCGAAACGAAATACTTCCGGAACGGGATCAACAGTAGGATGCCGAGGATTCCGCCCAGCAGCGAGCTCATAAACACTTCGAAGAAGTTGATCGTAATCTCCGGATATTTGTCTTGCAGGATATAAAGCGCGGGAAGCGTAAAGATAGCGCCAGCCACGATCACCCCGCTGTTCGCCCCGATAGACTGGATAATGACATTCTCGCCCAGTGCGTTCTTCCGTTTAAAGCCGCTCGACAGTCCGACCGCAATAATCGCAATCGGGATCGCCGCCTCGAATACCTGTCCGACCTTCAGCCCCAGGAAAGCTGCCGCCGCACTGAATATAACGGCCATGACCAGCCCCCAGAATACGGACCAGGGGGTTACTTCCCGATATTGTTTGTCGGGCGACATGATGGGTTCGTAGACCTCACCTTCTTTCAATTCTCTATAGGCATTTTCCGGTAGCCCGCCCACCTTTTCTTCGTCTTCCTTCTTCACGGTGTTTACTTATTTAGTTAGATTTAATTTGAATACACTTATCGCCGCCGGTTAGGCATCGCAAATCTACATTATTTCTTAATAAGAAGCAAGAGGAAAGATCACGGTGAAGTAGTGTTTTGTTCACGGTCCTTTAGCTCTTTCTATGCATACTATAAAACGTTCGCCGCCTGGTGAACGATCGTCCGCTTGACGGTGAACGATCGTCCGGCGGCCAGCGAACGATCGTCCGCCGCCAAGCGGACAACTAATGGAATGCATGAAAAGAGTCAATGGATAAGGAAGATTTTACTTATCTTTGCCGACAAAGAAGATAAAAGGAATGAATCAGAAATATCCATCTGTCTTATTGGAGAATGCGGTGAACGAGTTGTCGTCCTTGCCGGGTGTGGGGCGGAAGACGGCGCTCCGGCTGGCTTTGTACATGCTCCGCCGGGATGCCGGATATACGGAAGGCTTTGCCGCCGCGCTGGTGGCGCTTCGCCGGGATGTGAAATACTGCAAGGTATGCCATAATATATGCGATGAGGACATCTGTTCCATCTGTGCCGACCCGCAGCGCGACCGTTCGACGGTTTGCGTAGTCGAGAACATCAAAGAGGTAATGGCGATTGAGAACACCGGACAGTTCCGGGGCGTCTACCACGTCCTCGGCGGTATCATCTCGCCGATGGACGGGATCGGGCCGGGCGATCTGCAGATCGACAGCCTTGTGCAGCGTGTGGCGGACGGCGAAGTGGGTGAAGTGGTCCTGGCGCTCAGTACGACGATGGAGGGCGACACGACCAACTTCTTCATCTATCGCAAGCTATCGCCATATGACGTAAAGATTTCCGTCATTGCCCGCGGCGTTTCCATTGGCGACGAGATCGAGTATGCCGACGAAATAACCCTGGGTCGTTCCATCGTGAACCGCACCAGCTTCAGCGACTCGATCAAGCTATAAAGTATAACTTTCTACTTTCAATTTTGAACTCTCAACCAATATGAAGCTCTCCATAATCATAGTCAATTATAATGTAAAGTATTTCATCGAGCAATGCCTTTGCTCGGTCCGCGCCGCCGTCCGGGGCATGGAGGCGGAAGTGCTGGTGGTCGACAACCATTCGACGGACGGTTCCCTCGAATACCTCCGCCCGCGCTTTCCGGAAGTGACCTTCATCGAGAACTCCGATAACCCCGGCTTTGCAAAAGCCAATAACCAGGCGATCCGGCTGAGTAGCGGCGAATATGTCCTCTTGCTGAATCCAGACACCGTGATCGGAGAGGAGAGCCTGCGTTCCCTCTGCTTCTTTATGGACGAACATCCGGAAGCGGGCGGGATAGGCGTGAAGATGCTGGACGGCCACGGAGCGTTCCTGCCTGAGAGCAAGCGGAGTTTTCCGTCGCCTTGGGTATCTTTCTGCAAGCTGTTCGGGCTGTCTAAACTGTTTCCCAATTCCCGCGTGTTTGCCCGTTACAGCCTTCCGTATCTGAATGCGGACAAGCAACATAAGGTGGATGTGCTGGCAGGCGCGTTTATGTTCCTCCGGCGCGAGGCGCTCGACAAGGTGGGGCTGCTGGACGAGTCGTTCTTTATGTATGGCGAAGATATAGATCTGTCGTACCGGATTGTGCAGGGAGGCTATAAGAACTATTACATCCCCGAACGCATCCTCCATTATAAGGGCGAGAGCACGAAGCATGGCGACGTCAAATATGTGAAAGCGTTCTACGGTGCGATGTTGATCTTCTACCGGAAGTATTATCCGCATTCCGGCTGGTTGATGGGTTTGCTGATCCGGCTGGCTGTCCTGCTGAAAGGTTCGCTGTCTGCGCTCGTCGGCCTGTTAGGACTGAAGCGGAAACCGCGCTCGCGTCATCGCCGCCTGCTGATCCTCTGCCGCGAAGAGATGTTCGAGGAGGTGAAAGCCGCTTGCGTCAAGCGGATGCCTGAGTTGGAGTATGTCAATCTCTGGGACTTGGACGAAGAGCGTGTGATGGATGCCATTTGCCGCCGCAACCAGATGAAGCGTTTTACGGATCTGGCTTTCTGCTATCCCGATGCCCGCTTCGAGCAGATGCTCCTGTTGATGGACAAGATGGTGGATAAGAAGATATCTTACCATATATATAATAAGGAAAGTAAAAAGTTGATCTGATGGAATTGTTGTCGAACGAAACTATAAGCCTTCGCGCTCCGGAGCCGGAAGACCTGGAACTGCTGTATCATTGGGAGAATAAACCCGAATGGTGGGGATTGGGAAATACGTTGGCGCCTTATTCGCGCTATCTGCTGAAAGAGTATATAGCCGAATCTCACCGGGATCTGTACGACCTGAAACAATTGCGCCTGATGATCGACTATCGTCCGACCGAAGCAACTGTCGGGATGTTAGACCTGTACGATTTCGAGCCGCACCATCGCCGTGCCGGAGTCGGCATACTGGTCGATCCTGTTTATCAGAAGAACGGTCTGGCAACGGAGGCGCTCGGCCTGTTGATCCGCTATGCCTTCTCTTTCCTTAAACTGCGTCAGCTATACGTGCATATTCCGGTTGGCAATGAGGCCAGCAAAGCGTTGTTTACCCGTTGCGGCTTCACCGTGACAGGCATACTGACAGACTGGATAGCCACTGAAGACGGCTATTCGGACGTACTGGTTATGCAACGTATCAATAAATAAGCGTGTAAATGAGGAGTGGGGATCAGTTCAGATAAGGATCTTTCGGATACTTAGTCCAGGTTTCATATTGGCTACCGAGCGATTCGAGCGAACGCTTCCAGAAATCTTCGCCCTCGGCAAGCAATACGTTCCGGTTGGAGGCATGACTCACAACCCATGAGTTTTTAGAGATTTCATTCGTCAATTGTCCTTCCTGCCAGCCGGAATAACCCAGGAAGAATTTCACTTTCCCTTCGATCGGATGCCCGTTCTGGATGTAGCGCAACAATGCACTGAAGTCTCCGTCGAAGTAAAGATGTTCGTTGATCTTAACGGAGTTCGGAATAATCATATCTCCTAATGAATGGATAAAGAACAGGCGGTTTGCACTGACCGGACCGCCCAGGTAGATCGGCATATCCGGATACTTCTTCAAGTCCTCAAAGAATGTGTTGACTAAGAAGTCTGTCTTCTTATTCAGTACGAATCCCATCGAGCCTTCCGGAGCATGTTCCACCAGCAGTACAACGGAGCGTTGGAAATAGGCGTCTTGCAGGAAAGGTTCTGATATCAGTATGCTTCCCTGAGCCGGGAGCACATCATTATGTGTTATTTTAAATATGTTGTTATACATTGCCATAGCGGGACTTTAACTTGCTGGTTAATAATAAAACTGCGACAATATATAGCTTTTGGGTTAAAGAAACAAATGAAAAACCGGACTCTCGTGTTAATGTATATTAAACAAGAGCCCGGTTCGTGTTAATTATGCCGTATGATTCTCTTTGAAGAGTTTCAGGCGCTCTTCAAGAAGTGCATACTGATGCGGTTTGATAAAGGAGGTGCAGGCGCGCAAACCTTCCTGGTTACTTCCCGTCGTACTCAGTGAGATGGCGCTTACTCCATAATAAATGAGTTCTTCCATCAACTCGCCTCCGGTCATGCCCGGATAGGAGATCGTAAAGTAGAACCCGTCGGCAATCGGCTCGTCCAGGTCGTGGTCGTACACGATTTGGAAACCGTAGTCCGTAAATATCTTCTTGAGCTTTTCGGCCCGGCGTCCGTATTCCTTCACTTCCGAAATGAAGTCGAACGTTCCGTCTGATGCTGCCTTGAACATGGCTGCCAGTGCAAATTGTGCCGAATGGCTTGTTCCGGACGACATGGCATAGAGTACGCGGTGGATGTACACCGTTCCGAATGTGCCTCCGCCGTAACGTTGTGTCAGTCCCGGATAGGCGCGGTGATAGAGTTTGTTGGAGATTGCCGTCACACCGATGCGCTGGCCGGCATAGCTGAAGGCTTTGGAACCGGAGATTTGCAGGATGTAATTGTCCGTGTAGCGTGCGACTGTTGCCTGATAAGGTGCCTCAAACGGTTTTCCGAGCGGCTTGCGGAAGTCCATGGCGAAGTAGGCGAGGTCTTCGATTACAATCGTGTCGTATTTATTCGCCATCTCTCCGATGATCTTCAGTTCTTCTTCTTTCAGGCAGAACCAGGCGGGATTGTTGGGATTGGAGTAAATCATGGCGGCTATGTTTCCTTTGGAAAGATATTGTTCCAGTACTTCGCGCAGCTTTTCTCCGCGGTATTCGTAAACGTCGAACGATTCATATTTATAGCCCATCACCACGATCTGCTGTTTCTGCACAGGAAAACCCGGATCGATGAACAGGATCGTGTCTTTTCCCGGCGTGCATTGTCCGCTGACCAGGAATGAAGCGTATGTTCCCTGCATAGAGCCGGTCACAGGCACACAGCCTTCCGGTGCGACGTCGATGTCGATAAATGCTTTGATGAAGCGGGAGGCTTCGGCTTTTACTTCCGGCGTCCCGTTGATATTCGGATAGATGGATGCAACGCCGTCCTGGAGCGCCTTGATCTCGGCATCGACGCCCACTTGGGCGGCTTTGAGGCCGGGAACACCCATTTCCATGTGGATAAATTCTGTTTTTGTCTCTTGTTCGAGTTGTGTGGATATCGCAACAACCTCACGTATTGTAGCTTTCCCGAAGTCGGGAAGTCCGTAGCCATCGATTATTCGTCTGGCAGTCTGATAATCTACAGGAGTATTCTTCATGATTATTATTATTTATATGGAGGGCAAAAGTAGGAAAATAATCCTTCCGAAGTAAATATTTGTCATGAAACTATTGCAAGATTCAAAATAATATCTACCTTTGCACCGCAATCAAGAGAGATCGCGATAAACTTTGGTTCGGTAGTTCAGCTGGTTAGAATACATGCCTGTCACGCATGGGGTCGCGGG
>OGZX01000856.1_pt1 | contig 34317 bp, 19 predicted proteins | sample 1576881 | NCBI WGS metagenome assembly OGZX01 (sample SAMEA3541542, study PRJEB24748) | human gut metagenome | biome: human gut; feature: human-associated habitat; material: faeces | place: China | collected 2012 | reverse complement strand
GACAAATCCGGTATTGTATATGCATTCTAATACAATGACGGAAGACTATAATGAAAAACGGTATACGCTCAGTTCTCAGTTCCTGTTGAATTATGACCGTACATTTAAGGAAGCTCACCATGTAACAGCCTTGTTCGGTGCTTCTAACGAATCATATACGAAGCAGGCCAGCCGTATCGCCTGGGAATATACGGACGAAGATCTGGGTTTACCGACAACAGACGACTCCGTACAGAATAAAGAAAATAAGAACTCGAATAATGATACAGACCAAACGAGTATCACATCCGTATTCGGCCGTGTAGGTTATAGCTATATGGATAAATACTACGGAGATGTCTCTTTCCGTTATGACGGTTCTTCCAAGTTCGCTAAAGATCAGCGTTGGGGGTTCTTCCCTTCATTCTCTGCCGGCTGGCGTTTGTCGGAAGAAGCTTTTATGGATACTTATAAGAGCAATATCGGCGATTTGAAACTGCGTGCTTCTTATGGTGTATTGGGTAACCAGAATGTAGATAATTATTCCTACCAGACAGTTTATTTGATAGAGAACAATCAGTTCGTATTTAATAACACATCGATTGCCGGTACGAAGATTACGGATGGTAACGCCTTGTTAACCTGGGAAAAGTCAGCCAACTTTAATATCGGTGTGGATGCTACCTTCCTGAATGGTAATTTGTATGTATCTGCCGATTATTTCAATAAAAAAACGACCAATATCCTGTTGACTCCCGAAGTATCCACCATTTATGGAGGAACTACTGCTAAGGAAAATGCGGGCGAAATGAAAAACCAAGGTTGGGAGTTGACTGTCAACTATAAGCTAAATCATGGTGATTTTCACCATAATTTTAACTTCAATATTTCAGACTCTAAGAATAAGGTCACTGATTTTGGCGGTCAGGAACGTATCGACGGACTTGATGAGTTATACAAGCTGATCCGTGAAGGCGAATCGTTGGGATCTTATTATGGTTATAAAACCGACGGTTTGTTCCAGAGCTATGAAGAAATTGCTAACAGCGCACTGCCTGTAGGTAGTTCCGTTCAGCCGGGAGATGTGAAATATGTCGATCAGAATGGTGATAAGGTCATTAATGAGAAAGACCGTGTTGTATTAGGAAATGCATTCCCTCGTTACACATTCGGTTTTACTTACAGTTTAGCCTGGAAAGGATTTGACTTGAACCTGATGTTGCAGGGTGTTGGAAAACGTTCTCAGTTCCTTCGCGGAGAGTTAATGGAACCATTCCATAGCAACTATTCATATTGTATTTATGAACATCAATTGGACTTCTGGACGCCGACTAACCCGGACGCCCGCTGGCCGCGCCTGACAGCTCCTGGCTCTGCATCTGCTACTAACAATTGGAGCCTGGCTGGTGATAATCATATATTAAATGCGGCTTACCTGCGTGTAAAGAATATTCAGGTCGGATATACTTTGCCCAAATCGTTGACTCAGAAATTTGGTGTTCAGAAACTGCGTGTCAGTGTGAATACGGAAAACCCGTTGACTTTCTGTAAAAACTCATTTATCGATCCGGAATCTTCTGAATTTGGTAGTGATATGGGAGGTATCGGTGGTATCGGCGGTAATAGCGGTCGTAACTATCCGACGCTTACTTATTATGGGTTCGGTTTAGATATAGAATTTTAATACATCTGTTTATTATGAAAATGAATTTCTTAAAATATAGTACAGGTATTGCTTGTTTGGTACTTGCAACCTTTACATCATGTAATGATCTGGATTTGGCTCCAACCAATAAATTTACAGACTTGAACTATTGGACCTCCGAAGCAAAAGCCTCTGCCGTGTTGAGCAAGGCTTATGGACAAATGATGACGTCCGAATATTTCTTCAAAGATGAAAAGCTATCCGACAACTTATATGAAGGTCGTGGCAGTTCGGATGAAAAACTGATTACTTCGGGTCAGGCCAATGCCGCATTAGGTCGTTTCTCGGAAGACTGGAAAAAATGTTATGAAGGCATTAAAACCTGCCATACTTTCCTTGAAAATGTAGATCGCGTTCCGAATATGGATGAGACATTGAAGAACAGGATGAAATCAGAAGCCCGCTTTATCCGTGCTTACCTGTTCTTCCGTTTGACCAACCATTACGGTGATGTTCCTTTGTTCGATTATGGATTGTCAATTGAAGAGGCGAACACAATAGCCCGTTCACCGAGAAGCGAAGTGCTCGATTTTGTTCGTACGGAACTGAACGATATTGTAAAGATGTTGCCAACCAAACAGCAATATACAGCAGCCGATAATGGCCGTATAACCCAGGGAGCTGCCATGACGTTATTGGCTCGTACCTATCTGTATGAAAGCGACTGGGAGAATGTAGCCTCTGTTTGTGAGAAAATTATCAACGGAGAATACGGCGAATATACTTTGTTCCCCAGCTATGAAGGACTATTCCTGCCGGAAAATGAATACAACAGTGAAGTGATCCTGGATATGGGATATTTGCTGAACCTGAGAACATGGGCTGAAATGTACGATGCAATCCCGCTTTCCGTAGGCGGACGTATCAATGCATTTGCACCTACCCAGGAGCTGGTGGACGATTACCTGATGAAGAACGGTAAAGCGATCAATGAAGCCGGTTCAGGCTATAAGGAAGATGATCCTTATATAAACAGAGACCCTCGTTTTAAAGCTACAATCGTTTATCATGGTTATCAGTGGACAGACGGTAAAGGCGTAACCTCTACTATCTACATCAAACCGGGTTCTTCTGCGGATGCAGGTGTCGCTAACCTGGATGAATATGCAGGCCCCGGCCAGAACTCGACAGGAACCGGATACTATATCCGCAAATATTTCGACCCGACCGCTCCGGAAGGAATGGCAGCAGGCCTGAATATTATGCTGATGCGTTATGCAGATGTTTTATTGATGTATGCTGAGGCTAAAACAGAGTTAGGCCAGATGAACGAAGCTGTCTGGAATAAGACGATCAAACCTCTTCGTGAACGTGCCGGATTTACCGATGCATCTGCCCTGAATTATCCAGCTTCAGGTAATATGCAGTCGATCGTTCGCCGTGAACGTCGTTGCGAACTTGCCATCGAAGGCTTGCGGATATATGATATCCGTCGTTGGAAAACCATCGAAACCGTATTGAACGGCCGTCCTCATGGGGCTAAATTCGCAGCTGATAACACACAGTATATCGAGCTGGATGCTCGTAAGTTCAGTAAAGACAGAGATTACTTGTTCGCTATTCCGCAGTCGCAACGGGATATTAACAAGAACCTGACTCAGAATCCGGGATATTAATCAAATTATAAATCTAATTACTCAGAAAAAGATATGAAAGCAATATCTATAACATATGCGACGCTTTTTTCTTTCATCCTGGCTTTTACTGCCTGTAGCAGTGATGGTGAAGTGAGAGATCTGGGCGTGACCGCAGTAAAAACATTATACGAACCGGATAACGGTAAGGCAGTTGTTCTGCAACCATCGGCATCCGCTTCTTTATATTTCGAATGGGAACCCTCTTTAGCTGAAGACGGTGGAGTCGTGTTGTATGAAGTAGTCTTCGATAAGGCAGACGGCGATTTCTCGGACCCTGTTTATATTTCTACGGCAGATAATAATGGTGGTAGTAACCATGCTACAATTACGCATAAACAATTAAACCAGATCGCCGCTTTGGCCGGTATCGAGTCTGCTGCCCAGGGAACATTGAAATGGACGGTATATGCCTCTAAAGGTATCAATCCCATAAGGGCAGAAGAGGAACGTACGCTGACCCTTACCCGCCTGGCTGGATTTGCCGAAGTGCCGAGCCAGTTGTATATCACCGGTGAAGCTACGGAAGTGGGAGCCGATCTGGACAAAGCTATGGTTATGAAGAAGGTTGCCGACGGTGAATTCGAAGTATTCATTAAACTCACAGAAGGCAAATCATTCAAGTTCGTCAGTGCCAATACTGGTACTCCGACCGAATATTCATTGAATGGTGAGAAATTGGTTGAAGGCGGTAGCGTTACGGCTGCTAAGACAGGTATCTATAAATACTACATCGATTTCAATGCCGGTTCGTTTACCTCCAAAGAAGTAACCAAAGTAAAATGGTTCCTGAACTGGTCGCAGAAAGAGATCGAACTCGATTACCAGGGGCTTGGAGTCTGGGCTTTGAATGGTTACACGGTTACTGGTTTGACGGGCAGTGATAATACAGACGACCGGTATAAGTTCAGAATGGAAAGTTCTGACGGAGAAACCGAATGGAGAGCTGCCATCAATAACGACAGCAAGCCGACCGGAAACGATGAGTATTATTATATGGCGGAAAAGACGAATGTAGAACAGTGGACAAACAATGAAGTTTGGAAAACTCCGGCTACCGATGGTTGGAGCGATAAAACATACGATATTACATTCTCTTTGAATACGCAAGGTGAATATACTCATAATTTAGTAATCAAATAAAAAGAAAGAATTATGAAAGCGATATTTAAAAAACTGATGCTTGTCAGCTCTGTTGCGCTGGTATTCATGGGATGTAGTGATAATATGGGAGACACCGCCGGTCGTTTGGCAAGTGTGAATACATTGCTCGAACCTGCGGATGGCAAATCGGTTGTATTGGAAGCTTCTGCATCGGCAAGTGTCTATTTTGAATGGAAAGCAGCTAGTGTGGAAGAAGCCGGCACGGCTCTTTATCAGATTGCTTTTGATAAAGCGGACGGTGACTTTTCAAAACCTATTTATGTGGTATCTGCTAATAACAACGGGTACAATAATTTTGCAACCGTTACTCATAAATTGTTGAACCAGATTGCTGGTAAAGTAGGTATTAAGCCTGCCGATACAGGTTCTTTCAAATGGACTGTATTCTCTACCAAGGGAATGCAAAGCATGAAATCGAGTGTGGAAAACAAGATCACAGTTACCCGCCTGGCCGGATTTGAAGATGTTCCTATCGATGTATATGTAACCGGTGAGGCTTCCGAAGGCGGTGCCGACCTGGCAAAGGCACATAAAATGAAAGCGGTAGCAGGTGGTGAATTTGAAGTATATACAAAGTTGGCAGCCGGTAAATCATTCAACTTTACTGACGGCAAATCAGGAACGACAAGAGTATTCTATACAGCCGACGGCGTCATTAAGGAAAATGGAACGACAACAGTACCTAAGGACGGTGTCTACCGGATTACATTAGACTTTAACACCGGTGCTTGTACCTATACATTGGTAAATAAGATCGGTTTCTATTTCTGTCCGAATGATGAAATCCTGTTTGAACTGCCCTACGTCGGTTATGGTGTATTCCAGGCAAAGGCAACCGTGAACTTTAAGGAAGAAAGTTGGGGTAAAGACGAACGTTATAAGTTCAGAATGTTTATCCAGGAAAATAATGGTGCCGATGCAGAGAAAGAGGTCGACTGGGGAACATTGAACCAGACCGATTCACGTCCGACGGCATCCAGCCCGGAAACGTATTACTACCTGCAAATGTTTAACGAGACTTCTCAGTGGGAAAATAAATGGAAGCTGATGGGAGACTTTGATGGTGTTCCGGCAACTTATACTATTTATCTGACGGCTGATCAGCCTTATACACATACGATAGTTAAATAATCTAGAGTAAAAGACAAGAAGAACCGGGAATTTCTGGTACAATAAAAGAGGTTTACCTCATTTCCGGTTCTTCTTTTTTACTTGAGTAAAGATAATAACATGAAGAATATCCTCCTTTTCTTATTTTTCCCCCTTTTGTTTTGGGCATGTGGCGACGATGACAATAATCCGGTGAATCCGGATGGAAGTGAAGGCATCGACTGGTATGCCGCTGCCGATAGCAGTACCACAGCATTGGTCAACTCTTTCTGGAATACCGGAGGGAAGTATTTTAATTATGACAGTAACGGGAATGAGACTTTTCATTACTGGCCCCAGGCCCATGCATTGGATGTGTTGGTAGATGCCAGCCTGCGTACCGGGGATACGAAATACAAGACCTATTTCGATCAATGGTTTGAAGGTGTAAAGGTAAAGAACGGCAACACTTTCAGGAATGACTTTTATGATGACATGGAGTGGAATGCACTGGCTATCCTTCGTGCCTATCAGGTCACTAAAGACCAGAAGTACAAAGAAGCAGCCTTACAGATCTGGGAGTATATCAAAGTAGGCTGGAATACAAATGCCGGCGGAGGCATAACCTGGGTGAAAGGGCAGGAGTACAGTAAAAACGCCTGTTCGAACGGCCCGGCCTGTATCCTGGCAGCCCGTCTGTTTCAGGAATTCGGAAACGAAGCCGATAAGGAGTGGGCGCTCAAGATCTATAACTGGGAGAAAAGTACCTTGTTCAACAGCAATAACGGAATGGTGTATGATAATATAAACAGCAATACCGGAGAGACACAGAAAAATTGGATATTTACCTATAACGAAGGTACATTTATTGGTTCGGCTGTAGAATTATATAAGATATTGGGAGAGAAGAGCTATCTGAACGATGCCGTCTTAGCAGCCGATTATACAATCAGTACATTAGTAAATAATTCTCTTCTGAAAGACGAAGGAAATGGAGACGGAGGATTGTTTAAAGGAATTTTTATTCGTTATTTTACGGAGTTGATCCAACAGGATCGTCTGGATGTTGGGGCTAAACGGCGTTATACGCAATTTCTGAACGTAAATGCAGAAGCGCTTTGGACGCGGGGGACAAATAAATCGAATGTTTTATTCGGCACCTATTGGGGGACGGCCCCAGGAGCGTCTACCGGGTTGACCGAGCAGTTAAGCGGCTGTATGCTGATCGAAGCAGCAGCATTATTAGATGATTTGGATCTGTTATAAGTGTTTTTAATTTGGTATAAATATATAGTTTTTAATTCTCAATCATTATTCATAAGTCTCTAATAATAAATAACATGAAAAACTATTTTTTAGCGGGTTTCCTTTCATTAGCCTTTATGGTAAGTTGCCAGCCCGATAAACGACTGACAAATTATGTGAATCCTTTCCTGGGGACGGCAACCCTTTGGGAAACGAAAGATTTAGGGTACGAACGTCACTTGAAGACGAGAACCTGGGGAGCGGAAGTCTTTCCCGGCTCTTCTGTCCCGAATGCGATGGTTCAGTTGAGCCCCGTCACCCAGTTCCGTAGCGGAGCCGGTTACCAGTATGAAGATACCGTTATCTATGGTTTCTCGCATACCAACAAAGGACATTGGAACCTGTTGCATCTTCCGATTTTGCCTGTGACAGGTGATATCTCTTCCGACGATTATGCTTCAAAATACAGTCATACCAACGAATCGGCCTGCCCCGGATATTATCAGGTATTCCTGGAAAGATACGGAGTGAATGCCGAACTGACCTCTACGCTCCGCTCGGCTTATCATAAATATACTTTCCGTCCGGAAGACGATAAGAAAGTATTGGTCGATATCACACGTACGAACAACGGTGTGAGAGACTGGAGCATTCAGAAAGTGGACGATTATACCTTCTCCGGTAATCAGGATGCAGAAGGAAATATCCGTTTCTATGCGGTTTCTAACTATAAGATCGATGATATCGAACAGGTAAAGAACGGTGAACACGAAGTTTCGGTTGTCAACTTTGCCGACAGCAAAGGGAACAAGCCCCTGGAACTAAAGATCGGTTTCTCTTTCGTTAGCGTCGATAATGCAAAGATGAACCTGGAGAAGGAGATGATGGATAAAAGCTTTGCACAGGTTAGCGGAGAGGCTGATAAGACTTGGGAAAAGCTGTTGTCTAATATAGAAGTGACAGGCGGTACGGAACGCGAGAAGGGTATTTTTTATCCCTGCCTCTATCGTTCCTTCCTCTGGCCGGTGTTGCGTAGCGACGTGAACGGGGAATATACGGATGTGAAGGGCGATGTGGTAAATAATGGTTTCCGTTATTATACCGACCCGTCTTTCTGGGACGATTACCGTAATAAGCTGATCTTACTGGGGATGATCTCTCCGGATGTAACGGTAGACGTGATCAAATCGATTACCGATAAAGGGGAAAAGCGTGGTGGCTATATGCCGACCTTCTTCCACGGCGACCATGCTTCTGCTTTCGTAGCCGGTAACTATCTGCGCGGATTGAAAGACTTCGATCTGAACCGTGCCTATAAATTGTTGGTGAATAATGCAACTATTCCGGGAAAAGGCGGCCGGCCGTATCTAGACGAATATATCGCACAAGGCTGGATTGCAGAAAAAGATACCACCAATGTTCCTACCTGGGATGAATACAAAGCTGCGGTAACGAAAACCGTCGAGTATGCATACGACGATTATGCAACCGCGTTGTTAGCCAAAGAACTGGGCGATGAAAGTACTTATAATACTTTGATGGAGCGTACCGGTAACTATAAGAACCTGTTTGATCCGAGTACCGGTTTCTGGCGTGGAAAGATAGCCGATGGTAGTTGGATCAAAGATTTCGATCCTTACTATCCTTATTATGCCTATATGTATCGGGAAGCGAATGCCTGGCAGTCTTTGTTCTTCGCTCCCCATGATCCGGAAGGAATGATTGCTCTTTATCCCAGTAAAAAGGCTGTTGAGCAGAAGCTCGACTCACTCTTTACCGAGCCTTGGAGAAACTATGAAGCCCACAATTTGACCGGTTTCATCGGTAATTATTGCCAGGGTAACCAGCCCGGACATAGTATTCCTTATACTTATTACTTTATCGATAAGCAAGAAAAGGCACAGTGTATGCTGGATAGTATCATGAATCATTATTATGATATGGGTAAGGACAAACTGGCCTATTCAGGAATGGATGACGCCGGTGAGATGTCTTCCTGGTATGTCTTCAACGCAATCGGTTTATACACTTATTCGCCGGCAGATCCAGAATATATCGTAACCGTTCCTTTGTTTGACCAGGTGAAATTTACGCTGGGTGATAAAACCCAGTTCATAATCGTTAAAAAGGGCAACGGTCAAAAGATAACGGACATCTCTTACGACGGCCGGAAGATCGATGGTTGGTTTATCTCACACGATTTATTGAAGCAGGGAAAACAGTTAACGATCACTACCGAATAAAACCTGCTTCCCTATTATAGAAAAGCTACCGTCCTTTTTACGAAAAGCCCGGCAGCTTTTTTATTAAAAGCCCGGTGTTTTAAAAGCCCCATTATACTGTTTTACCTTTATTAGATTTTACTCTTCATTCCCTGTGAAACCTCAGGCTTCACAGCAACTTGTTGTTTATTAATAAGTTCACCTTCCTGTGAAAGGTGAAGCCTATCCCTGCGAATATTATATAGAACCTACGGCACAAGGCAAAGCCTTGTTGAAGAGAATGACACGAATAGGATCAAATTTGATAATAATTGAAACATCTAAACATGATAAGTAATGAATCAGGTTCAATGTCTTTTGATATTTAATTTTTTAGGCATATAAATATCTTTATATTTTTTACTTTTGTACAAAGTATCTAGAAGAAAATGGTCATGGGAAAAGGTATTTGGGAAGAAATAGAAGAATTGAGCCGGGAGTTTGTAAATCTCGGTATCGATCAATCGGTAGACTATGAAAAGTACTATCTCTACTCTCTTATAACTCATTCTACGGCTATTGAAGGTTCTACCCTTACCGAAATGGAAACACAACTTCTGTTTGATGAAGGTGTGACTGCGAAAGGGAAACCTTTAGTTTATCATTTGATGAATGAAGATCTGAAAAAAGCTTATGAGTTTGTAAAAGAAGCGGCTAAACAGAAAGTCGCTGTGACTCCTGCTTTTTTACAAAAACTGAATGGGTTATTAATGCGGACTACCGGAAGCGAACATAATATGATGGGAGGCTCTTTCGACTCCTCGAAAGGTGAATATCGTTTATGTGGTGTAACTGCGGGAGTAAGTGGACGTTCATATATGAATTATCAGAAGATACCTACAAAAGTGGAAGAACTTAGCGCAATATTGCAAACGAAGCAGCAATCGGTAGAAACAACCCGGGAGCAATACGAATTGAGTTTTAATGTACATCTAAATTTAGTTACCATCCATCCCTGGGTAGACGGTAACGGTAGAACAGCCCGTTTATTGATGAACTATTTGCAATTTTACTATGGGCTTTTCCCGACCAAAATCTTTGTAGAAGATAGAGCTGATTATATTCTCTCTTTACAGCATTCCCAAGAAGACAATACAAATCAGCCTTTTCTTGATTTCATGTCGCAGCAATTGAAAAAATCTCTTTCCCTTGAGATCGAAAAATATAATGCTTCGCGGAAGAACAGTTTTAGCTTTATGTTTTAAGATTGTTGTAAAGTATTTTCCGTATCAAATAAGTCCTTTTATCTGGTCGGCAGTCTGGTGCTCTATGGTGGAGTAGAGTAGTTGCTGGAGCATTCCGAATTGATCCTGGGAATAGCTGCGAGCTATTGTTCCGTTGTTGATGTGGTGGATATAGTCGCAACCGGATGTCAATGTCTCGAAAACATGTGAAGTAACCAGGACTGTTTTTCCTTTTTCCCGTAGCTGTTGCAGAATGAGTGTTAGTATATGGGCACTTTCCAGGTCCAATCCGTTGAAAGGCTCGTCCAGGATCAGAATAGGCTTATCCGGTTTGAGGACACCCAGCAAAGCCAGTTTCTTCTTCATTCCTGTGGAATAGTTCTCCGTGATATCATCCAATGGAATACAGAATAGTTTCTGCCAACTGTCCAGCTGAAAACCATTTTTCCCGGCCGGGAAAAGGTTGAGGTATTCGCGGCCTATCATATAAGGGTAGAAATAGTTTTCTGCCTCCAGATAAGCAATATCCCGTCTTTGCAAAGGACTGTCATCGTAAAGGATATCACCTTTCACCGGACGGATGAAGCCATACAGCGTATTCAGCAAGGTGGTTTTACCCGCACCGTTCAGGCCGACCAGACCGTGTATTTTACCCGGTTCCATCGAAAGGTTGATCCCTTTCAGTATCAATGACTCCTTTTTATATTCAACTTCCAGGTTCCGGATTGTAAGCATATAAGTAAGTATTTAAATTCCGGCAGGCTGCCAGATAGTTTCTGATCAGAAAAAACAGGATAACAGGAGTGAGTATCGGCATAAATATGCTGAATATCGCTATGGCAATAGGTATCTGGCCTGCCGTTATCCTGCTATCCGGCCAGTAGTAAGCATATTTCGTTGTGACGAATAACAGGATATTCAGTGTAATCCCTATCAGGAAAGTCAGTATAAGCCACCAATGCGCCGGATATAAACAGATATATACTACGCAGACCGGAACTATTGCGTACAGCGGCAGCCTCAGGTTTAAGAGCAGTTTCCGGTGCAGGAAACGCCTGGCTGGCTTTTCCATCGTAAATAGTATCTGTTGAGACTCCGAATAACGGAACATTTCAGAGATAAAGACCGTGAGAAACCAGAGCGAAGCCAACGAAGCAAAAGGTAATAACAATCCGATCCAGGCACTGATATAAAGAACCAATAATAAGCCACCGTATTGTCGTATCCCCGAACGTATTTCGAAGGCCTCTGCGGGGAGCCATCCGGGTACGGATATCCCCTGTTTTGTACGATGAAACGGCTGTTTTATGAAACTGATACCTATACAACCTATCGGAATAATAAACGCGATATACCAATAAAAATGTAGTAGTAAAATGAAGATAACCGGCAGCGATAACAGTAAATAATCTATGCAAAACACCTTCCATGCTTTCTCTTCCGCATGTAAAATGAAATGATAATCTTTCCTCCGTAGTTGTAGCAACGACAAAAGAGCTAATAGGACTGCCGTTATGATCAAGGCTCCTTTCGGTTCTTTCGAAAGTTCAAACAACGCAATCCCGGCTATCAGTAAAATACCTGTTAATATGATCAGATAGATAACAGGTATTTCGCGGATAAACTTTTCGAACTGGCGAAGCCGGAAACGAAGGAATGCGCTGTTCATATATGGGTTTTTAAAATGTACCGGAACAAATGTAGGGAATTTTTATTTATTACGGTTTAGAAGTAAAAACGAATTCCCGCATCGAACGTCAGGCGGAATATACCCTGTCCTGAAATAAGTAGGTACACTAGTAAACTTCTTTTAGGACAGGACATATTTGAATGACTTTTGCGGATAAAATCTATATGGTAGATAGTGCTCTTTTCTGGTTATATCAAAAATCAAAAAAATATAGTCACTTTTGAAAATAGCCTGTTTAGAGTTAGCTTCTATTTTTGCATTATCAATTTCGGCTCCGTAAGAGTCCTGTAAAAACAACCTAAATTCGTAATAGAGATGAAAGACCTGCTTAAAATAGTACTTATCTTATTTGCCTTTACCGGGGCAACACGAGCACAGATCTCTCCGGAGGCTTTTGCCGATCCGGAAAAACAGTACAGGCCCATTCCTCTTTGGTTTTGGAATAATACAACAGTAAATGAGACTGAACTGTTAGACCAGTTCCGCCAGATGGTAGAAAAGGATGGTTACGGAGGTTGTGCTATTCTTCCTTTCGGTAAGAATTTTACGCCGGAGTATTTATCTGAAGAATACTTTTCCCTTTACGGGGCGGTCATCAAAGAGGCCCGGAAATTGGATGCCCGTATGTCTTTATACGATGAATACGGCTTTCCAAGTGGAAGCATGGGAGCGATCAATGCAGACGGAACCCCACGCTTCATGAATAAATATCCGGATGCAACGGTTAAGAGACTGGATAAGATAGAATATAATGTACCTGCCGGTACACAGTTCAGGAAGCCGGTTCCCACTGGTAAATTGATGGCCGCTGTTGCGATGGATACCTTGTCGGGTAAACGTCTTTCTCTCACCTCTTATATCCGTTCGGGGGAACTGGACTGGCGTGCTCCGGCTGGTGCGTGGAAAGTATTTTTCTTTGTCTGTGTGAAAGATGGCGATCCCAATGTCGATTATCTCGATCCGGAAGCTGTAAAACTGTTTGTTAAAGAAACGCATCAGGCCTATTACGACCGTTTTTCCGGCGATTTCGGTCATGTGATTATCGAGACTTTCTTTGACGAACCGACCATGTACCGTGCAGAAGGACGTATGTGGACGGATAAGTTTAACGAGAAATTTACAGCCCGTTATGGATATTCTCCGGAGTTACTCTATCCGGCTTTATGGTACAATATCGGGGAAGAAACACAATCTGCCAGAAACCGGTTATTTGGATTGCGTGCCTCCCTGTATGCCGAAGGTTTTATGAAAACGATACAGGAGTGGGCTTCTGCACATGGCATTTATTCTACCGGCCATCAGGATCAGGAGGAGATACTGAACCCGGTAAGTGTAGCTGGCGACCTGATGCTTTGTGGTAAATACATGGATATTCCGGGTATAGATAAGATTGGCGGAAACCGTCCCGCTGAGTTATTCTATAAGATTATCTCTTCTTCGGCTTACAACTGGGACAAACGGCAGGTGATGTCTGAAACGTTCGGTGCAATGGGAAACCTGACGGTCAAAGAACTTTATCATATTGCGATGGAACAGTATGCAAAAGGGATAAATACCTTGATCCCTCATGCTGTCTGGTATAACGACAAAGACGTTACTTTCCTGCCGGAACTATCCTGGCGGAACGAACTGTACAGGGATTCTTTGCCTGCATTCAACAAATTCCTGACCCGCCTGAATTACATTCTTCAGCAGGAGGGAAGGCATGTGGCCGATATAGCGATGCTCTATCCGATAGAGTCTTTACAAGGTGAACATGTATTGGATGGTTCGTTGGGATTTTATGAGGGTGGTATCCGTATCCCGAATACAGACTATATACATGTTTCCGCTTTATTGACCGATACGCTCGGCAGGGATTTCACCTATCTTCATCCGGAAGTGCTGTCGACAAAATGTGACGTAAAAGACGGATTGCTACATCTGGATAATAAGATTAACAAAGAGGCATTCCGCTTAATTATCCTCCCGGGCATGAAGACGATCTCGTTAGCCAACTTACAGAAAATAGCGTCGTTTCATCAGGCCGGCGGTAGTGTCATATTCACCACACAGCTACCGGAAAAGTCGGTGGAACCGGGAAAAGATGGTGAAGTCAAGAAAATAATTAACCGTATGCTTTCGGAGAGTAACAGGCAATCGTCTTCCGGCAAAGTCTTTTTCATCGAGAAACCGGCACCGGAGATACTGAAAGAAAAGCTGGCAGCATGTTATGAAGTACCCGATGTCGCTTTTCCTGACGGGCAGGAACTGAATTATATTCATAAAATGAACGGTGGCCAGGCGGTTTATTATTTTGCTAATCTGAAAGATCGTCCCTATCATGCAGAAGTTGTGTTACGGGGAAAAATAACCCCGGTATTACTGGATCCGCATACCGGACGGCAAACTGATGTCGTGTACAAACATCAGCTCTCTCACGGGACAGAAATAACCTCTGTCATACTATCCATTGAAAAGAATTCTTCTGTGTTCATCGTCGATGGAAGGTAAAACTTCCGGGTAATTCCGGTAAACGAAATCAGGAAGAATAGTATTTGTACTTCTCTCATTTTGAGGGAAGAAGGGATTTGTTTGTCTTAAAAACAGACTGTTTAAACGAATTAAAATGATATCAATATGTTAGTTATCAGTTTATTAAACTCGTCGTGAAGTTCTATTTCACTTATGGATTTGTAATTGTCCGCAACGGGCATCGAATCCGGCTTTCAGAAGTTTCAGATGATTAATCTAAAAATAGAGTACGAATGAAAAAGTCTAAGAATATTTTAATACCTGCACGCAAAACAGTATTGCATAATCTGTGTAAGTGGAGCATTGCGCTTGCTTTCCTGGGATCTCCGGCATTTATAGTATCTCCCAGAGCCGAAGTTAGCGAGTTGAAAATAGCACAAGCGACCAAAAATATCACCGGAAAAGTAACGGATATCAAAGGTGAGCCCATTATCGGAGCCAATGTATCCGTAAAGGGAACAACCAACGGAACCATCACCGATATGGATGGTAATTTCAGCCTCGATGTTCCGGAAAAGGCTGTTATATCCATTTCCTATATCGGCTATACGTCTAAAGAAATCATGGTAAACAACCAGAATACTTATACGGTTAAGCTGGCTGAAGACATGCAGAACCTGGCCGAGGTTGTGGTAGTTAGTTACGGTACCCAGAAGAAAAGGGATGTGACGGGTGCTATATCCAAAGTGGATGCCGAAGACCTGGCCGATATTCCTGCCGGGCAATTTGCACAAAAGTTGCAGGGACAGGCAGCCGGTGTACAGATCAACCAGACAACAGGGCAACCGGGGCAGGGAATGGCTTTCCGTATCCGTGGGGCTGCTTCCGTTAACGGAGGAAATGAACCGTTGTTCGTGGTGGATGGTTTCCCGATCTCTACCGGTTTGAATAATATAAACCCCGATGAAATCGAAAGTTTCTCCGTCTTGAAAGATGCTGCCGCGACTTCGTTGTATGGCTCGAGAGCAGCCAATGGTGTCGTATTGATTACGACGAAAAGAGGAAAACAGGGTAAAACCAAAGTGAGTCTGGATGCCTCTTTCGGTCTTCAGAGTATTAACGGACTAAAACAGCCGGATGTGATGGACGCCCGTGGTTTTGCCCGTTACGAAAAAGAGTATTATGAGGATAAGATCAGATATGAAGGTTACGATGGCAAAGTGCCTACTGAATATCAAAATCCGGATCAATACGGCAAAGGAACGGACTGGTATCGTGAGCTGATGCGTACGGCTCCGATACAGAATTACAGTCTGAGTGTTACAGCCAGTAAAGATAAATTCAACTCAGCGATTATTTTAGGATATTTCAGACAGGACGGTGTTTTGCATAACACGAATTTTGAGCGTTATTCGTTGCGTGCCAATAACGATTACCAGGTGAACGACAAAGTGAAATTGGGACTTAATATCGCACCTTCTTTGCAGATATCCAACAATCAAAATACGGATAATGTATGGAATGTGATCAGTGGAGCGTTTCTGGCTTCTCCTTTGCTGAGTCCGTACGATGAAAAGGGTGATCTTGTCTTATCGCTGAATGCGCCGAATATGTTTCCTCAGCCTAACTGGTTGCGTGTGTTGAAAGAAAAGACAACGGAGCACAAGGTTATGACTATATTGAGCAATATGTTTGCAGAGGTGGATATCTGGAACGGTATCAAATATAAATTCCAGGCGGGTGTGGATCTAGGCCATCATACAACACATGCTTTTACTCCTTCTACAGCCAGCGGAGGTATGTTTGTAGCTCCTCCCCAGAAGGCCAGTGGCGAATATACAGGGGAGACTTATTATAGCTGGAATGTGGAAAACATGTTGATGTATAATAAGACATTTAAAGAACATTCGATCGATGCTTTGGTGGGTTACAGTGCGCAGAAATATACTTATGAACTGGGTAAATTGACCGGTACCGATTTCCCGAATGATGATATTGCCTGGATAGATGCGGCTGCCACTAAAAACGGAGAAAACAGAATGGAGCAGTGGAGTTTGGTTTCATTGATAGGCCGTTTGAATTATAGCTTTAAGGATCGTTATTTGTTACAGGCTACTTTCCGTCGTGACGGCTGTTCACGTTTTGGACCGGGTAATAAATATGCCAACTTCCCTTCTGTTTCCGCAGGTTGGATCATGTCGGAAGAAGCGTTTATGGAACCTGTTGCCAATGTGATGAATTATGTGAAACTGAGAGCCAGTTATGGTCTGACCGGTAACTATAATATCGGTAACTATACTTATATAGCTGATCTGGCAAATTCTAATTATGTAGTAAATAGTTCTTTATATCCTGGAAGTTCCCTCTCACGCATCGGAAACTCCAAGCTGACCTGGGAAGAAACAAAGCAGCTCGACCTCGGTGTGGATCTGGGTTTCCTTAACGACCGTATTTATGTGATGTACGATTTTTACCAGAAGAAGACAAATGGCATGTTGTACCAGATCGATATTCCGTCTTCCACCGGTTTCAACAACATCTATTCGAATGTCGGTGATTTCAAGTCATGGGGGCATGAAGTAACGATTGCATCCAAGAACCTGGTAGGTGACTTTAAATGGAATACAGACTTCAATATCTCATTCAACAAAAATAAAATACTGAAGCTGGGAACCAACAATACACCTATCGGTGGATATGAAGACTGGGCCGGCGATTTCAACAGATTGCAGGTAGGACAACCGATCGGGGTCTTTGTAGGATATGTTTATGACGGTGTTTATATGACTGAAGAAGAGTTTAGGACACAGCCGAAAGAAGCGACTTCGGAAATCGGAACAGTCAGAATGAAGGATGTGAGCGGCCCGAATGGTGTTCCCGACGGTGTTATCGATGCTAACGACCGTACGATCATCGGTGACCCTAACCCTGATTTTATATTTGGTATGACCAATAACTTCGCTTATAAGAATTTCGACCTGAGTATCCTGTTGAACGGAGCTGTAGGAGGCGATGTATTGAACGGAAACTATGAATTCACCGAGAATCTGGATGGTGTTTTCAATGTCCGTAATTCTGTGGCTAACCGTTGGCGTTCTCCTGAAAACCCGGGTGACGGTGTTACACCGAGAACCAAGACGGGAACAACCGGTTTATTCCGTTGCAATAACAGCCGTTGGGTAGAAAACGGTTCTTACCTGGCTATCAAGAATGTGACACTGGGATACACGGTGCCGTTCAAAGTGAATCCTTATATCTCCAAACTACGTTTGTACCTGACAGCCCAACAGTTGGCCGTCCTGACCAAATACAAAGGAATGAATCCTGAAGTAGCCACAAACGGCATGGGATGGAGGGGCCTTGGTGTCGACCGTACGACTTATCCTGTTCCAAGAACATTCAGCATCGGTTGTAATATTACATTTTAAGTGTTGTAATCATCTAAAAATGAATTCAAATGAAAAAGTTCATCCATATAATAACTGCTTTAGTCCTTTTTTCTTCTTGTTCGGACGATTTCCTGAATCTGGCTCCGCAAGCTACTCCTAACGAGAATACTTTTTTCAAGACAGAAGGTCATTTCAACCAGGCTGTCGGTGGTATTTACAATGAATTGAGAGAGACGCTGACCTGGCCCGGTTTCCTGATCGGCGAATCGCGTTCGGACAATACTCATTATATCTTATCCAGCCTGGCACATAGTTTCCGGCCGGAAGATGTGACCGATTTCGTAGATGACGACCAGAATAAGGTGACAAATAATATGTATGATTATTGTTATAAAGGTATTTCAAGAGCCAATACTGTTTTGGGGCGTATAGAAGGAACTGATTTTCCGGAAGAGTTCAAAAATAAGATCATCGGGCAAAGTAAATTTCTGAGGGCATATTATTATTTTATGTTGGTACGTTGTTTCGGAGGTGTCTCCCTACATCTAGAAGAGGTAAAAGGTACGGACAATGCTTTTCTGCCCCGTTCGTCGTCGGAAGATGTATATAAAGCAATTATTAACGACGCGACAGATGCTATTGCAAAACTGGAAGTCGTGAAATTCCCTCAATCCGGTTTAGCAACACAAGGGGCTGCACGTATGTTGCTGGCGCAGGTACTGATGACGATGCCTGAACGGGATTATGCTGGTGCTGAAACTCAGTTGCGGGAAATTATGAAGATGGGATACAAATTATTACCGGATTATAATGACGTGTTTGATACAGCCCGGAAGAATAACGAAGAGTTTGTTTTCGAAGTTCAGTATCAACAGGGAAATCAGGGACAACAGAGTAACTGGCTTTATCTCTTTATGCCTAAAACACCGGATGGTGCTGTTATAACAGGCGTAGAGGGAACAAATACGATGACTTACGGTGGTTATAATACACCGACCCAGGATCTGATCGATTCGTACGAACCGGGTGACCTTCGTCTGAATACATCGGTGGCCGTGGCTGCCGGACACAATAGTGAAGACGGGTCTTTCATCCCGGATGTTGTCCTGAATGTCGGTGATCCGGAGATAAAAAACTATCCTGTTTCTTATTACTTCATTAATAAATACCGTCATGCCCATGCCCGTGTGGATAATACGGACGACAACTGGCCTATCTACCGGTATTCGGATGTTCTCCTCTCATTGGCTGAATGCCTAGTGGAGCAGGGTAAAGCTGGTGAAGCTGTCCAATATGTGAATCAGGTTCGTGTTCGTGCCGGTTTGAAAGAAGTTTCGACTGTTGACAAACAAGTGGTGGCCAACGAACGCCGTCATGAACTGGCCTTCGAAAACCACAGATGGTTCGACCTGGTGAGGACAGGAATGGCTGTCTCTGTCATGAACGAGTACGGAAAGAAAGCCAAGAAGCTTTATCCTTATTTGCAGGAACGAACCTATAATGTCACTCAGGAGCGTTTGATATTCCCAATTCCGTTTAAGGAGAGACAGGTGAATACACAGCTTACTCAAAACCCAGGATATTAATTCCCGGATATACTTTTATTTAGTATTTGTTTGTTGAGGGTTCCCTCTTTTCCTGAATTGGAAAGGAGGGATTCCTTCTTTTTTACGGAAGAAGGTGGAGAATTGTGCCACGCTTTCGAAATTCAAGGCATAAGCGATCTCCGATACAGTCATCTGGGTTGTGTTTAATAGCTCTTTGGCTCTGAGGTAGCGGAGTTGCAGTTGGTATTGGGCAGGTGAGACACCTGTATATTTCTTAAACATGCTTCTGAACCAGGAATAACCGACATTCAGGTTCTGAGCGATCGTTTCAATAGGAATAGGAGAGTCTATGGTCTTTTTCATGATGGCCCGGGCTTCATTGATCTTTTCCAGGGCGATGGATTGTCCGAGGGTGCTGTTTTTCTCTTTATAATAGACATTTCCCATAATATAGAGAACCATGCTCGATATTAATTGCTGGTACCCGACACGCTCTTCAGTAGCATAAGTGACAATGTCTTCATAAAGGCTGATGATCGTTGTATTCACGCCGATCTCATAAACCGGCTTTTCCCTGGAGAAGAATTTATTTTGGATCAGGCTTTCGATATAGTGTCCTTTAAAACCGACCCAGTGCTCATACCAGCCTTCTTCCTCTGGATAATAACTGTGCCATTCGTCGGGATAGAGTAAGATCATGGTTCCTGCTTTGATCTTTTGCTTCTTGCATGACGCGGATTGAAAATATCCCTTTCCTTCAGAAATATAGATCAATTGATATTCATTTAAGATACGACCATTCTGAGGGTTGAAGGCATAGGCTTTCGGATGCTGGGATAAAGGATAAGAACTATGGGGTGGAATGCACTGGTGTCCTGCGGTGGTAACAGTGATTCCCCATTTTTCATCGGTCACGCTTACATTCAGGTATCTTATGTTATTGTTTTTTTGTGTAGCCATATAACATTATCTTTTGTCCGGAAACGTTGAAATATTCTTTTGACAAAGATACTATTATCTATCATTTTACGAAAGATTAAAATCAAATACACAAAAAGTCGGGAGAGCGAACGAACTATATTTGTAATATATTTATATGCATTCGAATAAGATGGAAATCAAGTATATGTTATGGAAAATAAAAAGGTAAAAATCGGTCTTGTAGGACTGGGACTGGATACATACTGGGCACAGTTTGAAGGTCTTTATAAACGTTTGTGTGGATATCAGGAAGAGATTGGTAAAAAGATGTCTCATCCGGATGTAGAAGTTATCAATGCCGGAATAATCGATGATCCGGCGAAGGCAAAAGCAACGGCGGAGATGCTGCAAAAACAGGATATAAGTATTCTTTTTATCTATATATCGACCTATGCTTTATCTTCGACAGTGTTGCCTCTTGCCCAACAGCTGAAGGTCCCGGTTATTCTGTTGAATATTCAACCGGCGCCTCGGATAGACTACGATTATATTAATAATCTGGGGGACAGGGGAAAGATGACGGGGGAATGGCTGGCTCATTGCCAGGCTTGTTCCGTGCCGGAATTTGCGAATGTGTTCAATAAAGCGGGTATACCTTATGATATTGTTACCGGCTATCTGCAGGAAGACTTTGTGTGGGAGCAGATCAGAGGATGGGTTGATGCATCTCGAGTGGTAAAAGGCATGAAAAATAACCGGATGGGAGTATTGGGGCATTATTATTGCGGTATGCTGGATGTATACACGGATATGGCCCGGCAGGCTACGACATTCGGTACGCATGTCGAGATCGTGGAAATGTGCGAACTGAAAGCTTATAGGGATAGCGTTACTTCGGAGGAACTGGAAAGGAAGTTGCAGGAGTTTGGTTTATATTTTGAAATTGTGCCGCAATGTGATCCGGACGAACTGGAAAGGGCTGCCCGTACTTCCGTTGCACTGGATAAATTGGTTACGGCTCACCGCCTGGGTTCTATGGCCTATTATTATGAGGGCTATGCAGGAAATGAATATGAAAATATCGTTACATCTGTTATTGCTGGAAATACCCTTCTCACCGGAAGAAATATTCCTATTGCCGGAGAATGTGAGGTGAAGAATGTACAGGCAATGAAGATATTGTCGTTGTTGGAAGCCGGTGGTTCTTTTGCTGAGTTCTATGCGATGGATTTTGAGGATGATATTATTTTGTTAGGCCATGATGGACCGGCCCATTTTGCTATGGCAGAGGGTGCGGTTAAACTGGTTCCGCTCCCAGTTTATCACGGTAAACCGGGTAAAGGACTCTCTATTCAAATGACGGTCAGACATGGCCCTGTTACTTTGTTGTCGGTGTGTGAAGGCAAAGAAGGTGTCTTTCTGTTAGTGGCGGAAGGAGAGTCGGTTGACGGTCCGGTTTTGCAAATAGGTAATACCAATAGCCGTTATCGTTTTAACTGTGGTGCCCGCGATTTTATAAATGCATGGAGTAAGGCGGGGCCTTCGCATCATTGTGCCATCGGTATTGGTCACCAGGCTAATAAATTGGAAAAGTTCGCTTTCCTATTGAATATTCCTATAGTAAAAATTGGATAATACTCTTTTCTTGTCTCAGTGACTGCCGGGGATAAAGTAAATATATTTATTATCTTTGCCAGTCAATGAGCAAGAATATGGAAGACGATTTTGATATAAGGGATACGCGTATGCCGGAGAATGAACGGGAGTATGAAAATGCACTCCGCCCGCTCTCTTTTCGCGATTTCAGTGGACAGGCCAAGGTGGTTGAGAACCTGAAGATTTTCGTGATGGCTGCCCGTATGCGTAAGGAAGCATTGGATCATGTGTTGCTGCATGGTCCTCCCGGATTAGGTAAAACAACGTTGTCGAATATCATAGCTAATGAGTTGGGGGTAGGGTTTAAGGTGACTTCTGGCCCAGTATTGGATAAACCTGGCGATTTGGCGGGAGTGTTGACTTCGCTTGAAAAAGATGATGTGCTTTTTATCGATGAGATCCATCGTTTGAGTCCCATTGTGGAGGAGTATCTTTATTCGGCCATGGAAGATTACCGGATTGACATTATGATCGATAAAGGGCCTAGCGCCCGTTCTATCCAGATTGATCTGGCTCCGTTTACACTGGTTGGTGCAACTACCCGTAGTGGGTTATTGACCAGTCCGTTGCGTGCCCGTTTTGGGATCAATATGCACCTGGAATATTACGAGATGGAAACATTGACGAAGATCGTTCTTCGTAGTGCGGATATCCTGAATGTGAAATGTGAACTGAGTGCCGCCAAGGAAATAGCTTCCCGTAGCCGTGGAACGCCTCGTATTGCCAATGCATTACTGCGTCGTGTACGTGACTTCGCACAGGTAAAAGGCTCCGGTGAAATAGACAAGGCGATTGCCTGTTATGCACTGGAAGCATTAAATATCGACCGTTACGGTCTGGATCAGATTGATAATAAATTACTGACAACAATTATTGACAAATTCAGCGGTGGGCCAGTCGGTTTGACAACGATCGCTACGGCTTTGGGTGAAGATCCCGGGACACTGGAAGAAGTATACGAGCCTTTCCTGATCAAAGAGGGGTTTATCAAACGCACGCCGCGGGGACGTGAGGTTACAGAGCTTGCTTATACCCACCTGGGACGAACAAGAGGAAGCGAACAAGGGTTTTTATTTGACTGAGGAAAGTTATGGCTGGAGGAATGAAGCGGCTCGCAGGAGAGACTGCGATTTATGGCGTTAGTAGTATTGTCGGAAAGTTCCTGAACTGGATGCTGGTTCCCATGTACACACGTGTACTGGCTACAGAAAGTGATTTCGGGATCGTTACGAATTTATATGCCTGGACGGCGTTGTTGATGGTTATACTTACTTATGGGATGGAAACAGGATTTTTCCGTTTTATGAATAAAAAGGAAATAACGCTTCCGATGCGGGTATATGCTACTACTTTGTTTAGTATAGCTTCTACTTCTGTCCTGTTCTTGGTGATTATTTTTAATGCCCTGCATCCGATCAGCAGTTCTTTAGGATATGCTTCGAATCCGGAATTTGTCGGAATGATGGCGGCAATTGTTGCGATAGATGCCTTTTGCTGTATCCCGTTTGCTTTTCTGAGATATCAGGGAAAAGCGGTTCGTTTTGCCTCTATAAAACTGTTCAATATCTTTTTAAATATTATCCTGGTTCTTTTCTTTTTAATAGTTTGTCCGTGGTTATCCGATCATGTCCCGGCTTTGGTTAATTGGTTTTATATGCCCGATTATCAGGTCGGTTATATCTTTATTGCCAATGTGATAACTTCGGTGGTTACCTTTGTTTTGCTTATTCCGGATATGGTTCCGGGGTTGCGTGAGAAAGCGAGTTTCGTTTTGCTCCGGCAAATGCTCAAATACTCTTTCCCTATATTGATCTTGGGAATAGCCGGTATTTTTAACCAGACGGCGGATAAGATATTATTCCCTTTCCTGTTTGAAGATAAGGAGCTGGCAAATACACAGCTGGGAATATATGGTGCCTGCTTTAAAATTGCTGTTGTACTGGTGATGTTTACCCAGGCTTTCCGGTATGCTTATGAGCCATTCATTTTTGCGAAGAACAAAGATGATGACAGTAAAAAATCCTATTCGGAGGCAATGAAGTATTTTATTATTTTCGCATTGATCATATTCCTGGGGGTCATGTTCTATATCGATATATTGAAACATTTTGTGGCTGCTGCTTATTATCCAGGCCTACGTGTTGTTCCTATCGTTATGTTAGGTGAACTATTCTTCGGGATTTATTTTAACCTGTCATTCTGGTATAAATTGATCGATCAGACGCAGTGGGGGGCTTATTTCTCAACGATTGGATGTGCCGCTACCATCCTGATCATAATATTGTTCGCCCCGACATACGGATATATGGCTTGTGCATGGGCTTCTTTTGCAAGTAATTTGATAATGATGCTCCTTTCTTATATCATCGGTCAGAAGAAATTCCCTATTCAATACGATATCAAATCGGCTGCGATCTATTCGGTTCTGGCTACCGTGTTCTATCTGGCAGGTATGTTGCCGACGATAGAATCGGAGATTTTGCGTTTAGGCTATCGTACATTATTACTTTGCCTCTTCTTAGGTATCGTAATCAAACGCGATCTTCCGTTGCAGGAACTGCCTTATGTAGGACGTTACTTCGCTAAAAGGAAATAATTTATTCCGGCTTGATCGGGAGTGTAAGAATAATGCGTAGACCGGTTGTATAATCCGGATCTACGCAGATCTTTCCTTTCATGCGCAGGGCGATCTGGCGACAAAGATATAATCCCAAGCCTGAACCCGGAACAAAGTCGTCCGCTTTGGTAAACCGTTCGAATATCCATTCGCGTTTATCGTCCGAAATACCGCAGCCGGTATCCGTGATATTTATGATCATCCGGTTATTCTCATTATCCGCTTTGTATGAAAGAGTGATATTTCCTTTTTCCGTAAATTTGTTGGCATTGTTCAATAAATGCGCCAGGATAAGACTGAAATGGCTTGAGTTGGTATAAACCATATCCTCTTCGTTATTACCTTCTATCCGGTATTCTATTCCCGGTTTCATATGAAGCCGTTTGATCTGCTCCATTTCACAACAGCAAAGAAGGTGGATATTTACAGGAGATAACGACAGGTCGTCTTTATTACTGTCCAGTTGGGCGATTTCCAGTACACTATTCATCATAGAAGTGATATGATGGCAGTTTTCAAAGATGATTTTGCTGAATTCCTGTTTCTCTTCCTGCGTGATATCTTCTGTTGTAATAAGGTCGGAGAATCCGTTGATAGCATTCAATGGGGTACGGACTTCGTGGCACATATTTTTAATGAATGCATTTTTCATGCGTTCACTTTCCTGGGCTTTCTCGCTGGCAAAGATAACCTGGCGGTTCGACTCCTGTAATTTCTTATATAAGAGATTGATTTTCCATAAACGGAAAGCTACAAAAATAGCAAAACTAATAGCTAAAATAAATAACGCCAGAAACAGGTATAATTGGCTACGGCTCTTTTGTAAATTGACTTCCAAAGTCTTTTTCTCGATAACCAGTTCGTCCACTTGTTTCTTTATTTCAAGATCCTCCAGCTTTTCCTTCATATTTTTGAGTCGCGTGGAATCCAGTAAGACGACATATTCTTTGTGGGCCTCATAAGCTTCTTTATATAAATGAAGGCTATCCAACAGGTCTATTTTCTCTTTTAACGTTGAAATCACATTGTCCGACAAATCCATCTTAAAGTCTCCATGGCGGAAATAGTGGATAACAGAGTCACAATAGAGGGTTGCTTTATGAAAATCACCGATTGACCTGAAGTAATTGAGAGAGGTATAATAGCGGTCATATTCGGCTGAAAAAGCGGCATCTTCGGGATACATACTGTTTAACTCCATGAAGTGCTGGTAAAAATGAGTTGCCATATCTTTTCCCAGGGTAGGTGCAGAAAAAGCCAACATTGAATAAGCATTCAGTAAATGCCGCTTGGTTACATAGGGGCGTTTTTGCATTTCTTTTGTTGCGGCATATTCTTTTTGCATATCCAGGTAGCGGAGTGCATATTTTGCCTGCTCTGCAGGATTGGGAGTATAAAGTGTCAGGAGATTGAATGTATTCAGGCGGAACAGATAAGAATATTGCAATGGGATATTTTCAGACAGGTCGATCACAGCCTTAAACCGTTTCCCGAGGTTTCTCTGCATATCTTCCTCTTTTCCCGGTTCGATGCGGTTGCTGTAAGCCATTCCAAGGAGATAATTGATCGACATTTTTTCAAGCGTTGAAAGTTTCTTGTCTGTTTCCAGTTTGAGCTGGTATTGTTCTATTAATTTCTTCCTGTCTTCGCCTTCTGTGTAATAAACGATGCGTACATCGATGATCGTTTGCATATATGTCAGCAGGAAATCGCGTGCTTTGCCTTTCATGTCTTGCCTGGCTTTATCCATGTAGACGTTGGTGCTGTCCTTAATATCGTTGTTGATATAGAAACGGAGTATTTCGGTGAGGGCGATCTCTTTATAGTAATCGTCATTTTCGGCAAGTGCTTCCTTGTAGAGTTCTTTCGCATATTCAACCTGTTCTTGCTGCCGTGAAATATCCATTAGGTTGGTTAGTATTTCCAGTTTTTGCTGTGGGGAGGATGCAGACTTTAAACTTGTATTTAAAGCCTCTTTGACAGTAGCGTCATTAGCCATGGCAAAGAGTATATTTAGCAACATGCATGTCAGAATTAAGCAGCGTTTCATTTTTATATAAATATTTAGAAAAGCACCTTTTGGGGACCCTTTTGTTAATTGTTTGCAAAGTTAATGAAAATCAAGTAGTCTTTCGAATTTATTCAACTTATTCTTGTTCACACTTCTTATTTTTTATTTCGATATACAATTTCTATCTTTGCACGGTTAAGGTGAGGCTATTAGTCGGAGTATTTATCAATACAAGAGAGTGGGATGGAAAAAGGAGTGTTACACAAGCAAATAAGAGACTTCTTTGTTCGTAATTTTGATGTCCGTCAGGAAAAAGAAGATGAACTTGAAACGGTAGAATCCATAAAAAAAGGTATTGACTTTAAAGGTACCAATCTTTGGGTTTTAATATTTGCAACTTTCGTTGCGTCTTTGGGTTTGAACACGAACTCTACGGCGGTGATTATCGGTGCGATGTTAATCTCTCCACTGATGGGACCAATTATGGGATTCGGTCTTGGTTTGGGTATCTACGATTATGAACTGATCAAACGCTCTTTCCGTAATTTTGCTACGGCTACGGTGTTTAGTGTGATTACTTCCACCTTGTTTTTTCTTATCTCTCCGATAAGTGAGGCACAAAGCGAATTGTTGGCGCGTACGCAACCGACCGTGTATGATGTGTTGATCGCTTTTTTTGGAGGATTAGCCGGAATTGTAGCCAGCTCGACAAAAAGTAAGGGGAATGTTATTCCGGGTGTGGCTATTGCTACGGCTTTGATGCCACCGCTTTGTACGGCCGGTTTCGGATTGGCAAGCGGTAATCTGTATTATTTTTTCGGGGCTTTTTATCTCTATTTCATCAATACGGTATTTATTAGTCTGGCTACTTTCATGGTTGTCCGGCTTTTGAAATATCCTAAAAAGGTATTCCTAGATAAGCAACGGGAAAAAGTGGTGACACGGTATGTCGGTGTAATCGTCTTTTTTACCATTGTTCCCAGTCTTTTTCTGAGTTATAACCTGATCCGCTCCAGTTACTTCAATGACCGGGTCACCAATTTTGTGTCGGAAGAGTTAGCTTTCCCGAATACGCAGATATTGAGCAAAACGGTAACGGATACGAGTGAGAAGAAAGAGGTAAAGGTCGTATTGATCGGGGAAAATGTACCGGACCCGATGATTGAAATAGCCCGGAGCCGACTTCGTAAATATGGATTGAAAGACGTTTCGTTAGTCGTCCAGCAAGGTTTTGGCCAGGAGGCTACAGACATCAACGAATTGAAGAGTATGTTGATGCGGGATCTTTATAAAAATAGTGAAGAAGTGCTTCGCGTACAATCCATACAGATCGATTCGTTGAAACGGACAGTAGATAATTATAAAAGTGCTTCACGTATTACTTCTGAGTTAATTCCAGAAATGAAAGTGCTGTTCCCGACAGTTCTTGAAGCTTCCTGTTCGAATACCTATATTGTAACTACCGACAGCATGAGGCAGGATACGGTTATGTTGGTTTACCTGAAAAGTAAAGAGCGTATCAATGAAAAAGAACAACAAAAAATACGAGAATGGTTGGAGGCTCGTGTAAATGCAAAGAATATCAAATTACTAATAGAATAAATAAAAGAATGAATTTTATGAAGAAGGTGTGGGCAGTTTTACTGCTTCTGATTGCTGCAGGCCAGGTATATGCCGATGAGGGTATGTGGGTTCTGAAGGAATTGAACAAACAGAATCTGGCGAGAATGCAGGAACTGGGATTTGTCCCATCCTACAAGCAGCTTTACAGTGAAACTGACCCGTGTGTGGCCAACGCTGTTGTTATTTTTGGTGGTGGATGTACTGGTATTACCGTATCGGAAGAAGGGTTGGTCTTTACCAATCACCATTGTGGTTTCGGTTCGATCCAGCAGTTGAGTAGTGTTGAGCACGACTATTTGAAAGATGGTTTTGTTTCTCAGACTAAAGAAGAAGAATTGCCAGTCCCGGGCTTAAGTGTACGTTACCTGCGTGAAACAGTGGATGTAAGTGATCGTATCAACAGTGAAATCAATAATATCGAAGAAGAATATCTTCGTTTGGCCGCTGCCGACTCTATCGGACAAGTTATTTGCGATTCTATCGGAAACACTGAGTTTCAGGCTGCCGATGTAGTACCTTTCTATAATAATAATAAGTATTTTTTGGTTGTATACGATGTGTTTAACGACGTTCGTATGGTCTTTGCTCCGCCCAGCTCCGTAGGAAAGTTCGGTGGTGACACCGATAACTGGATGTGGCCGCGTCATACAGGCGATTTCTCTGTATTCCGCGTATATGCTGATGCTAATAATAAGCCGGCATCATATAACAAGGATAACAAACCTTATAGTCCTAAATATGTAGCTGAAGTTTCCCTGCAGGGATACCAGGATAAGGATTACGCCATGACGATCGGTTTTCCGGGAAGTACGGACCGTTATCTGTCATCTTGGGGTGTGAAACAACGTATTGAAGACAGTAACAAGCCCCGTATCGATGTACGTGGTGTTAAGCAGGCTATCTGGAAAGAAGCTATGTTGGCCAGTGACGAAGTACGTATCAAATATGCTTCGAAATATGCCGGTAGTTCCAATTACTGGAAGAATTCGATCGGAATGAACCGTGGTTTAGCAAACCTGAATGTATTGGAGCGTAAGAAGGAAGAAGAAGCTGCTTTTGCAAACTGGGTGAGTCAGACTCCGGAGCGTCAGGCTAAATATGGTGAAGTATTAGGTTTGTTGGAAAAAGGGTATACTTCAACCGACGAATATAAGAATGTATCGACTTACCTGATGGAAGCGTTTGTCAGCGGAACTGAAATTGTGCGTCTGGCACGTATGGTGCAGGGTGTAGATGTCAGCGGTTCTACTCCGGAGGAAATAGACGTTGTCTTGGAAGACAAGATCAAACCGTTCTTTAAGGATTACGATGCTACTCTCGACCAGAAAGTACTGGCCGCTATGATGAAGGTGGTGAAAGAGCGTGTTCCTGCCCAGTACCTTCCGGATATCTATCAGAAAGTCGATAAAAAGTATAAAGGTGACTATGCTAAATATGCGGCAGATGTCTTTAAAAAGACTTCACTTTTATCTTACGATAATATCGAGAAGATGCTGAAGAATCCGAAACTGTATGCAAAACTGAAGAAAGATCCGGCAGCGGAACTGAGCCTGTCTACTTTGATTTCCCTGTTCGAATTACAGCAATTTATGGGTGATGCCCATTACGAAATTGAAAAAGGCGAACGTCTGTATTTTGCAGGTCTGAAAGAAATGTATCCTGATGAAGCTCTTTCTTCGGATGCAAACTTTACTATGCGTTTAAGTTATGGTTCTATCGGTGGATACCATCCGTATGATGCCGCCTGGTATGATTATTATTCTACGGAAAAAGGTATTCTGGAAAAAGAAAATCCGGAAGACGATGAATTCTGGGTACAGCCTGAAATTCTGGATATGATCCGTAGTAAGGATTTTGGTCAGTATGCTAATGAAAAAGGAGAACTACAGCTTTGCTTCTTATCGAACAACGATATTACAGGTGGAAACTCGGGAAGTCCGGTATTCGATAAAAATGCCCGCTTGATCGGTCTTGCTTTCGATGGAAACTGGGAAGCCATGAGCGGTGACATTGCTTTTGAACCGGATCTGCAACGTTGTATCGCAGTGGATATCCGCTATGTCCTGTATATGATCGACAAATGGGGAAAATGCCCGCGTCTGATCAAGGAATTGCAGTTGGTTAGATAACATTATTTAAGGTCTGCTGATAAAAAAGCGGAAAAACAGCAAAATGGCGCAAATCATCATCGAGTGATTTGCGCCATTTTGCTATAAAGCAAATTTTAGTTCTATCGAATTGCATACTTTTGCCTTCCTGATTTTAAATTATTATTTCGTTCTATTAGATCATGTGTAAAACAAAAATTTCATCTGCGACATTTCCTGTGAGTAATCCGATCGGCAAACAGACCCATATCGTATGGCTTGATGTTGTTCGTACGGTAGACATGTTGATGGTTATTGGAGTACATTGTATCGATCCGTTTTATATATCACCGACTCTCGGTGCTATTCCGGAATATAAATTCTGGGCATCTGTGTATGGTTCTTTGTTCCGCCCGTCCGTCCCTATCTTTGTCATGATGACGGGACTTTTATTGCTGCCTGTCCGTGAACAGTCTTTGGGAGTATTTTATAAGAAGAGGATATTCCGGGTTCTTTTCCCTTTCCTGATATGGTCTGTATTGTATAATATGTTCCCGTGGTTTACCGGAGTATTGGGTTTGCCTAAGGAGATCATCGGCGATTTCTTCTGTTATGTACAGGGGAATGAGTCGCAAGCCTTGTCGGATGCCTTGAAAGATGTGGCGATGATCCCTTTTAATTTCAGTTTCAAGGAAAACCACATGTGGTATATTTATCTGTTAATAGGCCTGTACCTGTATATGCCTTTCTTCTCCGCCTGGGTAGAGAAGGCTAAACGTTCTACCGAGCAGGTTTTTCTGGGAATATGGTTCATTTCTCTCTTCCTGCCTTATATGTCTGCTTACATAAGCCATTATTTGTATGGTGAAGCGACATGGAATCAATTCGGATTATTTTATTATTTCGCCGGATTTAACGGTTATCTGTTGTTGGGACATTATTTGAAGCAGGGAAATGACTGGAGTATAGGAAAAACGTTGGTAATTTGTATGACGCTGTTTGCTGTAGGTTATGCCATTACTTATAGTGGCTTCAGTGCCGCTGCGGCGAATCCGACGGTGACGGAAACGGATATGGAGTTGTTTTTTACTTTTTGTAGCCCGAATGTCGCCATAATGACGATTGCTGTATTCCTCCTGTTACAAAAAGTCCGTGTTCATCATCCGGCTGTGATCCGGTTGCTGGCAAATGTGACCAAATATGGCTTCGGTATTTATATTGTACACTATTTCTGGGTCGGACCAGCCTTTTTGCTGATCGGGCTGTTTGATCTGCCCATTCCTTTACAGGTGCCTATTATGGCGATATTGATATTTTTAGTCTCCTGGGGATTTACCTGGTTAATGTACCGGTTGTTCGGTCAGAAGGCTAAATGGTTTATGGGATAAACGGGGTAGAATGGTGCCTGCCCGGTTTTTTTGACCATTCATACCAAATAAGTTGCATTTACCCCTTTCGCCGGTTTTAAAATATCGCAGTATACATTTTGCCATATATTTGCCTCAAATCTTAAACAATAAATTATGAAGAGGCATTATTGGAATCATGTATACATGATATTTTTATTGCTGTTGTTTTCTTTATATGCAAAGGCACAACACCTCACTATTTCGGGGCAGGTAGTTGATGAACAACAAGAACCTGTTATCGGAGCCAGTGTCAGTATCAGGAACAGTTCAACCGGAACTATTACGGATATGGATGGCGGATTTACTCTCCAGACACCCATAGATGCCGTTATCCAGTTCTCTTTTATCGGATATGAAACCGTCGAGGTTAAAGCGACCGCCGAACCGATGCGTATTGTATTGAAAGAAAATACGCAGATGGTCGATGAAGTCGTGGTTACGGCTTTAGGTATTAAGAGGGAAAAGAAGGCATTGGCCTATTCGGTCACCGAGCTGAAAGATGATGCTTTCCGGGTGAAGGATTCGAATCTGGCTGCCGGACTTGCCGGAAAAGTAGCCGGAGTCAATGTTGTAAAGCCTGCAACAGGTGCTATGGGGTCGAGCAGGATCACTATACGTGGAAACGGATCTTTCGGATCGAACCAACCGCTTTATGTTGTCGATGGCATACCGCTCGACAACAGTGACTATGGACAACCCGGCTTGTGGGGCGGAACAGATAACGGCGACGGTATCTCTTCTATCAGTAGTGATGATATCGAGAGCATGACCGTGCTGAAAGGTGGAACTGCAGCCGCTTTATACGGTTCGAGAGCGGCAAACGGGGCTATTGTCATTACTACGAAAAAAGGGCAGAAGGGCAAAGTGAAAGTAGAGTTGAACAGTTCGTTCACTCTGGACAAGCCGATCGTAAATACCAGTGATTTTCAGTATGAATACGGGCAAGGAATTTCAGGAGTAGCTCCCAACAGCCAGGAAATGGCATTGCTGAGCGGTCCGGCGAGTTGGGGAGCCAAGCTCGACGGTTCGGATGTCCTTCAGTTTGATGGTGTGGCACGCCCTTATTCGGCTGTCAGCAAAAAGAATTTCTCTAACTTTTACGACAATGCCTGGTCGTTGAATAACAATCTGTCGCTTTCCGGCGGTTCGGAATCTACACAATATCGTCTTTCTGTGGGTGACCAGCGTTATCATGATCTTTTCCCGAATTCCAAACTGAACCGCAATAACGTCTCTTTAAATCTTACAACGGATATAACTAAACGTATTACCCTTCAAGCTAGCGTGATGTATATGCGCGAACGGGTAAAGAACAGACAAAATGTAAATGATTATTCCAGTAACGGAAATGTATTGCTCTGGACATTACCTCCCAATATAGATATTCGTAGTTTATCACCGGCCGTAAAAGAGAACGGAGATGAACTGCTACTATCCGATATGTATGTATATTTCGCAAATCCTTATTTTATTGCCAATAAGAGAGCCCAACAGGATGCTAAAGACAGAATGCTCGGTTCTTTGCAGCTTCAGTATAATATCACCGACAACTGGTATATACGAGGAAAAGCAGGGGGAGATATGATCTATCGCCGTGCGGAGAGCACTACTCCAATGGGGACAGGCTACCTGAAAGAGGGAAATATCAGTGCCAGTTCCACTTATAACGGAGAATTTAATGCGGAAGCTATCCTTGGATATACCAATCGTTTTTCTGATATATGGACAGTAAGTGCTTTTGCCGGATGGAACAGTATGATTGCCTGGAGCGAAACAGTCAGTGCTTACGGCTCACGCTTTATCCAACCCAATTTTAATGTAATCGGCAATACCGAAGTCACGAGCGGAGGGAAAAACAGGTGGGAAAACTATATCAATTCAATTATGGGGCAGGCAGAGGTTTCTTATAAAAACTTGCTTTTTCTTACTTTGTCGGGAAGGAACGACTGGTTTTCTGCTTTATCGTTACGGGATAAATCGACACCGAATAATATTTTTTATCCATCCGTAGGAGCAGGACTTATTGTAAGCGAAATGGTAACTCTTCCATCCTGGTTTTCGTTTCTGAAAGCGAGAGGATCGTGGGCGCAGTCGGGTGGGGCGGTTTCGCCCTATAATCTGGCTTTAACTTATAGTTATGGCGAAGCGATTAATGGTTATCCAACAGGTTCGATCAATACATCTACCATTCCGAATCTGGATCTGAAACCACTGACATCTACGGCTTATGAGGCAGGAGTCGATGTTCGTTTCTTTGAAAATCGTCTGGGACTCGATCTGACTTATTATATACGAAACACCAGTGACGATATTGTCACGGCGCAAATATCTTCCGGTTCCGGATATAATAATGTATTGATCAATGCCGGAAAGATCAATAATCAGGGTATCGAACTGTTGCTTACAGGAACACCCGTCAGAACCAAAAATTTCGAGTGGAACAGTTCTTTCAATTTCTCATACAATAAGAGTGAAATAAAGAAGATTACGGATAATGTGAACAGCTTCATCATGGCCACTGCCCGGGCAGGTGCTGCCGGAGACCAGGGAAGTCCGGCATTCATCTATCAGGAGGTCGGTGAACCTTACGGTATAATAAAAGGATACTCGTATCAGAGAGACGAGAACAACAATATCATTTATGATTCGGCA